>PR_CR_10_Liq_3_inCRDRAFT_1000053_pt1 | contig 34884 bp, 32 predicted proteins | sample PRCRCaboRojoPR_2_FD_10240 | JGI IMG/M metagenome (IMG submission 10240)
GCGCTGCTATGCGCGGGAACATCCGCCCCCGCCTGCCTTAGTACCTAAGTACGGTCTCCGGTGGCCAAAGCCAACAGGCGACGAGACACGGACAGGTTGATTAGCCTCAAAATTCGCTTCCACTCAACCCATAAATTAACACTTGACAGACCACTAGTGCAGCGGCTCCTCACTCCAGGTTGTTGCATTGTAAACCAAAAGCCCCGGCAGAAATTTCTGCCGGGGCTTTTTAGTGCTGTTTTCTTACTGCTTCACTACACTTTTCGTGCTCGTCCCGTCTTGAGTCGTGATTTGGACCTGGTACAAGCCAACTGGCAGGTTGCTCAGGTCAAATGCTGCCTGATGCGTGCCGGAAGGCAGTGCCTTAAACTCCTTTGTGTGGAGGGCTTGGCCTGTAGCATTGATGCAGTTGAGTTGCACCGGGCTGCTTTCATGCAGTACATACTGCACCTGCACCAAATCCTTGGTTGGGTTTGGGAAGACGGACCACTCGGCTACCGCTTCCGCATTAGGAGTACTGCTCACATTGGCTGCAGCCAAAAACTTTATGAATACTTCTGTACCCTGGAAGTTGCTGATGTCGGCAATAGAGGTGCCATACTCATCCAGCACGAGAATAAACCCGCCTTCATTGATACCGTCACCTTCCTCATCGTAGAAGCGTAGTTCATAGCAGCCTTCCGCTTCCAGGGACAAGCTAACTTCTTCATAGGTACTGTTGGCCAGCGTACCTTCTGCTACCGGATTGCCATTCTCATCGACAATTTGCCAGCGGTTGTTATGGTCTTCGGCATCGCTGTCGGATTGGATGTAGAGGTCCAGGTTCACAGAGACTTCCGGGGCTTTGACGAAAGGCACCACGACCTCGTTGTTGGAAGAGTCACCATCGTCAGAAGTGAGCACCACGGAGAAAATATTTAGCCCCGGCTGCAAGTCTACGTTTTCAAAAAGGACAGGGGCTTCCGCACCGGTAGCCAATTCACCCGTCCATTCGTAAGTGTCTACAAGTTCTCCATCGCGCCGAAGTTCTATTGTAGCGGCGGTCAGCGGTTCACTGCCTGTGTTGTAGAGGTTAGCGCTCACAAAACCATCGTAGCAGGAGCTGTTGCCAATATCGTAGGTATGAATGGCTGCGTCTTGTTCCAGTAGCGGTTCATTATCACAGGAGAAAGCCTGGTTCACGACATAGTCGACGGACCAGTTGTTGATACCGGACCACATTTGCGGGACTTTTACCTGCATATCCGGGCAGATCATGACCACCGTTGGATAGCCCAGTAAGCCGTAAGCTGCCTGAAGCTGAAAGTCTTCCACGTCAATGATAGGGTAGGGGGTGCCATCAATCCAGTTGCCTTGTGAAGGCCAGGCTTGCCCGGTGAGTTGTTCGTAGGAAGTGCTGGGGTCCCCCTCTACAAAAAGGACCATGATTTCGTCGCTGCCATCCGGGCCATAGGTTTCGTAGACTTCTTCCATCACACCGCTTGTGTGCAAAGACCAGCAGGGCGCACACCACGTTGCTGAAATGATCATTACCACGGGTTTGCCTTCGCTGAGGTAGTCGTAAAGCCTGTGGTCATTGCCATAGATATCAGTTAGGGTGAAAGGGGTTGCCCAATCGCCAGGCTGTAGCTGGGCTTTGCCGGTAAATGAGGTGATCAGGGAAAGAAGGAGGATGAGGTAGTGTTTTTTCATGTTGATTCAGGTGATTTAAGTGTGAAAAATTACCACTTAAAAATACCTGAATTGCCGGTCTGTCGCAACAGGATTTGACGAACACCACCCTTTGAACGATGAAGGGCTTTCGTAGTTACCCGGAGCGGGTCACCAGAATACGAGGAAGCATTTGATGATTTCACCATCGTTTTGCCGTATCCAGACCATGGGTGACCTTTTCTGATCCAATTCTGCTTTTAGAATCGGGCGGGCGTCAGGGTAGGGTAGCCACTGTACCTGTGGGTGGGGCGTAATCAGCCAGTCGGGCTTATGCGGGATGAAGAATTCGGCATTCCGGAAGGCCTCCAAATCGGAAAAGGGCAGGTAAAAGCCTGCAATGCAGTCCCGGTTAAGTGGGGTAACGTCAATTTCCTGTTGCTGATAAGGTAAAAAGAGTTGCGCTTTAAAGCATAGCCTTTGTTCCATTGCCTCGGCAGTCAGCCCGTAGCGTTCCAGGTAACGGTTGGTCAGTTCGCTGTGCAGGAGGGGGAATTGTTTGCGGTGCAGCTTATCGAGTTTTTGCACCAATCGGTCTTTCCGGTTAGGCCCTATCCAGGGCCCTAAGAGCGTATCGTACTTTTCCAGGGTGTCGAAGAGGTAAAACTTATACGCTACTTCCAGATGAACGGGCTGACCTTCGAGGTAAAACAGGGCATCAATTTCACCCACTGTCCGTTTGCCCTGCTGTATTTGAAGATTGTCGCAAACCCAGGAGACCGAAGGGCGCTTTTTGAGCGCATGGAAAACAAAAGCCTCCGCCAGTTTGCCAAGCCGGTGCTGATCAAAGGAAGCTTGCTCCGCCAAAGGCTCAGGGCTAAGAGAAAGCGCTATTTGCCGGAAAGGGGATACGGTCGTGCCTTTCCAGAGGGGTGGGGTGGCGAGGCAGCCGTTGTAACGTTGCTGGGTGGATAAATTCATACTTTGCTGAAAGTACGAATCATTTAATAGATTTTAGAGTAGTTTTCCCGGTACCAGGCCTTCCAGTCTGCGGGAGTGATAGAATTAAAGATGACGAGTTGTTTCTGAAGCTGCTGCGTAGAGTAGCCGTCCAGCTCTTTGGCTTTTTTGCTGACCAATTCTGAAACCGAAATGGCCTTTTCTGCGCAAGGCGCATCAGGAGGGACCATCAGGAGCATATCGATGGCTTTGCTGAGGTCCTGCCGGGAGCCGCTATTGGCAAGGATGGTACTCTTTTTAATGATGACATCACAGGCGTAGGCCTGATGCTTATCTAGTATGGCCTGCTCCGCATTGCTTTTAGTTTCCTGACAATTGCTTAGGGCATCATAGTATCCCAGCAAGCTGTTCGCTTTTGCCATTTCATGGTTGGCGAGCCGTTCATTAATGACGCTTGTTATTTTTGTGCAGGTTCCAAGGTTTTCCTGAATGTATTCCTGTATAAAGGCATGGACCTCATCATAATGCGCCCTGTCTCTAGCCATGGTAGTGCCTAATTTGGTGGCCAGGTCTTTCTCATTGGTGCCTTTGCATTTGATGGAAAGCGTTTTGCTGCGGTTTGGCAGCCCCTCAGCAGACAGGGAGTAGGTCAAATCTGCATCAGCGACGGTGTAGGTATCCATACCATTGATGGTGTGCATCTCACCGAAGTTGCCTGTTACATGAAGTGTGATGTAGCTGGAGGATAGTACATCGTAGTCCTTTTTTAGTCTGTTTTCCAGTTTCTGCTTTACTCCGCGAGCTGCGAAGGCATTGTCCTCTATTTCTACCTGTCCTATTACGAGGCTTGGTTTGGCTTCCTGCGCGAAAGCAAAAGAGCTGCCAAAGAGCAGCGTCAACATTACGGATACCATTATTCTCATGATCAGAGGCTTGAAAGGGTGACGGTAATGGCGCTGCCGGTGATGGTTCGGTCTGCTTTGATGCCTTTTTCACGGAAGTGCCGCCTGAAGTCTGTTGCAAATGTTGAAACCCTGTAATTCCTGCCCATTTCGTCCTTGAGGGGTACTTTGATGATGTCGAATATCATCCTAGTCTCGCTTTGCCCCTGTATATGGAAGTAATGGTTGTACGCGTTTTCAGCAACCCATTCTTCGATCAGTTCTGAAAGGTAGTAGCCGCTGTCGTCTACTTCTGTGTCCAGGTTGAAGTCTGTACCGATTTCAATGCCCACTTCCATGGTAATTGTACGGCCGTTTTCAACCATGTCGTTGAATTTTTCCTGTATGGTATTGAGCAGGTTGTCCACTTCGGCTTCGATGGCTTTTTGGGTAAGCTTTTCGAAGTTTTCGGTATTGAATTTCGGACTGGAGGATACCTTATTCGCCAATGACTCACCGGAAAAGGCATCGTAAGCAGTCAGGATACAGGTAACGCTGTTGCCAGTGTTAGTACGGTCTTTATTGGCCTCTATTTCCACATAAATATCAGCGCCGGACATTTTAATGACCTCATCCTTAAGCGACATTTCCTGGTCTTCTGTCAGTGCCTCAGAATTTTGCAGCTGCTTTAGCTTTGCCCTGAAGTCAATGGTGTTCACGCCTCTTTGGTCAAAGGCTTCCTTCACTTTGGTGATGGCTATCCTATTGAGCTCGCTGTACTCATAGGCTTTCCTGGTGCTATTGCCCTCTTTGGCGAAAGGAATGACCATGATCGTGGGCTGAATCGTCGGTTGTTCCTGTGCAGTCAGACTTACTGTCAGGAAACATATGGATAAGATTGTCAGTAGCTGGTTCATAAAATTTAGTTGAGGCTAAAGTCCAAATTTTTTTGTGATGCCTTCTTCCTGCAAGAAGTTTCTTAATCCCCGAAGGTCAATTTTAATGACCTGATCCACAAAGGTGACCCCGCGGGAAACTGAGGAGTGGCTGGTATAAGAGTCCATAATAAACCGTTTATAGCCCTGATTTACCAGCAGTCTTTCCAGTATAACACCATTGTCTTCAAGGGCCAGATATTCATTGGGGACCATTGGTGATTCCTGATTGGTGTTGGGAATGCCTTTGAAAAGTAAATTTTCGAAGGCATTCCGCTCCGCATAGTAGACGGATTTGTCCAGGTGCTCCGCCTGCCCCTGACTGCTGAGCACGACGATGGCATTCTCGTGGCTTATGGCGTTAACTTTTCCTGTTCGCTCGTAGGGGATTATGGTTTTGCTGCAACTCCATAAGAGCAGAACAAGCACTAAAAAACCGAATGGGTACTTCATATGCCTTTAATATCTGACTTTAAATCTGATTTTATCACCATTGTCCAATGCCTGCTTTAGTTCCTTTTCACCTTTCGTGACCTTAACTTCCGCAATGGTGTTCGTTTTCTTTCTTTTTGCCCACACTTGCCCTATTTCTTCTTCTCTTTCGACGGTTCTTCCCCCAACCGTTTCTTCGGTGATTTTCATGATGTATAAAGTTGAGATATTCTCAAACCCAAAGGCACTGTAACCCAAAAACTCCTTGATCTTACCTTTTTTCTCTTTGGTGATTTCCAGGATTTCCAGGTCTTTGTCCATAATATCCATGCACATATTGACGATCTGTACTTTCCTGTTAGGTGGTAGCTTGAGCAACCCGCCGATCCCACTGGCTTCTTGGTGCTCCAAGCCTACAATCCTTCCGGTTTGTACATCCGTTGCTTTCATTCCGGTTGAAGTTTTTTCAAAAATCACTTCCACACCCTCTTGCTTATCCTGTACGGCTTCCATTTTGTAGTCCATGAATTTTTCAGCGGTATACTGGTTTGTAAAATAGCTGCGCTGCTGGTCAAAGTTTCGTTCTATAAGCTTTGTAGTCGCCACATCCAACAGGATGCTTTCCAGGTACAGCTCGCACATAAAGCACTCCCCTTTGACTTGTACACGCTTCATAGGCTCATTCCTGCGATTCGCCTCATTGATCAAGGCCGTGCTCCTTGCGAATACAATTTCGTCTCCGCTTTGCAGGGCTTCCGTCATCTTTTTCTTAGCAAAAACGGAGGGCACGGCTTTCGTTCTGTTCGGTCCGGCCTGGGTTACTTCCACTATGGAAAAGCCGGAAACCGGGTTATACATTTCAAAGTCTCCATATTTAGAAAGCTGATACATACTCAAAACATCGCCTTTGGCAATGTTTTCGGTAGATTTGGCATCTAAGTAGAGCTCACCCCATTTATCTTTTTCATCCAGCGTGAATTCATCCACTTTAAATAATCGCTTGTCTCCGGAAGCTTTGACCAGTCTTGCGAGGTCTATATTTTTGCCATACGATTGGACTTTTTTGGTATAAAATTCATTAATACGCTTGAGTTCCACCTTTTTAAAAGCCTTCATTTTTTCATTAAAGACCTTTCTATTGCGCTCCAGTCGTTTCGGGTTGTCTCCAAAATACTTTTTGAAGTCGGTTACCTGATAATGTTCCTGAATTCCCCAGTCTTTGGTATCAAAGGCATGCACCGCGATGACTTCCGAGGTAGGCAGGTCAATCATCTTAAGCCGCGGCCCTATCTTATGCGGGTAGTAGACAAACATCCGCAAGACATTGCCTAAAGTATCTACCTGATAATTGGTTTTCAGTGTTTTTTCAAAACTGAACTGGGTATCGAGGTAGAGTGCTTGTTTGATGGGGATTGTACCAAAACCCTCGCCGTTCAGCACTTCGATGGGTTCCGGATTGGATTTGGGGTTTTCATTCCAGGTATAAAATTCGGTATGTGGAGGGCTTTGATTGTTGTACTTTTCTACGATGGCCTGAACAAAAATCTTGTTGAATTCCCCCTTGTTGGGAGCTGTATCCATGAGTACAGCGGTGCCAAAGTTTTGAGAGAAAGCATAGACAGTTACCAGGACGAGTAGGCTGGTGAGTTGGCTTTTCATGATTTGTTATAATGCTTTTGTTTGTATAAAAATATTATCGGATTAATGCTCCGTATAGCTGTTCATTAGCGTTCAGCGCATTCATTACTGCTTCACCATTTTTGGTGACTTTCAGGATAGAGAAGTTAGCATCCTGAATTTCATCGATTTCGCCCATGGCAATCACTTCTTTGCGTTCGTATTCTTTGCCACCAACGGACTCTACTACGAGCTTGTAAATTTCGTAGGTATCTTTTTCCTTAGCTCTTTGATTGTAGCCAATTGCAAAAAGTAGATTTTTTGCTTTTGACTTCATTTTTTTGTCTGTGCACCTCAGGATCTCATACCTCAATTCAAAGCAATCTGCATTTACTTTTTCGATGACTTTGTTGATGGCAGACTGCAGGTTTTTGGGTGTACCAAGGATGGTGTGTCCCAGTTTTACTTCCTGGTTTGATATGACCGTCCCTTTTTCAATATCATACACTTTGACCGAAAGAAGCTTTTCCTTTTTGTCATAAATCGGGTAGTAGCAATACTCAAAGCCTTCCTGCTTGCCCTGATTAACGATATAGCCGTCAATGAATTCTTCAGATTTTTGGCGGTCCTGCTCGTCTTTAATGAGCTGTATATTGGCTTTGTCGATGACGATGAAGCGGTCATCGCTTGCATAATGGGCAACGATCTGACTACTGACCTGTCCCAGGCCTGCTATAGAACCGGCGGTGGTCTGTACATTAAAAATAGCAATTCTATGCTGCCCGAACAGAGATAGGCTAAAGAAGAGCCCCAACGATAAAAAAGAGAGTCTCATATTAGTTAAAGCCTTTGTAATTTAGAGCCTAAAATTATTACAATTGCAACAGAATACTGCAATCTTAGCCTAAAAATTGCAAGTGGTTGCGAGGCATGTGCTTCGCTTTTTCGATTTTGGAACCTAATACAAAGGCAATTTTCTTTGTTGATGCAGAGCTTATGCTTTACTGGACCGCATCAAACTCATGAGCTTCTGGTACACTCCTCCGTTTTGGAAATCCACCCTGAACATCAGGGAAATCAAATTTCCGGTTTCTTCTCTTCCGAGGTCGATTCGCTTTGTTTCGCAGAGGGCAATCAGCTTGCTTGCCTTTTGTTGTCATAGTTATTACTAAATAGCATTGCTTCTTGATTCAATGGTGGTAGTGAATAGGGCTGTTTGGGTATTACAGCACACAGCTGGAAATTTCAATGCCAACAATGCAGGGTTGCGGATTAGTTTCTGAGCGTACTCTTTTTCAACAATCAGGGAGTGTTTATAGTCAGTTGGTGGGATTAGAGTTCCTCTTTCGGGGTAGACAATTGCTCATCAGAAGCTCAATTAGGAGAGGATAGGGGGCGTTCTCCGGTGGTATTGCGGTGCAGGGGCTGACTTGACAGAAAATCCCGAACCCAGGCAATAGCCAGGATTCGGGATTAACTCAAATGGATATAAAGTTTAGCGCTACTGGCGTACCACTTTCAATATCTCCCGGCAGCCATCGTCTGTTATGGTTTCAAGGAATTACATCCCGGCGGGCAGGTTCCCGGTATCCCATAGCAGCTCCGTTTCACCGGTACGCAGGGTCTGCCGGGCTACGTGCTGACCGAACTCATTGAACAAGGTAGCGGTACCCTCCGCAGGGAGAGGCCTGCTGAAGTGTAGGGTAAAGGCATCCTGCTCCGGATTAGGCGATACGGTGGCTTTGGGCAATTCAGGAATTTCCGTTTCCCATATCAGGTTATCAGTAGCCGAGAGGTTCTCATTGACCTGGCTGCGGTAACGGACCATGCCAAAGGATGCACTGGCATCCCCATTCGGATCGATGGTAAATACTGCCAGCCCCATTTCCACGCAGTTGTCCATCGGCAGATAGGCCTGATGGAACAGCTACTAGTCGCCATTATCTGTATTTCGATAGAAGGCGCGGATGTAGTCTTCCTGGCGTCTCAGTCTCAGCCAGTATGGGAATGAAGCATAAAGGTTCAGAGGGCGTAGGTGTGGCTGCTGCCATCGCCCTGATCGCCGATATCATTGGCAGTCCACGGAATGGGCAGTGCTATGACTCCAGACGCGTCTTAATCCTACTCCGATCTGGATATACTCTCTGACTAGTGTGGTTCTGGAAAGCTACACAATGGCTAATTGGGGCTTGATCCTACTCTGATCTGGATATACTCTCTGACGTAACCTTCGCATTGCTCTGTTTATCAATCAGTTAATGTCAAAGAACTTAAAGTTTTAACACTTTTTAACAGGAGTTTTCCGAAAGAAGTACCCTGTAATGTTAATAAATGTTTACCGAACAGAAGAGTCTTTTCCCTGCTGGGTACGGCTGATATACAAAATACTTTTCGGAATGGTTCCCTTCAGAGTACGATAATGGAACCGCAAAGTCGTCTGAGAAATATTCTGTGAAGTTGTATAAGGTGGTAGGTAGAGGAGAAGGAGAAAGGATTCGAAAAGGATTGCATTTTAGAGTAAAATGCTGTAAACTGAGCCAATCAGACAATGCATTTTCGTAGATGTTTACGCAAGCAGCGCTGAAGCCCTTATTTTACAGTTAATTAAGTGGCCCCGCCAGGACTCGAACCTGGATCTAGTGTTTAGGAAACACCTATTCTATCCCTTGAACTACGGGGCCAATGTGGTCAGTTTTGGACGCCCCAAAGATAAAAAAAATCTCAAGCCACAAAATGTGGCTGCACTTTCCTGGCAAACACTTAACTTGAGGGAAAAAGAACACCATGAATATCGAAGCTTTCCGGGCCTATTGCCTTAATAAACCGGGCGTGGAGGAGACGCTGCCCTTTGGGCCGGATACCCTGGTCTTTAAGGTGATGGGCAAGATGTTTGCCGCTACCGGGCTGGACGAGGAGGCATTTCGGGTCAATCTTAAGTGTGATCCGGAGCGGGCACAGCAATTGCGGGAGGCGCATCATCAGATCATCCCGGGATGGCATATGAATAAAAAGCACTGGAATACGGTGTACTTTGAAGATGGATTGGAGGAGGCGTTGTTGCTCCAGCTCATCGACCACTCCTATGATCTGGTGGTTTCTAAGCTGCCTAAGAAAGACCGGGCGTTTATTGAGGAGGCAAAGGGGCAACGCTAAGCCCTTGCTTTTTCAACAGGCGGAGCACACCTCTGCCGCCATACAGGTGGCCGGCGCCAACTGCGCAAAATACGGGCTGTCCGGCGATCATCTTTCCGATACGCTCCGCCATAATGGCATTGCGCCGGTACAACATGGGATACCGCATACCGGAAAGGCTGCGCTTAGAGGCCTGATGCAGCTGTGGGAGGTTGCCTGCCGCATACAATGCCGCCAACCGGAGCAAATGCCGCCGGTGCTGCCTAAAACGCCGGGCCATAGCGACAACAGAATGTGCCTGCACCTCGGGTGGGATTTGCTGCAGTACTTTTAGCTGTTCTTCATAGGTTTCAATGCCCAGGATCGTTTTGTTTGTCTGACGGGCGTACTGCCAGAGCATTTCATCCAGCGCAATGGGGTGGTCTTCTTCCAACAGGCGCTCATTGATAATATTGCTGACCAATAAGGGGGACAGCTGTCGCAGCGGGAATATGTCCACGCCAATCGCCCGCAGGAAGAACTTCCGGATTTTCTCTAGTTTGCGAGGGGGCAGCAGGGCTTCCAGCGACTGTGCAGGTACCTGTTGCAAAAGGTCTGCCTGCGCTTCCTGGTCTATACTGCCAAGATCGAACTCCAGTGCCAGTGCTTCACATTGGTCGATGCAGCGGCAGGCTTGTTCGTAGAAAGTATAGGCGCGGTGGTCCCTGACATGCATGGTGCCAAACAGGTAGGACGGTTCCATCAAGCCGGGAGACCGAATGGACCACAGCATGGTGTGGTGTTGTTTTGCTGACATAGAGGAAGTTGAGCCTGTTCCAAAACGCAAAGCCGTTGCTGTAGGTAATTCAGCAACGGCTGTGATTTGTATTGTGCCGGGGTTTGCCGGACGCTTACTCGTAACGGTAAGGCAGGACTTTGGCGTCTTTTACAGTGGAAAGGGTCATCAGCGTTTTCAGGCGCTCAATTTCATCAATCTGCGAAAGCGTCTTGAATAAGAGTTTCTCGTAGGTTGGAATATCCTTGCAAACGATCTTGATCAGGAAGTCCGCTTCACCAGTGATGATGTAGCATTCAGTGATTTCCTCAATTTCCTTGATTTTCTCGAGGAAGTGGTTGAGGGCATTTTCCTTTTGCCAGGCCAGGGATACCAGTACGAAGGTCTTTACATTTAATCCGATTGACTGCGGATTAACCTTGGCATGGTAGCTTTCAATTACGGTAGAGTTTTCAAGCTTCTTTACGCGCTCCAGGGTGGGAGCTGGGGATAGACCAATACGCTTGGAAAGCTCAAGGTTCGTAATTTTGCTGCTTTCCTGAAGGATTTTCAGAATTTTGAGGTCAATTTTGTCCAGTTTGTCTGACATTTTTCTGTTGATTATTCAGTTTTTACAAAACCGCTCTAATATATTGACAAAAACAGCTAATTGCAAACCCCAATGGGGTATTCGATGATAAAATATTTTGCAAAATGGTTTTTTGCCAAATATACTAAGGGTGTATGACTGGACAGCGGGCACGTTTTGGGCGCCCGCTGTACGTTGTATGTTGAGGAATGCTCCGCAGTTTATGGGAAAATTCCAAGCGACAGGTAGTCGCTGCTGATCTTGTTGATCGCGCTGACGAAGGAGGCGGTCCGCAGATCTTCCACCTTGCGCTTGCGCATCATGATCTCCCGAATCTGCTGATAGGCCGTGATCATCGTCTCTTCGAGCCCGGAGCGGACCAGGTCGATTTCTTCCGCGCCGCGGGCAACCATCATGCGCTCCCGATCGGTCACGCTCTTGCCGGTGGTCCGCTCGATCAGGTCAACCAGGTTTTGGTTGATTTGCTGATTGAAACGTTTCTCCATACGGCCGAAGCGCATGTGCGACAGGTTCTTCAGCCATTCAAAGTAAGAAACGGTCACACCGCCTGCGTTGAGGTAGACGTCAGGAATGATCAGCTTGCCATTCTTAAGGAGTACTTCCTCTGCCATAGAGGTAATCGGGCCGTTAGCCGCCTCAGCGATGATTTTCGCTTTAATGCGGTGCGCATTTTCGGTTGTAATTTGATTCTCCAGTGCCGCAGGAACCAGTATATCACAATCGAATTCCAGTACACGTGTCCGTTCCTTCTTGTCCAAGTTTTGAGCACCCGGGAAACCAAGGATGGAGCCGGTTTCTTTCCGGAACTTCAGCAGCTCGTGAATGTCGATGCCTTTCTCATTATAAATGGCACCTTCCACTTCACCAACGCCCACGATAACCGCATCGCCTTCGTCCTGTGCAATAGTAGCAGTGTAGGACCCTACGTTACCGAGGCCCTGCAGAACAATCTTTTTGCCTGCAATACCAGGCTCCAGCCCCAGTTTTTTCATGTCCTCCGCTTGATCACAGGCTTCGCGGATGCCATAAAATACGCCCCGGCCCGTTGCTTCTGTCCGGCCACGGATACCACTTTGGTTCACGGGTTTGCCCGTAACACAGCCAGCGGCATCAATGTCGTCGCCCTTGAAAGTGCGGTAGGTGTCATAAATCCAGGCCATCTCCCTGGAGCCGGTCCCGTAATCGGGTGCCGGTACATCCACAGACGGGCCGATCATGTTCCGGCGTATCAGTTCCGTGGTGTAGCGGCGGGTAATCTTCTCCAGCTGCGAAGGCGTGAATTCCCACGGGTTGATTTTTACTCCACCCTTGGCACCTCCGAAGGGAACATCAACGATGGCACATTTGTACGTCATCAGCGTGGCCAGCGCCATCACCTCTTCCTGATTGACGTGATTACTGTAACGGATACCGCCTTTGGTAGGGGTACGATGGTGGCTGTGCTGTACGCGGTAAGCTTCGATGACTTTGTACTCATTGCCTACTTTGACGGGGAAGCGGATCTGGTAAACGGCGTTGCACTCCCGGATCTGATCCAGCAGCCCACGGTGCAGGCCCGTGTGCTGCGCTGCTTTGTCAAAGTAGTTCTGAACACTCTGATAGAAGCTCGTTTGTGATTTCGGTTCGAGATCAATCATTGTCCTTAATTTGGTTCTCTAATTTGGTTAGTTTCCTGTCGAGGTAAATGAGGAAAAGGACAAGACCGGCAAATATGGCCAGGATGACGGCGACTACGACGTAGATCTTCCCCGTGCTACGCATGAAGTCTGTGTCTCCGGTTTGGGCTTGGAGCGCAGAAAAAAAGGTCAGGAAGACCAGGATTGAAGATAGGCGTCTCTTGATCATAAATGGTCCTATTTGATTGGCTTGGTTAGGATTTCCCCATCCGGTTACCGACAATAGAATTTCGGGGGCTAAAGTCGTTTTTATTTTCCACTCCGCAAAATAAAATTTGGCTTTTCGGAGTCAAATTCCGCGTTTATTTAAAAACGGCTGCAGCCCTCGTTTTCTTCCAGAAACCACTAACGGTGCTTTACTGTTCGTAGTGTGCGATAAGCGCTAAAGTTTTCGATTCATCGAGCCAGCCTTCAAAGGTGTTGGTACCCAGTCCATCATAGTACAAAAACCAAGTCTCAATAATGTGGCGCGCGCCATCGTAACGGATGCTGAAGTCAGTGAAATCCTCAGGCGTGATGGTCTGTAGCGTGGCATCCGTAGGGATCGCGATGACCTTCGTGTCTAATTCCCCCTCATCCACTAGCTGCAGGGCGCCAATAGGCCGTGCCTCCACTACGGTTCCGGTAGGCAAAGCCGCACAAATCAAGAGTACATCCACGGGGTCGCCATCGCCACCTGCCGCTTTATCCATTCGGGTGGAGGGGACAAAGCCGTAATTGCCGGGGTAGGGGAGGAAGTCAACCTGCCTGTCTTTCCCATTGCGCTGATCGGCTTCGAAGCGCTGATTAGCTTCCTGGTATTCTATCTTTTTATTGGTGCCGGCAGGGATTTCCACGACCACGTTGAGCCCATTGGGCGTGCGTGCGGGATAAGCTTCCGGGGCGGCCGGAGCAGCTTCCGGCTGACAGCTATATATAAGGAGTGCAAAAAACAGGAAAGACCAGTAGTTTTTCATCGGAATGGGGTTTAGCTTTTTTTGTAAAAAACAGGGGCAACTGCTTTACAGCGCCCCTGTCATTTTACCATTAAGGAGGTAACTTTATGCATTCACCGCCTGCCCCTGTACAGGAACAATCCAGCCGTGCTTGTCTTCAATTTTGCCCGAACGCATGCCATCGATTTGTGCTTTAATGAACGGGCCGACTTTCCGGTCTTCCACAGGTGGCAGCTCCATTTCGAAGCCATCGTAGGCGACCTTGGAAACATGGGCCACCACCGCTGCGGTACCAGAGCCAAATACTTCCTGCAATTGGCCGGCTTTGTAGGCGTCTACCAGCTCATCAATTGCGATAGGGCGCTCTTCCACCTTGTACCCGTGCTCAGGCAGGAGTTTTAGAATGGTGTCCCGGGTAATGCCGGGAAGGATGCCGCCGTCCAGTTTGGGGGTCACTACAGTGCCGTCAATCACAAAAAAGATATTCATGGTACCGACTTCCTGAATGTACTTGAACTCCCGGCTGTCCAGCCACATGACCTGATCGTAGCCCTTCTCATTCGCCAGTTTGGCAGGCAGGAGGGAGGCAGCGTAATTACCCGCAACTTTTGCTTCGCCGGTACCGCCTTGTACAGCCGCACGGGCAAATTGCGTGTCGGCTATCAGGCTTACCGGTTTCGGGTAGTAAGGGCCTACAGGGCCGGTGAAGATGATGAACCGGTACGTTGCAGATGGCTTCACCCCAATGAATTCATCCATGGCAAACATGTAGGGGCGGATGTAAAGCGCACTGCCTTCCTGTGGCGGGATCCAGTCGCTGTCCAGGTCGACGAGGGTGTGAAGGGCTTCCAGGAACAGGTCTTCGGGGACTTCAGGCATGCACATACGGCGGGCCGAGTTGTTGAGCCGCTTGGCGTGCATCTCGGGGCGGAGGAAGAAGGGCGTGCCATCGTGAGATTTAGACGCTTTCATGCCTTCAAAAATAGCCTGCCCGTAGTGGAGGACCATAGCAGCAGGGTGCATTTCAAACCGGCCGAAAGGGACAATTCTTGGCGACTGCCATTCACCATCCTTATAATCAGCAACAAACATATGATCCGAAAATACCCGTCCGAAAGGAATGTTGTCAAAATCCACTTGTTCAAGCTGTGAATTTTGAGCTTTCGTGATTTTTATATTAAATTTCATCTGCAATATTTTTTATGCGAAAATAAGAAAAAATTACAAATATTCTATATTTGGGATAAATTCACTACTTTGCTTATTGATTATTTGGATACAAGGCTTTATTTAAATCAAAAATTTTGAATTCTACCTTTTTAGATTTCCATCTTTTTCCCGTCCCGGAACAAGCACAGCCTAAAAATGGCATCGATGGAGCGGGCGCGCAGGGCATTTGGATTTGGTACGAAGCCGAGGCGGCGCAGCAGTCAGAAATGGCAGGCTTTTTGGCCAAAGTGTTCGGCGCTGCGAAAATTGACCTCGCACAACAGGCAAAACACATCTGTTTAACAAAAGAGGAATCCATTAGTTTCAGCCGGGTGGAGGGGAGTAAAACCGCAAAATTTGTTTTCCTCTTCGGGATCAGTGCCCAACGGCTGGGATTGCATTTTCAGCTGCACCCGTATCAGCCCGTGCAATTTGGATCCACCACCTTCGTCCTTGCCGACAGCATCGCTGATATATTCGAGGAGCGGCAGGCGGGCGGGAAAGAAAAATCAGGACAGCTCTGGCGTACCCTCAAAGCTTGCTTCAACGTTTAAATCCTATCAACAAAACCTAATTATACTTCATGCTATCTATTGTATTCGCAACCGGCAACCCCAACAAAATCTCTGAAGTCAGCCAGTTGCTGGAAGGCAAAATTGAAATCCGGGGGCTAAAGGATATCGGCTGCGACGAAGTACTGCCGGAAACCAGCCCAACTATTGCCGCCAACGCCTCAGAAAAAGCGTGGTACGTCCACAATAACTACAAGGTTGACTGTTTCTCTGAAGATACCGGCCTGGAAGTGGACGCGCTGAATGGCGAGCCGGGGGTCTATTCTGCCCGCTACGCCGGCCCTGCCCATGACGATGAGGCTAACATGAGTCTGTTGCTCGCCAATATGAAAGGGGAGGAGGACCGCAAAGCCCGCTTCCATACGGTGATCAGCCTCATCATTGATGGGAAGGAGCATCAGTTTGAAGGCACCGTGGAAGGGCAGATTATCCATCACAAAAAAGGCAATCAGGGGTTTGGCTACGACCCCGTCTTTATGCCCGATGGCTTCAACCGCACCTTCGCCCAAATGTCTGCCGAAGAGAAAAGCAGCATCAGCCACCGGGGGCAGGCTGTGCGCAAGCTTGTGGCCTTCCTCAAAACGAAAGTTTGATTTAAAAGAAGTTTTTCTTAATTTGATTGGCTGGAATAACCACTTTCAGTTGTTGCACGGTGCTTAGTATGGCCCTATTAATGTATTTCAATCATGAATGCCGAAACCTTTAGCCGATATCTGCAAGACCGGTCTTTGCTGCATCAGCTGCCCTACGAGGAGTTGAAAACAATGGCGATGCAGTATCCTTTTTGCCAGCCCTTACAATTGTTGCTGCTGAGAAAAAGCCTGCAGGACCGCCGGGAAGACTGGGAAACTGCCCTGGCAAGGGTAGCGGCAACCACGAGCGACCGGAGCCTCCTGTATGCCGAAGTGGGAGCCTATCTGGAAATGGCACCGGAAGAAGAAGTCTTTCAGTTATCAGAAGATTACCTGGAACTGAGCAGCCTCGGGGAAGAACCGACAGAAGCACTGGAGCTTTCCGATTTGGATGTCAACCCTGAACCCTCGGAATCTGCCCTGGAGCTGGACTTTGGTTTTGATGCCGACCCTCCCGGCGAAGCGGACCACAGCCCGGAAAGTGATACGCCTACTGCCGGTGTGGGGGAAGAGCTCGATCTTTCAAGGGTAGATGCAACCGACGGACAGGAAGCTGATATCGAAGCCTGGAAAAACCAGGAACTGGAGGCATTGGAATCCGCCCTAAATGACATTACGCCGGACAATGCAGTTCATCCTACACTGGAGGAACACACGAGCGGTCCAACTGAAGCGTCAATAAAAGCTGATGCGTTTACAGTCCCTTTTCATCACGCTATAGCTACTGCTATTACTGTCGCTGGTCTTATGAAGCCCATCGCCCAGCCTGCACCGGAGGAGTCGCCGGTGGCAGACCGTATGGCGCCTCATGAGCCGCTGCATGCACCAAAACCAGCTCCACGGCCCAAGAGTTCCTTCAGTAGCTGGGTGGCACAATTCCAACCCCCGGATATCCAGACCCAGCTCAGCGAAATCATGGAGTCCAAGAAAATGGAGGACAACCGGAAGACAGGAAAGCATAAAAAAAAGGGGCATCCTACCAGCAAAGTAGACGAAATTGTGCTGCAGAGCATAACCGAAAATGGCAACCTGGTTTCCGAAACGCTGGCGAAAGTACTGGCTCAGCAGGGGCAGTACGAAAAAGCAGAAGAAATGTATCGCCGTTTGATGTTGGTTTTTCCGGAAAAAAGTGATTACTTTGCGCAGCAAATTTTGAATATAAAAAGCGATTAAGATATGCTGACTACCATGACTGTACTGATTGCCCTTGTCTGTGTGCTACTGATGGGCGCAGTTTTGATCCAGAATCCGAAGGGCGGTGGTGTTGACTCTACCTTCGGTGGAACGCAAGCCAATCAGATGTTTGGCGCAGCCAAGTCTACTGATTTTATTGAGAAAGCAACTTGGTACCTCGCCATTGCACTGTTCGTGCTTTGCATCGTAACCAGCATGATGGTAGGTGGTACAGAGGGTGCGATTGAGCAGCTGCAGTCTCAGTAATACCATCTTACAGCACCCGTTGCTGTTGAAAGGGCTGAATGAAAGCAATTACCGCTTTGTTCAGCCCTTTTTAATTTAATAAAGCTTCCTGAAATGCGCCCCTTGTTCGTTTACGGCACCTTGCTCTTTCCGGAAATCCTACACTCCCTGCTCGGCCGCCTGCCCGGCTCATCGGAAGCTATTCTTCCAGGTTATCATCGTTTTTCCATACATGATGGCGCTGATGTACGTCCGTACCCTGCTGTATTCCCGAGGCATGGCGCTGAAGTTCAGGGCCTTTTGCTTTCCGGGCTTTCGCCGAAAGAGCATACCATACTGGATGCCTATGAAGATGAGGATTACGTGAAAACGGCAGTCTCTGTTTTACAGGATGATCAAAGGGTTGAAGCCAGTGTTTATGTCTGGCGTGCCGGCAAAAGAGGACAGTTGAGAGGCGTATGGGACCTGGAGCAGTTCAGGGTGCAGCATCTTGATGCCTACCTCCGGCATATGAAATAGAAAAAAGCCGGATAAGCTTCAGCCGGTCTTCCTGATGGTATATTTCCTCTGGCAGTGCTTCGAAAATATAATTTCTTTTTCCTAAATTGTGAGCCCTCCCACCAACAATCACTTACCGGGCAACACTACAGCTAGTCTTTCATAACCCATTCGGCCATTTACACCGCTTGTAAATGGTGTGCAAAACATAAATAAGCATGAAAAAAACGCTCTACCCACTTGCATTGCTATGCCTGTTCTTGTCCCTCCCACATTTCTCATCCGCACAACAATGGTTTAAAGAAGCCCATTTGCAAGACGCACAGCGGCTTGGCGGCCCCCGTCAGATCCAACCTGATGAAGCCCGGCTCATTAGTGTGGACCTGGAAGCGCTGATCTCCGTGTTGTCTGAAGCCCCAATGTGGCACACACCGGAGGCTGCGGAAGGGGCTGTGCATCTGCAGTTGCCCTTGCCCAACGGCCATAACCGGACCTTCAAAGTGGTGGAGGCACCGGTGATGGCGGAAGGCTTGTCCGCCCGGTATCCCGGGATGCGCTCCTTTGCGGCCTACAGCCCGGAGGATGGCACGGCCTATGCCCGTTTTGGGTACACCCACAAGGGATTCCATGCTATGATTCTGTCCGGGCTGCACAGCACGGTTTTCATTGATGTCTTCTCCAACGGGCAGACCCGCTACCATCAGGTGTACTACAAATCTGACTATAACGGCATACCAGGCAATGAATTCAGCTGCCGGATGCATGCCGATGCAACCACAGAAGCTACCGGTAATTTAGATACTCCACCTGCCGCCCTGCTGGGTGATTGTTTGCTGCGCAACTACCGCCTTGCGATTGCCTGTACAGGGGAGTATGCACAGTTTCACGGTGGTACCGTGCCTGATGTACTAGCGGCCTACAACGTGGCCATGACCCGGGTCAATGGCGTTTATGAAAGGGACTTCACAGTTCATATGGAGCTCATAGACGAAACCGATCAGGTCATTTTCCTGGATGGAGCCACAGATCCTTTTACTAACAACAGCGCCGGTACGCTGCTTAGTGAAAATCAAGGTGTCGTAGATGACCTGGTGGGCTTCGATAATTATGATGTCGGGCACGTATTCAGTACAAGCGGGGGCGGTGTGGCCTCCCTGGCTTCTATTTGCACCAACCGGAAGGCGCGTGGCGTTACAGGATTGCCATCACCTGTCAACGATCCGTTTTACATTGATTATGTAGCCCACGAGTTTGGGCATCAGTTCGGCGCAAACCATACGCAGAACAACAATTGCAACCGGGTGGCTGCAGCAGCTATGGAGCCGGGCAGTGCCTCCACGATTATGGGTTATGCCGGGATTTGCAGCCCGAACGTTCAAAACAATAGTGACGATCACTTCCATGCCATCAGCATACAGGAAGTCACCAATACGATAGAATTTGGCGCTGGGAGTACTTGCCCGGAGTTGATTGATGTCGGGAATACAGGGCCCGTTCTTACAGATGAGGAGGAGGCGCTGTTTTTGCCGGTGTCCACGCCTTTCTTCCTCAGAGCAGAAGCGACAGATGCCGAGGGCGACTCCCTGACGTATTGCTGGGAACAAATGGATAACGAGATAGCAACCATGCCCCCGGTTTCTGCCAGTACAGGCGGGCCGGCCTTCCGGTCGCTGTCGCCTACGCCTGACCCGGTCCGGTACTTCCCCAATTTGAATGCGGTGGTTTCCAATACACCAGAAACGTGGGAGGTGTTGCCTTCCGTTTCCCGCACCATGAGCTTCCGGTGTTCCGTCCGGGATAATTTTCCCGGAGGAGGATGCGTTAAGGCTACGGATGTGGAGCTGGTTTTTTCGGATGACGCAGGCCCTTTTGTGGTACAGCAGCCCAACACCAGCGTGGTATGGGAAGTGGGAACGCTGGAAACCGTCACCTGGGATGTAGCGGGTACCGATGGTGCCCCTGTAAATTGCAGCGCGGTGGACATCTACCTGTCCAAAGATGGTGGCTTCACCTATCCGGTACTGCTGGCGCAAGGTGTGCCTAATGATGGCGAACAGGAAATTCTCGTACCGCTCGAGCTGACCACTACGGCAAGGGTTCAGGTAGTAGCTTCCGATAATATATTTTTCGATATCTCAGATGAGGATTTCGAAATCCAACTACCGCCCAGCCCAACGGTACTGATGGCTGCCACGCCTTCGGTTCAGGCGCTCTGTAGCGATACCAGCGCTACTTTTGATATTTCGACCACCCCGGTTGCCGGGTTTTCTGAAATGCTGGACTTGTCGGTGACCGGACTTCCGGACGGAGCCATGGCTACCTTTAGTGCTAATCCGGTCGGCGCAAATGCTTCAAGTGTTCTTACCATCAGTAATCTGGGAGGGGCTGCTTCGGGCGTATATGAGCTTTCCCTTGAAGCAACAAGCCCTTCTGTTAGCAAGAGCATCACCCTTATTTTAGACCTTGCGGCGGGCACCCCTGTAGCTACTGTTCCCGCTACACCAGCCCCGGGCGCCCAATCGGTGCCCTTGAACCCTACAGTCAACTGGTCCGCCTCCGCTTTTGCTGATCAGTATCTGCTGGAGGTCGCTACTTCGCCGGCATTTGGTGCAAACACAGTCATCGAAGAGACCGTCTTAGATACGGCTTATGAGCTGTCAGGGCTCGATGAATTCACCGTCTATTACTGGAGGGTCATACCCGTTAATGAATGCGGCGGGTCTCCTGATCCGGTATGGTCAAGTTTTCAAACCCTCGGTAACAACTGCACGGTTTACACTGATGCACAGCCTGACTTGGTAATCCCGCCCAGCGGCACCGGTGAATTTACGACTACCCTGACCACCGATGGTGACTTTACGATACAGGACCTCAACGTAGGCTTAGCCATCGATCATACCTGGCTTGGCGACCTGTCTGCGACCCTTTCGTACGAAGGCGGCCCGAGCGTCACCCTGTTTGATCAGCCAGGGGTGCCGGGGTCAGACTTTGGGTGCGCTCAGGATAATATGCTGGTGGGTTTCGATGATGACGCCCCGCTCACCGCCGACGATCTTGAGCAATCTTGTGAGGGCAGCGGACCATACGGTATTTCCGGCAACTTCCAGTCTTTAGATCCATTGTCTGCTTTTACCGGCTTATCAGCCTCCGGTACCTGGACCCTCACCATTAGCGATGCCTTCAATCAGGATGGCGGCAACCTGGTGTTCTGGTCGATTGAAGCCTGCCCGCCTTCCGATGTGCCCGATCCGGCGGATCTTTTAGCCAATCAGGCACTGGAAGTCCCCTATGCGCAGCAGGAGGCCATTACCGCTGATTTTCTGGCTTTTGAGAAGGGTGCCCTTGCTCCGGAAGACATTTTCTATACCCTGACCGCTCTGCCTGAGCATGGGGTACTGCAACGGAATGGCAGCGAGGTACTTTCCATTGGTGGTGTGTTCAGTCAGGCAGACATCAATAACGGGCTGCTGTCCTATCAGCACAATGGGAGCGCTGCCACAACCGATCAATTTATGTTTGATCTCACGGATACAGAAGGCGGATGGCGCCCGGGCGAGACGTTCGAACTGCTGATTTTGGAGCCTGCTGTATTATCAGGCCTGGCCAGCATCACTAATCCACTTCGTTGTGCCGGAGATACCGATGGTGCGATTGAAGTTGCCGTAGCCGGTGGGTTACCGCCTTACACCTTTGTGCTCAATGCAGGAGCACCACAGGATACCCCGGTTTTCGAAGACCTGTCCGCCGGGGCATACTCCATCGTCGTGACGGATGATGCGGGTCAGGAAATTACCCTCCCTGTAGTCGATCTGCAGGAACCCGACCCGCTGGAGCTGTCCGCAGGCTTATCGGTCAATACGCTGGTTTTGGAAGCTACGGGGGGCACGGCGCCTTATCAATACAGCCTGGATGGCGGTGTGGCCTTCGGCCCGGAGTCCTCCTTTGAGGGACTGCCCAATGCCGTCTACAATATCGTGGTGGAAGATGCCAATGGCTGTCTGACTTCCCTTGACCTGGAAGTGAATTTGTTGCAAAGTGCAGCCTTTTCGGTAACAGATAACAGTTGTGCCGGTGCCGCCGATGGCAGCATCACTGCTACGAATATTCAGGGTGGGGTAGCGCCTTACAGCTATAGCCTTAATGGAGGGGACCCCCAGCCGGGCCCGGAGTTCACGGCTTTACCTGCCGGCAATTATGACCTGCTGATTACAGATGCCAACGGCAGCGTGTTGCAGTTGGATAATATCGAAGTTAGCGCACCGGATCCGCTGCAGTTCAGTACCGACCTTGCCGGCAACGATCTGACCCTCTCCGCCACAGGTGGTACACCGCCTTATCAATACAGTATTGACGGAGGCGCCACTTTTGGTTCGGCTACAGCGTTCAACGACCTGCCCAACGAGACCTACGAGCTGGAAGTCCTGGATGCGAATAACTGTTCAGTTACAGGTAGCATCACCATCAACCTGATTGTTGCCGCAGAATTTAGTATCACCGATGCTTCCTGCAGCAATATTGCCGATGGCAGCCTAACGGTCGTCTCCATCGAAGGAGGAGAAGCCCCTTACACCTATCAGTTAGGAACCGGCGCTGCGCAGGACAGCCCGGTGTTTGAAAACTTGTCCGCTGGCGATTATGGGCTTACAATTACGGATGCGAATGGCAATCTGTACCAAATAGCTGGCTTATTGGTTGGTGCTCCGGCCCCACTTACCTTATCTGCAGAGGCTACACTTAATGACCTCGCCTTGTTGGCAGAGGGGGGCACGCCGCCCTACAGCTACAGCATTGATGGCGGTGCTACATTTGGGGATGACTTCACATTTGCCGGCCTGCCTAATGGCACCTATGCTCTTGTGGTACAGGATGCGAATGGCTGCACAGAAGCTGGACAGGCAACGGTCAACATCATCACGAGTGCCACTGCATCCGCAGAGGAGGTAAGCTGTGCCGGTGCCGCAGATGGGCGCATTGATGTGGACGAGGTATCGGGTGGTCTGCCTCCCTATACCTATAGCCTGAACGGAGGGGATCCACAAAGCAGCAGCATATTTGAAAACCTGACAGGCGGTACCTACACCCTAACCATCATCGATGCCAACGGCAGTACTTTCCAGGTGACGGAGATTGTGGTGGGAGAGCCCCCGGTGCTGGAACTATCCGCCAATGTGGAGGACAACACCCTGACCCTGCAGGCATCAGGTGGTACACCGCCTTACGCCTTCAGCATTGACGGGGGGAGCAATTTTCAACCTTCCGGTGTTTTCTCCGGGCTGGACAACGGAGACTATACTGCTTTTGTGGTGGATGTGAATGGCTGCACCGTTTCGATTGGCGCTAACGTCAATATCATTGTTAATGCCAGCATTGAGGTGCAAAATGTATCCTGTGCCGGTGATGGCGATGGAGCCATTCAGGTACAAAATGTAACCGGTGGCGTGGCTCCCTACACCTATCAACTCAATGAGCAGGGCTTTGGCAGCAGCCCGGTATTTTCAGATCTAGGTCCCGGCATATACAATTTGGAAATCCAGGACAATGAAGGCTTTATTTTCAGCACCGCTATTGAAATCACTTCACCTGCACCACTTGAGGCCACCGTTGAAGTTGTTGAAGATGCGATTACTATTACAGCCTCTGGTGGTACGCCTCCCTATGCCTACAGTATTGACGGAGGGGCGAATTTTGATAGCCCATCCTCCATTACCGGCTTGCCCAATGGAGTATACGAGGTAATAGTGATGGACAGCAACGGCTGTCAGAGCGAAGTGCAAAGCGTCACCGTTATGGTTTCCGGTGTAGGCAGCTTCCCGGCGGACTGGGCTGTACGGCTTTCGCCTAACCCCACGACCGGTCCTTTGATGATGGAGGGCAATGGCTTTGAAGTGTTCGAACTACAGTGGTCGCTCGTAAGCCCGCTGGGGCAGGTGTTGCAATCGGGACAGGTGCCGGTTGCTCATCAGCAGTGGCAGTTACCGCTTTCACTCGGACAGCTGCCCTCAGGCATCTATTGGGTGGAATTGCGTACAGCAACAGCCCGCAGTGCCTGGCCCGTGATTAAGCAGTAGATTGATTAAATTGAAAGGATCGAAGGAGCGCTGGGTTATTCAACTTCCCAGCGCTCCTTTCATTTTTTGCATCAGGCGAGCCACCCGGCGGTGGCGAACAAGCCATATTCCAAAAAGAACAGCCCCCACACGGCCTGATAGTAGCGCATGATGGAAGCCTTTTCCGAAAGATCTACCCGGCTGGCCAGCAGGAGGAAACCCAATAACAGGCTCAGGTGCCCCAGGCCAAAGAGCAAATGATGTACCTGGAGGTCAGCCCATAGAGGAAGAGTGGCCAGCAAGAGAAACAGTCCGCCCAACAGGCTGTTGCCAATCCAAAATACGCGCCGGAGGCCAACTTTTAGGGAGAGCGTTTCAATTTGATAAGCCTCATCTCCCGCCGTATCCGGCATGTCCTTAAACCAGGCAATAATGAGCCCGTAAACAAAAATGGCAACGGTAAGCCAGATAATGATGGGCGGAAGCGCCGTATCTCCGCTCAGTTGATTGTAAAAGTGGAGGAACAAAATCAGATTGACGATTAGCCCGCGCACCGCAATAATGCAGAAGGCGGCCCAGAAGTGAAACCGCTTCAGCCGCAACGGGGGAAGGGAATAGGCAATGCCCAGCAGCAGGCTCAACCCAACGGTCCACATCAGATAGGGACCGCCGTACACGGCAAGGGCCAGCGCAATAAACAGTGCAATACCAATAATGGCTTGTCCGGTACGAACAGAGTAAGCACCCGATGCCAGGGGCAGGTAGGGTTTATTGATGCGGTCGATTTCAATATCGGTCAGCTGATTGAGCCCAACGATAAAAATATTGGAACCCAGACAGCTGAACCAGGCAGTCAGAAAGATATTCCAGTCTCCGGTTGCTTTTCCCGCGTAGCTGAGGGCGAGCACGTAAAGGGCCAGTACACTCAGGCTTGTACCAATGATCGTATGCGGCCGGCTAAAACGGATGAAGTCCATCATAAGATTACACAGGTTTTTGAGCTTGCAAAACCCCAAAGCAGATCGTCCCCTGCTTAAACCCCCGGGTCATATGCCGCATGGCCAGTGCACCGCGAATGGTAGGCAGGCCGGCTTTGAGCAACCCACTCAGGCTTTTCAGTTTCAGGGCAGACTGGATCACCGCCTGCCAGAAGGGAGCTACCTGAGCACTCCAGTCCTCTGTTTGCAAACCGGTGAAACCAGCTTTTTCTGCATCCTGCCGCAGCCCGGACAAGGGAGCCAAAGGCGGAAGGTGGTACAAATGCCGGATACGGCTGAGGATCTGTTCGTCTTTTGAGTTCAGGGGCGGCGGGGTTTCGCGGTGGCACCAGGTAGCCATGAGGAGTTGGCCACCGGGCGCCAGTAAGTCATAAAACAACTGTAGCATTTGGGCTTTATCCTCAATATGTTCTGCACTTTCCATCGACCAAACCAAGTCAAACGGGCCGTCCTCAGGGCGGAGCGACATCATATCCCGGGCTTCGGTTTTGACAATGGCGCTTAGGCCTGCTTCCCGGTTGTAGGCGGTGCCGCGCTCCGCCTGTACCGTACTCAGAGTACAGCCCAGGACCCGCGTTGCCTGCAGTTTTTCCGCTAAATAACGGGAGCTGCCGCCTACGCCACAGCCGGCATCCAAAATCCGGTCTGCTTGTTTAACATGGCCCCATTCCAGCATCACATTGACCAGGTCAAGCTGTGCCTGCCGATGGTCCTTGGCGGAAGCCCCGTCCCCGTAGTAGCCATGATGCATGTGTTCTCCCCAGGTGTCAAGCCACACCTGAGTGGAGCGGTCGTAAAAATGAGCGATCTTGTCGTTGAGCACGGGCAGTGATTTTACGGTATGAAATAAGTTGATTTACCGAAGCAAGGCAATGAGCAGGAGGATTAGCACGGCCGTAATGAGCAGTGCCACAATCTGATGCCGGTTGAGGCGCTCCCGCTCGGTTTCCGGGATATGCGACTGATCCGTAAAAGCCATCCGGACGTAGCCCAGCAGAGCAGCCGGAATAAACAGGAAGCCGGCCAGTGAGCCAATCAGTACCCGGAAGATCATGAGCAAACGCCGGCCCGGGCCCATTTTCTCAGGCTCAGTTTGAGCTGCAGAGACAGGAGGCTGCTCCGTAGTGTCGGTCAGCGGTTTACGGCCGGCCAGTGCAATGCCATATTTCCCTTTGCCATCCACCCACTGCGGCTTGACATAGCAGACTTGCAGGTCCTCAAAGCCTGCCTCCCGGAACCATTGCCAGTATTCTTCTTCTTTGGGAAAGAGCATCCAAAGTTCTGCGATAAACCGCCCAACGGGATTAGCCGGCTCCAAAGGGCCAATCATCAGTGCAAGCCCGCCAGGCTTCACTACCCGGTAGGCCTCGCGTATGCCTTTGGCAGGGTCTGGCCAGTATTCGATACTCCCCGCCGAGACATAGCGGTCGAAGCTATTGGAAGGCAGGGGAAGATTTTCGGCATCCCCCTGAAGGAAGGTGCATCCCTGTAGTTCAGGCTTGGCTTTCGCCTTTGACATTTGGTGCGGGCTTTGGTCCACGCAGGTGACCTGCTGGGGAGGGACGATCTTTACAATCCCCTCTGTGTTAAAGCCGGTGCCCGACCCTACATCCACAACTTTAATACCGGTTTCCTCCAATTGTCCAAGCTGCAGCGCCTTGTCCCGCATGGGGACCGTCCAAAAAAGCGGATTGACAATTTTGTCGTAAAAGATGGACAGAAAGCGGTAAAACCAATACGCTTCCTGCTTGTGTTGTACTAATCTCATAATGCCGAAGGGTTAACGCCAGATATTGTTGGCGAGGATCGTCAATATAAGACTTAAAATTGACCTACAGCCTGAAAATGGGTTTCATTTCGACCCATTTTGTGCCTGCCTCTACTCCCGGGAGGGCTTGTTGATAATCCCACATCAGCGTTTCCCACTCCTGTACCTTAGGGTTTGCGGCATCAAGGCGGGCTTTCTCGGCCGGGTCGAAGTTGTCCTCGGTTTCCATGATCATGCACAGGCGGTTGGACCAGCGGTAGATGGTCATGTGCCGGATACCGCTGCCTGTTATGCTGTCGAGGATTTCCGGCCAGACAGCTTCGTGGTAGCGCTCATATTCCGCGATTAGCGCCGGGTCATTTTTGAGGTCGAGGGTATAGCAGTAGGTTTTCATAAGCTGTATTTAGAGGGCACGGTCCAGGTGGACGTAGCCGCCATCGATAAAGAAATGCTGCCCGGTAATGTGAGAGGCACGGTCGGAGAGCAGGAAGAGGGCCATATCTGCCATTTCTTCACAGGTCGTCATGCGCTGCCCGAGCGGGATTTTACTTTCGATACTCCGCTGTTTGGCAGCCGGGTCATCGAAGGTATCCAGCCAGGTGCGGTAAAGCGGGGTCATCACCTCAGCAGGTACCAGGGCATTGACGCGGATGTGATAGGGGAGGAGTTCCACTGCCCACTCCCGGGTGAGGGCCAGTTGGGCGCCCTTTGCGGCAGCGTAAGCAGAAGTATTGCCCTGTCCGGTCACGGCCGTTTTTGAGCTGATGTTGAGAATGCTGCCTTTACGCTGCTTTAGCTCGGGTAGGAGGTAGTGTGCCAAATAATAATAATGGTGCAGGTTCTTTTGCAGGGAGTTGATCCAGGCTTCCGGGCTGCCAGTTTCCAGCCCTACGCCATCATTGGCACCGGCGTTATTCACCAGTCCGTCCACTCTGCCGGTAAGTTGAAGGGCTTCTTCGACGACCTCGCGGCAGCTCTCTGCGGTGCCCAGGTTTTTTACAATTTGAAAGCCCGTCCCCAGTTCTTCCAGGATAGCATCGCCTTTGGCTTTATTGCGGCCCACGATGACGGGCAGGGCGCCTTCTGCCACCAATGCCCGACTGATGCCGGCCCCTATGCCGCTTGCGCCACCGGTGACGAGGAATACTTTATCTTTTAGGTTTAAGTCCATGGTTTTTTAGTTGAGTTGGTAAAATTGGGTGGCTGTTGCTCCCAGAATAGCCGGTTGGGCTTCCGGGGCGTATTGCCGGAGGTACGTCTGCACTACATTCACCGTTTCGTGGTAGGAATCAGCGGCAAGCAGGCATACCGGCCAGTCTGAACCAATCATCAGCCGCTCGGGCCCAAATGCTTCCATCGCGATATCCAGGAAAGGGTAGAAGTCCTCACGTTGCCAGTTGTTCCAGTCTGCCTCGGTGACGAGCCCGGATAGCTTGCAGTACACGTTAGGGTGGGCGGCGATAGACCGGATATGGTCTGTCCAAAGCGGACTGGGCCCTCCTTCTATAATGGGCTTTCCCAAATGGTCCAGCACAAAAGGCTGATCGGGGCAGGCGTCAAGGAACTTCAGCACTACCGGGAGGTGGCGCTCGAAGACCAGGATGTCATAGGTATAGCCCTGCTGTCCCAGTTTTTGCACACCACGTAGAAAGTCCGGGCGAAGCAGAAACTCATCATCCGGTTCGTCCTGAACAATATGGCGCATTCCTTTGAGTAAAGAGTTGCTTTGGTAATGATCCAGGGTTTGCGCTACATCAGGTGCCTGCAGGTCAACCCATCCCACCACACCTCTAATGAAAGGGGACTCCCCGGCCAGCCAGAGCAGGAAATCTGTTTCTTCGGGAGATTGCCGGGCCTGTACCGCCACACAGCCATCCATACCTTCCTCTTTCAGTAAAGGGCTAAGGTCGTTGGGCAGGCGGTCCTTTTGGAGTTCGGGCATCGCCTCAGAAATCCAGGGATAGGCAACCGGGTCGTATTCCCAAAAATGTTGGTGGGCATCAATGCGCATTTGGATCGTTTTTGCCAGGGTGTTTACTTAAGTGTGTGGCCGGTGTACATTTGTAACCCCGCAGTGCAATGGGATTGGCAGCAGGGCTTTAGAAATCCACAGAAATGCTTATCTTTTTATCAAAAATATGCCCAGGATATACGTCAATCAAACGGAACTTTACTACGAAGAGCATGGTCAGGGAACGGAAACCCTGCTGTTTGCTCATGGCTTGCTTTGGAGCAGTCGCATGTTTGCTGATCAAATTGCGATTTTCAAAGACCGGTACCGGGTCATCGCCTACGATCACCGGGGGCAGGGGCAAAGTGCAGTTGCGGCGGGTGGGTATGATATGGACACCCTTACCGGGGATGCTTTGGCCTTGCTTGATGCGCTGAAAATTGACCGCTGCCACTTCGCAGGGCTGAGTATGGGCGGTTTTATCGGGCTGCGCCTTGCCAGTCGGCACCCCGGTCGGGTCAAGTCACTGATCCTAATGGATACTTCTGCTCAGGCAGAGCCTGAAGAGAACATCCCACGTTACCGGATGCTCAACCGTATTGTGAAAATGCTGGGCGTTTGGGCGGTCAAGCGCCCGGTCATGAAGATCATGTTTGGTCCCTCGTTTTTAGCTGATCCTGAACGGTTGATGCTAAGGAAAAAATGGGAAAAAGAATTAGTCCGTAATAATCGGAATATCACAAGAGCAGTGGAAGGCGTCATTGAGCGGGAAGCAGTACCCCCCGGGGCCTTAGCTGATATTCAGTGCCCAACGCTGGTATTGGTCGGGGCGGAGGATGTTGCCACCGTTCCCGCCAAATCAGAATACCTTACTGAGCACATTCCAAATGCCCAATTGCGCATCATACCCCGTGCCGGCCATACCTCATCCGTAGAAGAGCCGGAGGCGGTTTGTGAGGCTATGGCTGCCTTTCTGGATGAACAATAAAGCAGGACCTACTCCGGATGATACACCCGCACCGCTCCATTTAACACCGCCTCCTTATCCAGCGTCATCGGCTTAAGTTCCTGGCTGGTGAAGCGCTGCACTTGGTCGGCATAGTGCGGGCTGTCGGGGCGGGCGGAAGCCCCGTAGGCGTTGATGCTTTCGATTCGTACCCCTTCCTCACTGTAGCGGACAAACTGTATATAGGAATCACCGGAGACCGGGCGGAGGCGGCCATCCTTTTGGAGTTCACTGCGTACTGCGGCGAGCACATCCGGGCCGCCGCCCATGGGCAGGCTGATGTTGCCCCGGCGGTGCTGCTGTAGCTTGCCGAGACGAACTGTAGGTTGCCCAAAGTGCTCAACGAAATGCTCCTGAGCGAATCGCAGGGCTTCCGCAAGCGCTTTCTCCGGCAGGGTGTCCAGTTCAAGCACCGACTGTCCGGATTTTAGCGCAGATTCCAGGTGGTAATAGGCAAGAATAGCCGTGGCAGCGGCCTCGCTATCGGCATCGGCTACCCGGTCCCAATCCCGGAGCAGTCGGATTTGCTCCTGAATATCCGGATAATCAGCCGGGTTGAGATGAAAAATGGGCTCAAACCAGGGCACGGCTACCATGGGCTGCTCATAAGCCTGATCGTACTTGATGCGCTTGAAATCCTCATAGCTTACCTGATCGTATTGTTGCATCAAAGCCTGGAAACGGGCACCGCGGTTGGTGAGATCGTTGGGGCGTTTGTAGCCCATGTGGGGCGGTACGGAGGTGGTGTCAGGGTTGTCTTCGGGAGCGGTGCTCCGGAAGGGGGTGTGGTTGCAGTTGTAGACATAGCCCGAAGGCGGGTCAAATACCTGCACCAGCTGGTCTACCGGGTAAAAGTCATTCTTCCAAAGGGTGGCGGAAGTGTCGCCGGGCAGTATGCCTGACCAGTCGTAGTTGGGATTTCGCTTGGGCAGCAGCCCGTTCCCGAGGTGATAAATATGACCCTCGCGGTCCGCATACACGATGTTGGTGCAGGTGATGCCCTGTAGGTCCAGGGCCGCCCGGAATTCATCCCAGTTCCGGGCTTTGTTCATGCGGTACCACTGCTCCGGTGCTTTGATGGTCTGATTGGCAACGGTGCGCAGGGCGAAAAACCCATTTGGCGTTTCGAAAGTGATGCCGTATTTACTCTGGTAAAACTTTTGCTTTTTGCCTATGGGCAGAAAGCCCAGTAGCCGGATGCGTGCCTTGTAAAAGTCAGGTTGCAATTCCAGCCATGCTCCATCAAAGCGGTAAGTTAGTTCCCGCTCCGGGTGCATATCCAGTTGGTAGATATCTGTAAAATCGGGGTAATTGACCGTATGTGCCCAGCCGAGGTAGGGATTGGTACCCAGGAAGAGGCTGACACCACCCGGGAAATTCGCGCCCAGCATATTCCAGCCCTCCTCGCTGCACACATGGGCCTCGTACCAGGAGTAAAGCCCTTCCAGGGGCTGATGGGAATTGGCGAGCAGGAAGGTTTCGCCGGTTGTCGTTTTATGGGGGGCGATGGCGGCGGCATTGGAGCCTCTTTCCTGACTGGCCTCCTGCCCCATGCGACCGCTGAAAATAGCGCCCAGGGGTTCATCAATTTGCGAAAGCAGGGCCAGCCCGAGCATGTAGGAGGGAATGAGGTCCTGCCCATCCACCGGGAAAAGCTTGCGGTGGAGGACTTCCTTTGGGTGTTTTTTGGCGTATGCATTTAGCCCATCGGCATAAGCTTCGAGTATCTTTCGGAAATCCGGGCTGAGGTCGGTGGTGTAGCGCTCCCGGGTCGTTTTTCTTGCGCCCAGCAGGTGCACAATGACATCAAGCTGAGCGCCTTGTTTGCCAAAGACCTGCCCCATCAGCCCCTTAGCGGGCAGCAGCTGCTTTTGCATGGTGAGAAAGTCATCCTCGGCAGTGGCCCAGGCCAGCCCGTAGGCGACTTCAGCATCCGTAGGGGCAAAGATGTGGGGCACGCCCCATTGGTCGCGGGCGATTTGGATATTAGCTGGATCGATTTGAGCAGGCAGGGTGTATTGGATGAGCCAGAGACAGCCAAGAATGATAAATCGCATAGCATTGGTTTTGTGCCTAAGATAGGCAAGGATTTATAGGTCTCAGCCACTCAGACTTGTTGATGCCATACCAGTTGTGTGGGGCATCGTCAAATTCAAATACCTCAATTAGCCGGAGCCCTACCTTCTGCAATACTTTGTTGGAGCCGATATTGTCAACGTGGGCACCAGCGAAAACCTCCTCTAACTTCAGTGTTTCAAAACCATATTCTAATGCCGCCAGGGAAGTCTCCGTGGCAATGCCCTGCCCCCAGTATTTCCGCCTGAGCCGGTAGCCAAGGTCGTAATAGTCCATATCAGTACGCACGGTGGTCTCGAATTTCAGCCCTGACCAGCCGACGAAGTCTTGCGTGGCTTTGTCAATCACCGCCCATCTGCCTATGCCATATTGATCATACTGATTGCGGACATAGGCAATCGTATCATGGGCCTGATCAATTGTTTTGATGGGGTTATTCCCCAGGTATTTATGGACCTCAGGATCGGAATCCAAATCAAAAAATCCCTGAGCGTCCTGCTCCACCGGCTTTCTCAGGATAAACCTTGAGGTTTCTATGGTTGGGCTCATGATGGCTGGGTTGTTTTACAAGAGGAGTTATTTCCCATTGGCACGTTGCATGGGGTTTTTCCCACTCTCAATCTTATGCTTTTTGAAGACCTGGAAGCGTGACGGGACCTGCCGCAGTGGCCAGTTGTTATTGCTCAGCCCGGCATCTGCCGTCTCCCGGAAGGGATCGACTTCAATAGCTTTGACCTGCTTCTCCTTGACGAAGACCTTGGTGAAGGCGGATTCGTTCTTGCGCCAGATTTGAGCAGGGATACGGTCGATCTCGGTGCTGCCGTCCTCGTAGGTCCATTGGATGATGACCGGCATAACGAGCCCGCCTTTATTGCTGAAGTGCAGCTCGTAGTAGTTCTTATCGCCAAACTGCTGCTGTTTTTCCTTCTTGCTGAATGGCTCGTCGTAGATCACAATCTTCTGCTGTGTCACGCTGTCTGCCGTTTCCCAGGGCTTGTAGTTACTGTAGAAATCCTGCAGTTCAGGGTCTTCCTCATCGGCAGGCACCAAGCCTTCTTCGGCGTTGCGGATTTGAGAAAGGTCCCGGAAAGGCTTGGAGGCCCGCACGGGTTGGGTGATTTCCCGGCGTTCGGGGTCATTGTCCAGATCGACTTTGTACCATTTGACACTATCCAGGGCAATATCCACGTAGTCCGTACTGTAGAACCAGCCCCGCCAGAACCAGTCGAGGTCCACGCCGCTCGCATCCTCCATCGTCCGGAAGAAGTCAGCTGGTGTGGGGTGTTTGAATGCCCAGCGGCGGCCATATTCCCGAAAGGCGTAATCGAACAGCTCCCGCCCCATGATGGTTTCCCGCAGGATGTTGAGGGCGGTGGCTGGCTTGAGGTAGGCGTTCGAGAAGTAATCCTTGATATTTTCACTGTTGGTCATGATGGGCTCCAATTGCCCCTTCGGCATGCTCATGTAAGCTGTAATCTGATGAGGCGGCCCCGCCCAGCTTTGGTAATCGGCATCGAATTCCCGCTCGGCCAGGAACTGCACGAAGGTATTCAGCCCCTCGTCAAACCAGGCCCACTGCCGCTCATCGCTGTTGATGATCATCGGGTAGTAGTTGTGGCCCACCTCGTGGATAATGACCGAAATGGCGCTCTTCTTCGCTATTTCCGTGTAAGTGCCGTCGGGCTCGGCGCGGCCGGGGTTGAAGCAGATCATGGGGTATTCCATCCCGTTGCTGGCCTCCACTGAAATGGCAGTGGGGTACGGATAGGGAATGCTGTATTTGGAATAGGTCTTCAGGGTGTGGGCTACCGCTTTGGTAGAGTAGCGGCTGTAGATGGGGTAGGCTTCTTTGGGGTAATAGCTCATGCACATCACCCGTTTGCCATCGCTGTTGTAGTGGGGCATGGCATCCCAAATGAACTTGCGGCTGGCGGTCCAGGCAAAATCCCGCACCTGATTGGCGTGGTAAATCCAGGTTTGGGTTTTCTTAGCAGGTTTCGCTTTTTCCTGGGCTTTGGCTTCCTTCAGGGTGACGATTTCGACCGGTGCGTTCGCGGTTTGGGCGGCTTCCCAGCGCTCCAACTGTTTTGGCGTAAGCACATCCGCATAATTGAGGCATTCCCCGGTGGAGCCGACCATGTGGTCTTCCGGCAGCGTAATGCGCACGGTGTAGTCGCCGAAGGTCAGCGCAAACTCGCCCCGGCCGGTGAACTGATTGTTTTGCCAGCCTTCAAAATCGGTGTAAGCGCAAAGCCTGGGGTACCATTGGGTGATGGTGTAAAGGTAGTTGTCGTCCTCCGGGAAGTACTCGTACCCGCCCCGGGGCAGGGTAGCGGCATTGCCGGTAGCTTCGAGCAGGTGATTGAGGTACACCCGGTCCACGATGTAGTAATGCCAGTCCACCCGGAAGCGGAAGTGCTCGCCCGGGCCCAGGGTTTCAGGCAGTTCCACGCGCATCATGGTCTGATTGATGGTATACTCCAGCGCCTGGCCGTTCTCATCGGCTACGGCTTCGATGTTGACGCCGTATTTGTCCCGCCCGCGCCAGGTTTCCAGAGCTTTGAGTTCGTATTCGCTCATCACAGGTTTGATGGAGCTGGGGTCGAAGTATTGGTTGTCATTCTTTGGGGAGTGCTGGTTTTCATCCAGTTGGAGCCACAGGTAGCGCAGCGGCTGAGGGGAATGATTGTAGTAGGTGATCCACTCGCTGCCATCCAGCCGCTGTTCCTCGGTATTGAGGGTGCAGTCGATTTCGTAGTCGGCCCGCTGCTGCCAGTAGTCGGGACCGGGGGCGCCATCCCAGGCATGGTAGCTGTTGGGCGGAGTGATGAGGGTGCCCAGTTGCTCAAATTTGTTACCGTGGTCGGCGCCGGGATTTTGGGCGTGGAGGGTGGTGAAGAGCCCCATCAGGGCCATTGGAAGGAGGAATCTAAGCAGTCGCATGGTCGTGTAAATGTGGTTTGAGGGGCTAAAATACGTTTTTCCGTTGGGCTGTGGGCGGGCAATTGTTGCGGAAATGGTGGATTTTAGGTGAAAGGGGGTTCACGCGAAGGCCGCGGAGGGGGCACGCAAAGGATCGCGGCGGAGGGGTTCACGCGGAGTGCGCGGAGGAGGGCACGCAAAGGG
>PR_CR_10_Liq_3_inCRDRAFT_1000056_pt1 | contig 34075 bp, 28 predicted proteins | sample PRCRCaboRojoPR_2_FD_10240 | JGI IMG/M metagenome (IMG submission 10240)
TGTGGCTTGCACAACCTGCGGGTCCGCTTTCGGAGCTCCGCGTATGCACGTGGCGCGCAGCGGGTGCGCGCGCGTCTAAACTTTTAACTTTACTAAAATCTCTTTTGTATCGCAAAAAATCACGAATCAATCCTGCTGAAATAAACAACAGCCTGCAAACTAGACCGGCAGAGCAATACGTTACGAAACAGGTGTTTCTGTGATTTCACAAAATTTGGTACATTGCACAAAAAATTTGCAGCATGAAGCCCCTTTTTCCAATTGCAATTTTGTTTGTCGCCCTGCTGTCTGGCTGTGTGACCAAGAAAGAGTATCAGGAGATGGAAGAGCTCAAAGCCTTCTATGAGCAGGAAGCCCAGTCTACGGATTCGCTCCAAAATGAGTACAATAAACTCGCTGAAGAAGCCCGGCAGCTGGAAATTGAAGTCCGCAATACCCGCCTTGAGCTGGAAGAGTACGTTGTGGCCAATAAAAGCCTCAACCGCAGCTATCAGGACCTGCTCCAGCGTATGGACCGCATCCTTGAAGAGCGAAATGAACTGGATGAGACGGCTTCCTACGAAAAGGTAGCCCTACAGCGGCAGCTCACCCAACAGCAGCAAAACCTGGACCGGGACAGAGAACGCCTCGAAGGGCTGGAATACGAGCTTTACCAGAAAGCCAACCGCCTGAATACCATGGAATACGACTACACCGCGATGAAGGGCACACTGCAGGACCGGAATATCCGCATTCAGGAGCTGGAAGACATGCTCAACCTCAAGGAAGACAATATGCAAGGCGTACGAGCCAGCCTGGATGACCTCGTTCAGCAGTTCTCCTCCCGCGGGCTTAGCGTGGAAGACCGGGGCGGCAAGCTTTATGTATCCCTTAGCGCTGAGCTGCTCTTCCCCAGTGGCAGTACCCGCATTGACCCTTCGGGTAAGGAAGCCTTGCGCCAACTGGCCGGTGCGCTGAAGAACAACCCGGATATCGACATCCTAGTGGAAGGGCATACTGATTCAGACGGCAGTGAACTGGCGAACTGGAACCTCAGCGTGGACCGGGCTGTTGCCGTTACCCAAATACTGACGCAGTTTGGAGTGTCCCCACAGCGGCTGACGGCTGCCGGCCGGGGCGAAAATATGCCGGTCGCCACCAATAAGACTGCTGCCGGTAAAGCACAAAACCGCCGTACGGAAATCGTCATTTCGCCAAAGCTTGACGAGGTGTACGAACTGCTGAGCAATTAAAAATATGCTTCCTGCCACTGCGCGTTTTCTACTGATTTACACTCTATTGAGCAGCGTGGTTGCGCTAGCTCAAGCCCAGCCACGCTGTGCGCTGAATAGCCACAACAGCCCGGTGAGAAATAACGGAGCCATCGTGCCAATCCGGGAGCCTGTCGTCATCCCCGTAGCGGTGCACGTGGTCTGGCATACCGCCGAAGAAAACATCTCCGATGAACAGATCGAGTCTCAGATTGAAGTCCTGAATCAGGACTTCCGCCGCCTGAATGTGGAAGTCCCATTTGTCCACCCCCTCTTTGATGAGCTGATTAGTGACCTGGAACTTGAGTTTTGCCTTGTTGCCATCACCCGCACTTCCACACCGGTGGCGGGCATCACCAATACCTTTTCCAACGGCAAGCGTCGCCTTTGCTACACAGACCTGGGCGGCAGAGACGGCTTGGACCCCAATCGGTACCTGAACATTTGGGTGGCTGGCCGGAACGATGGCGCACTAGGCTCCGCCACTTTCCCAGAAGAGGGACAGGAAACGCCCACTGAGGATGGGCTCTACATTCGGCCTGATGCCTTTGGCACGACCGGCACTGTAAGCCCCCCTTTTCACCTAGGGCGGACCTGTACGCATGAGCTCGGCCACTACTTCAATCTGCAGCACCTCTGGGGCCCCAATGCAGACAATTTCAACTGCGATCAGGACGATGGCATTGACGACACCCCGCTTCAGGCCGATACCTACCAAGGCACCTGCCCTACCCTGCCCCCGTTTTCCTGTGGCTCGCCGGATATGTTTATGAACTTCATGAATTTTACGCAAGATGCCTGCATGGCCCTGTTTACACCTGGCCAAAAAGCACGCGTGCTGAGCACACTGCAGTCCTACCGGCCCGGACTGCTACAATCTTCCTGCACGCCTGTTTCTACCAAAACACCGGATGTCTTTACACCTGAGGTGTTCATCATTGGGAACCCGGCCAGCGATCATCTCCGGATCCGCCTGCCCGGAAATGAACCGGCACAGTTTGCAATTTTTGACCTTGCCGGCCGTTTAGTACAGCAGGTTGAAGCCGCAGGTCCCGAAGCGGAGCTCAGTGTGGCGGGCTTTCATACCGGAAATTATTATATAAAAATCCGGTATGGGAATAAAATGCACGTCAAAAAGCTTATTATTGCCCGGTGAGAACGATGGCAGTGGCCAGTAGCTGTAACCAACCAGAATTGTTGTATTATGGCAATAAAACCGTGTGACTGTACCGGTGCAGAAAGCAGCAAAGGCTTCCCGACAGGGTCTGTGCCGGCCCAAATCACCGGTTTCAATCCACCAGCGCAACCCGCCAAACGGTGCTGTGCTGCCATTATCCACTGCTTAAACCAAACCTTCGTTTCCTGATGAGTATCAATCCTCTCGTTCCCCCCAGGAATCTGGGCTTCCTGCTTTTTTTCGGTACGGTCCTGACTTTGCTCCACAGCTGCGGCTCTCCGGCATCGGCTTCACTGAGTAAACTCGACCCCCTCATTGAAATGAGCAAAGGGCCCTGCTACGGGCGTTGTCCTGTATTCACCCTGACCATATACGAAAACGGCATTGCCAGCTATAAGGGAGAGCGCTATACTGATCGGCTTGGCACCTTCGTCAGAAAACTGGAAAAACCTGAAATGGAACGCATCCTGGGCGAATTTGACCGGGCCAACTTCTGGCAGTTCCGCGACAGCTACCGGGGGCGCATCCCGGATATGCAGAGCGTCACCATCTCCTACCATCAGAATGGCAAAAAGAAAACGGTGACCGGAAAGGAAATACGGCCCAATGCGGTCAAATGGCTGGAGTCTCAGCTAGACCAAATTGCCCAAAGAGACGGCTGGATTCTTAAAGAAGCGCCGGAAGAACAAGTGCCGGACTTCCTCATCCCTGATCAACTGCTGGTCGAACTGGGCGAAGAGACGGACCCGGAAGAATGGGCGAAAAAATACGCACAGACCGACATGACCTTCCTGCGGTCCCTCAACGATACAGGGTACTGGATTTTCTCCTACGATGATGAGACCATCACGCCGGATCAGATGCTGGAACAGGTGCGTAATGACGAGGAGGTCATTAGTGCAGAGTTCAATAAAAAAATCTACGACAACCTGGAAGAGGGGTCGGAGGAAAGCGCCACCACTAAAGGGGCGGCTCCCGCTTCCGATACAGGCACCCAAAGCAAGGGAAAATCCAATACCTCTAAATCCGGCAAGCAGCAGTAAGCTTGATGCGTCGTCGGGCCTGACAATAATAATTAATTGCACAAACGTTGAAGCAGCACCCCTAGCTTGTAAAGGTCGAAAGCCCGCAGGTTGGGGGTGTTGGCGTTTAAAAGGTGTTGTTTGAGCAGGGGCAGGACCTGATTCAGCACATAGCGGGCCGGGCGGATAGCTCTCCAGGCATCAAGGCGCTCAAAGGCGCGGAGCAGGCGGGTCTCCCTCAGGCTGCCTTCCTGATACAGAAATGCCAGGTTCTCAATGGCCAGTTCGGATTTGCGCAGAAATGTCTCTGCCGGCTCCAGCCCGGCGTGGATCAGCGGGTTATCGAGGTGCAAAATGGGAATGCCCCGCCGCTGCAGCTCCAGGCCAAAGAGCGTATCCTCATGCCCGTACTGCAACAGGCGCTCATCGAACTGTATCGGGGCAAACAAGGCTTTGGGAATGAGAAAATTATTGGTCATGAAGCTATGGTAGGGCTGTTTTTGCCGCGTTTCTGCGCGCTGCACCTCCCGCGACCTGCCATAGTGCCAGTGGAATTTAAGCTCGGACACCTCCGGAGGATCTGGCTGGTAAATCCGCCCCCCGTAGAGCAAACGGTCAGGGGCACAGTGCAAACGGTACTGCTCCAGGTAATCCGCCCGGGCGACCTCTGAATCGCCATCCATAAACAACAAATAGTCGTACCGCGCCGCTTCCGCCAGCCGGTTTCGGATTCGGGAGCGCCCCAGGTTTTCAGGCATCAGCCGATAGATGACGCCCGGCAACTGCCCAAGGGGAGCATTTATATTTTGAAATTCAGGCAGGGAGGCATCGTCCCAGCAAAGGATTTCCACGGCCCATTCCAAAGCATCAGCCTGTTGGCGCAAAGCCTCCACCAACGGCCGCACATCACAGTTATAAACAGGAATCAGTATAGAAAGCCCGGAAGCTGCCATATTAACATTGAGTTATGGTCGCTCAAACTTAGGGATTTTTTAAACCTTCCCGTTTCACCGGATCGCCATAATATTTTTTAACTTTATACAGAAGCCTAACCCTATCACTACAATCCGGTACCCGCAATGAGAAAACGATTGCTCGCCATAATACTATGCTGCGGCCTGATCAGCGGCCTGAGTGCCCAGGACTTTATCCTGCAAGGCTGCTATTGGAGCTGCCCAGAAGATGCGCCCGGCAGCCTGCCTGACAGTGCCACCCTTCGTTTTTGGGTAGACCACCTGACGGAGCAATCCCCGGAATTTACCCATGCCGGCTTTACCGCCATCTGGCTGCCTAACCTCACGGCACAGGCACCACCGCAGGTCCGCACCCTCATTCAGCGCCTCGAAGCACAAGGCCTGACCGTCATTGCAGAAATCGACCTGAGCCAGGACTCCCTTGGCTCGATGGCGGAACAGGGCATAGCGCTCCGGGAAGCGCTGGGTGTGGAAGCCTTTAGCATTACTGACCTCCCGCTTTCGCCCGCCGAAGCGTTTGCTGCTGATTTCAAAACACTTCACGCTGCCGGGGTTGCTCCGAAATTTGCTATTCGGGGTGTACCGGACTTTGACCGAAGAAAAGGACAGGTAAAGTGGATGCGTAACGCCCTCAAAGCACTGGATCAGGATGCGGGGCCTAAGCCACGTATTTACGATTACCAATTGCGGGAAGCTCTCCGGCGGGCTTGTTCAGATTCCACCTACGATGTCCGGAAAATCTATCAGGCCAGCATACGGGATGCTTCTGCGCTGTCGGGGTACAATATCGTGACCATGGCCAACCATCCTGCCTATAAAAACCAAAATGCAACGCCAAACGACTACGATGATCCCATTTCCAGCCCTTTGCTGGCCTACGCTTATTTGCTGACCAATAACCAACTCGGGCTGCCTACTGTTTTTTACGGTGATTACTTCGGTGGAGAATCAGAGCTGGCAGAATATGCAGACAAAAAACCCTTGCGGGCTCACATCGACCAACTGCTGGCTATCCACCGGCAGTTCATCTTCAACTCTACTATGGTGGAATACCTGAATGCTGCAGGCAGTGAAAAGCGCTCGGCTTACGACAGCGGGGACTCCACCCGGGCATTGGTTTTCCAGTTGGAAGGCAATCACACGCCCGCCGGGCTGAAGAGCAGCACGCAGGGCCCACGGGATGTGCTGGTGGCTATCAACTTCGGAAGGGACACGCTGTCGCTAAAGCAGGAGCTCAACATCTCAAACATCAAACCCGGCGATTACTTCACGGATGTCACCGACCATGCCCTTACGCCGAAGGCAACGCTAGTCCGTTTTGATTCTCTGGATGCCTCCCCCTCGGCAGTAGCGCTGAAGGTACCACCCCGGTCTTATGCCATATGGATACAGGGCAGGGCTCAGAAAATAAAGCCCAGCCGCATTCAGCTGAGTGCCCACCCCTATCCAGACTATATTGAACTAAACTGGGAGGTTGCGTACGAACGTAAGGTACTGGGGTACCAAATCGAGCGCTCTGTCAATGGTGGCCCCTATGAAGCCATAGGGCAACTCCCGCCCCTTTCCAACAAAAACGAGCCAGCTTCTTTTCTGTTCCTCGATAAGGATATCTTCCCGGAAGAGGACCTGCATTACCGCATAAAACTGATGGATCAGGATGGGAAGCACGAATTCAGCCCGGTGGCTCAAACCCGGCCTGCACAGCGCGACCTGAAATTTGAATTAATTAAAGCCCCGGAACAACATACCTGCGCCTTCAAAATGAGGAGTAACTATAATGGGCTGGGGGCACTTATCATTTATAATGCGGGAGGTACGGCTGTTTTTGAACAGCCACAGACCATAAAAAAAGGGGAAAACGTGACCCGGGTAGATTTATCGAAACTTGACAAAGGCATTTACTACATCCGCTTCCGGGCAGAAGAAGGGGAGCTTTGGAGTACAAAGGTGGTACGGCTATAGGTCTAGCAGCCCTTCAGGCAATTGCATTTCCACCCGTTCTGCTTCAGGGTCAATTGATTGAAGGAAGGTTTCATTCAATGGAATCAGGACTTCCCGCTCCTGGTAGCTGACCAGTGCCAGAATTTGCTCCGGATAGGCTTCCACCGATAGGATGGGGCCGATTTCGCCCTCTGTTTCCGTCACCACGGTAAAGCCCTCCAGCAGGCGAAAGTCCTCAATGCCCAGCTCCTCTGCCTCCACCTCCTCAGCGGGCAACAGAATATCTAAGCCCGTTAATGCTTTGGCGGCTTCTTTGGTGTCTACATCTTCCAGCTTAATGACCAGCGGGCTTTCCAGAAGGACGCCTTCGTTAAAGTACGGCACCGGGCTACCGGCAACCGGAGCAAACAGCACTTCTGCTTCCAGGGCTGCATCAAGAAAAGCATCCTCTATTAAAATGCGGATGCCCCCGTTTAGCCCATGCGTTTTACCAAACCGTCCAACCTTGGTATAGGATTCTTTTGCCATAGTTTTATTTACGCGGCTCTGAGAACCGCTACCCAATTAGTTCTGCCGCCCCTCATCCAAAAAGCTGCCGTGAATAATACCACCGCCCAGCACATCATCTCCTTCGTAAAACACAGCTGACTGACCGGGGGCCACGCCCTTCACATTCGCGTAAAAGTCAACATGGATATTTTCGCCCATATTGCTTAACTGGCTCAGCGTGCCCTGATCGTTATAGCGGATCATGGTAACGACCTCCGTGCCATCGGGGATTTGGTCGTACTTCATCCGGTTGACCTTGCCGACCATCATACCATTACGGACAAGTTCCTCCTGCCGGCCCAGCACAACGGTATTCGTGTCCGGGCGGATTTCCGTCACATACATCGGCTCCCCAAATGCCACGCCCAGCCCCTTGCGCTGACCGATGGTGTAGAAGGGATAGCCTTTATGGGTGCCAATTACATCCCCTGCGGTATTGACAAACTGCCCGCCGTCTACCCGCGCCTCAAGCCCATCGACCCGGCGCTTGAGGAAACCCCGGTAGTCGTTATCGGGCACAAAACAGATTTCATAACTTTCCGCCTTTTTGGACAAGGCTTCATATCCCCAGTCGGCAGCCATTTGACGGACTTCAGGTTTTGTGTAGGGGCCCAGCGGAAAACGGCTGCGCGCCATGCATTCCTGGCTTAGCCCCCAGAGGACGTAAGATTGGTCCTTATGCTCATCCACGGCCTTGCTTACGTAGTGCCGCCCGTTGAGCTCATTGAGTTGGGCGTAGTGCCCGGTAGCAATGAATTCGCAGTCCAGCGCATCCGCCCGCTTTAGCAAGGCACTCCATTTGATGTGGGTATTGCAAAGGACGCAGGGATTGGGGGTACGCCCCGCCAGGTACTCGTCCACAAAATTGTCGATGACATAATCACCGAACTCATCGCGTATATCGATGATAAAGTGGTGGAAGCCGACTTTTACCGCCACCTCACGGGCATCGTTGATGGAGTCCAGGCTACAGCAGCCCGTCTCCTTGGAAGACCCTCCGGAATTGGCATAATCCCAGGTTTTCATGGTGATCCCAACGACTTCATAGCCCATATCGTGCATCATCATAGCCGTGACTGTGCTGTCAATGCCGCCGCTCATGGCTACCAATACTCTTCCGTGCTTACTCATGAAAAGATTACAGTTTTGATTCTGGCCAATTGCCTTCAAAATCAACACACAAAGGTACAAATTTGGACGCTGATTAGTTCAAACTGTGGATCGGAATGATGTCAGAAAACAAAGACCTCTTTGTCATCCGTGCTACCAGGGACTCAGCAGCTATTGTGAACAAGACGGGTTTTGTGCCGCGTACCTTTATACCCTTCAGAGATATAATGTTAGTATCTAAAATGTCTGCCGCCGCCATCCCGAAATGCCGGCGGCAGATCACCAACTACCAAAAATACCCCACCACCACCGCCGTAATCAACAGCAGGATAATCGCCAGGTAACGATAGTTTTGGTACCAGGGCAGGCTGCGCAGTTCTTCCGTTTCTTCCCGGAACAACCGGCGGTTCCAGGTCAGGTTGTTGACCTGCTCTTCGGTAGGAGCGGGAGAAGAAAGGCTCACCAGGGCATGCACCATCAGACAAAGAATCCACATGATGAAAGCCATGGTCAGGAAGTGGATATCGGTCAGGGCGGCAATCCAGCCGGCCGGGGCTTCACCTTCGGGCAGCCCGCCTACGTAGACCTTCAGGATGAGCATGAAAACCGCGAAAACAAAACCAAATAAGAGGCTCACAATAGACCCTCTGGCACTGGCTCTTTTCCAAAACAAGCCAAGTACAAAGGTGGCCACTGCCGGTGGCGCGGTATAACTGATCACCAACTGCAGGTACTGCCAAAGCGAGTCGGACACCTTCTCTATGAAAGGCACCCAGGCGGCAGCCAGGACCACTAGTATAATCGTTGCAATCTGTCCGGCACGGACCAACTGCTTGCTGGTCATATCGGGCTTGATGTTGCGCACGAAGTCCATGGTGATCAGCGTGGAGGCGGAGTTGAAAGTCGCAGATACGGAGGACATCATGGCCGCCAGCAAACCAGCGACGACCAGCCCGAGGATCCCGGAAGGCAGCAGTTGCATGAGTAGTACCGGATAAGTAAGGTTGGCACACTCAGAAAGGTCCTGACAGGGGGTCCCATCTGCGGTGATGTAGTTGAGCCCGGATATATCGAGGTTGTTGTAGACCAGCAGGGCCAGCACACCCGGTACCACCATAATAAAGATAACCGGCAGTTTGAGCAATCCGGCAAAGAGGGCGCCCCATCGGCCGTGGTTGAGGTCGCGCGCGCCGAGCACCCGCTGTACCATGAACTGGTTGTTGGCCCAAAAATAGAACCCAAGCAATGGCACACCGGTAAGCAGGCCGTACCAGGGCATAAACTCATCATTGCCTGGCCGGACCAAGCTGAAGGCTTCCTCAGCGGTACTAGGCGCAAAATGCCCGGCAGCCCGGGCGGCTTCCACGCTGGCTACGCTGCCTGATTGCAAGCGCTCCGTGAGGGCAGCCATCATATCGCCCCATCCACCACCGAATTCCTGAAAGGCAAAGTAGGTCAGCAGACAAGAGCCGATGACCAGGAGAATCGCCTGTATGACTTCGGTCTGAATTACGGAGTTAAGCCCACCGGGTATGGTGTAAGCCGCCGCTGCAATCGCCAGCAATAGAATTATCTGCCAGGACGGCAATGCCGGGAACAACAGCTTCAGCACAATACTGCCGACGTAAAGGCCCGCCGCCGTATCTACCATAACATTACCGACGATGGTAATGAAAGAGAAATAATACCGTGATTTCCGATCGTACCGCTTTTCCAGGAACTCTGGCATGGTATACACACCCGATTTCAGGTAAAACGGCAGGAAGAAGATGGCAAAGAAAATCAGTACCACCACCGCAAACCACTCATAGTTGTAGACGTGAATATTGGTTTTGTAGGCATCTCCCGCCAGGCCAATGAGGGTGGAACTGGAAATATTGGCAGAAAACAGGGCAATCCCCACAATTGGCCAGGTCATGCCTCTGCCGGCCAGGAAGTAATCTTCGGAACTATCGCGTTTGCCATGATAGATACCGTACCCGATAATCAGTACGGCATAGGTCAGCATGATACCGATGTCGAGCCCACTGAGCTGAAATTGGTCCATAATTTAGTTTGGTTAGTTTAACGTTTGTATTGGTAAAATTTGGCAACAGAGGCATGGGCTAAAATAGAGCTTTTTTGGTTTCTGCAAGGCATTTGTACTGTCTTTTGCCATTTCTTCGGTAGGAACCCTGTCCAACGGGCAAAAAAAGAGCGGCGTCATAAAGACCCGCTCTTGTAAGAAATCACCCGACTGTTATTAAGAAGAAGTTAGCTTCTTCAAAATATACATTCTTATATATTTTTAGATGTTTGGCACCCCGATAATAAGTTTAATGCAAAGCAAAGTTAAAGAAAACAAGTTAAATGTTAAAGCAATCTTAACAGATTCACTAATTTCCTTTAGTTTTTACACTAATATGAAAGTAGAGAATATTCGCTGCTGATTATTTGTAAATACAGATAATGTCCCGGTTTTGTTCCCTTTAGACCAAATTTCGGCATAATTACGAATGGATATGGACTGTGTCTGCTGAATTATTGTAGATTTGAAAAAACGCCTACATGGGCATACATGCGGCGACCGATACCGAGTATGACTGGCCCTGGTACGGCAAGCTAGCCGGTGCCTACTTCGACGCCCCCCTCCAATCCTAATGTACGGGAAGGACAAGTAACCGTACTCGACCACAGCCACCCTTCCACAGTAAATTCGTTTCTTTGCCTTTTGAAATATGGCTTTAGGAATAAGCCTCAAAAGCAACTTGGCTTCCTTTGCAAATTCCCAGAATATAAATACTTTTGCAAGTAAAGCGACATTCGCTCTGATATTCAGGCGCGGGTCTGAACAAGCTGGAAACAAATCATAATCAACATGGCACAAATCAAAGATCAACTGCGGGAATACCTTCTGAATGAGTTAAACCTCCCCCTGCAACCTGAAGAGCTGCAAGATGACACCCTGCTTGTAAGCGACCGTATTATGGATTCCATATCTTCTCTTATGCTGGTCGAGTATCTCGAGAAAACCTTTAACATCAGCTTTGAACCGCATGAGGTTACTGCAGAAAATCTAGACTCCCTAAATATTATCGAGGCATTTGTCAATCAGAAACAAGTCAGTGCAAAGGCTGCATAAAGGCATTCTTCATCAGGCCGTAACCAACTCCGAAGGTGTTGCGATTTATTTTCCATTTGGAAAAAGTAATCTTACTTACGGTCAACTCCATAGTCAGGCACATAAGATAAGTCTTGCGCTTCAGGACCTTTCTCTACCAAAGGGGAGCCTTGTTGTACTTTACCTGGACAAGTCGCCGGAAGCAATTGCAGCGGTAGTGGGTGTTTTAATGGCAGAACTTGCCTACCTGCCGCTTGATGTAGATGCCCCCGATTCACGGAATCAATTCATCATCGAGCAAAGTCAGGCTCAGGCTGTTTTGGCAAGAGAAGAGACTGAGCCCCCATTCTTCACACAGACCCTTCCTTTTAATAAATTCGATGGGCTTGCCTTGTACCGGTCTTCGGCAAAGGCACCCGGTCTGAAATTACCTGAAGGGCTGGCTTATGTGCTTTACACCTCAGGCTCAACCGGCGTACCTAAAGGCGTGATGGTCACGCATACGGCAGCTTTGGCATTTGTGGATTGGGCTAGAGCCACATTTGCACTGAAGCCGGAGGATACGCTCACTTCTATTGCCCCCCTGCACTTTGACCTTTCCATTTTTGACATTTTTGCCGGGCTAAGTGCGGGCTGTTCACTTCTGCTCCTCACACCATCGGAGTCCAAAAACCCTCTGCTGGTCAGCAGCTACATAGCAGAATATGGCGTGACTACAATTTATGCCACTCCTACCCTTCTCCAATTGATGCCCCGGTTCGGGAAAGCCGGCCGGTACGATCACAGCCAACTCCGTCAGGTGCTTTTTGCGGGGGAGGTTTTTCCGATCCCTGCCCTCCGAGCCCTGCAGGAGATTTGGCATACAGCCAAATTTTACAATCTCTACGGACCTACAGAGACCAATGTCTGCACCTGGCACCCCTTACCACCCAAGGGCACAGACGACCGGAAAACCCCATATCCTATCGGGCAGCCCTGTCCCTACGATCGGTGCGCCATTCTAAAGGAAGACGGGGATATTAGCAGTGAGCTGAAAGGTAGTGGCGAACTTCTGGTGAGTGGTGCCTCGGTGATGACCGGATACCTTGGTATGCCGGAGCAAACTCGTCAGGCGATGGCAGAACACGAAGGACGGGTGTGGTACAAAACCGGAGACCTCGTAGCAGTTGATTCAAACGGAGACCTCTTATACCGCGGGCGCCGGGGCAGAATGATCAAACGAAGGGGGTACCGCATAGAACTGGGCGAGATTGAAGCAGCCCTGCACCAGTATAAAGCCATTACTCAAGCCGCCTGTCTGGCAAAAGAAAAAGAACAATCGGTAAGTGCGATATGGGTGTTTTATGTAGCTCCGGAAGGTCCGCTGCCACATACCCTATTGACGGAGTTCCTGTCGGAACGTATCCCGGAATACATGCTGCCCGACCGGTTTGTGCACCTCCCGGAAATCCCACAGACCTCCAGCCAGAAAATTGATTATCAGGCCCTAAAGCAAATGCTATAATGTACTCTTTTGCACCGTCGGAAAAACAGCAGCATCTTCAGGTATCTCTTGCCGAATTTATCCGGCAGGAGCTGGTTCCGCTGCTTGACCCCGATGCAAAAGCATTCCCCTTTGAAGCCTGGGTAAAAGCCGGTGAGCAGCAGCTTCAGGGGCTCGCTATCCCGGAGACATACGGTGGGTGCGGGCTGGATGCAATGGATGTTTTCCTGGCGCTTGAAACCCTGGGCTATCATTCCGAAGACAACGGCTTCAACTTTGCAATTAGCGCCCATCTGCTGGCTTGTACAGTGCCGGTCTGGTTGTTTGGGACGGAAGAACTCAAAGCGGAATACCTTCCTGGCTTATCCAATGGGGCACGCATTGCCGCAAATGCAATGACAGAACCTGCATCAGGCTCCAATGCTTTCCGGATGCAAACGACCGCCCTGCCGCTTGAATCCGGAGGCTTCATGCTGCATGGCAACAAGTGCTTCTCCAGTAATGCTCCGGTTGCTGATGTGCTGGTCGCCTACGCTGCCAATGACCCTGAACGGGCCCACATGGGAGGCATTACCGCCTTCCTTATCGATCGCAAAAAACACTCCTTTTCAACCGGAACCCCTCTTGAAAAGGCAGGCTTGCATGCCTGCCCGCTCGGAGATGTTTTTTTCGACCGAACCCAGGTGGAAGCTCACTTTGTACTCGGTAAAATGGGCCGTGGCGCATTGGTCTTCAACCGGTCTATGGAGTGGGAACGGAGCTGTCTCGGCGCTACGCATATCGGCAATATGCAGCGATTGCTTGACAAAGCGGCCAAGCTGATTAATAACACTGATGCAGGCGCCTTCGGCGAAGCCGTCCGGCAGGAAATCGCCTACTGGCAGGCCCAGCTTGACGCAGTAAGGATCAACGGGTACGCTCAGGCGTGGCAACTGAGCCAAAAGAAGGCTAATCCGCGAGGAGCAGCTTCCTCTAAACTACTCATCAGTGAATTGTACAAAAAAATGACAGTAGCCCTTTGCAACTGCTTAGGGGAAAAGCAATATCTTGATGGCGACTTTAACCGGTCGCAGGCAGATGCACTTAGCAGCACCATTTACTCTGGCACGTCCGAAATTCAAAAACAAATCATAGCTCAGTCGATAGGGCTGTAAACCATCTTTATCATGAACACCTCAGCAGACATTATCATTATTGGAGGCGGGCCAAGCGGTTCGTCCACAGCCACCTACCTCGCCCGTCTTGGGTATAACGTTCTTGTACTGGAGAAAGAGCATTTTCCGCGCGAGCACGTTGGCGAGTCCATGCTTCCTTTTACCTATGACCTTTTTGAAGAACTGGGCTTGCTGGATGAAATGAAAGCCCGTTTTACGCGAAAGCCGGGGGTTACGTTTTCCAATGCAGATGCGAGCCAGGAATCGCATTGGTGTTTCAACCGGGTCATTGATGGCCCGCAGGCGCTTTCCTTTCATGCCCGCCGTGCCCACTTTGATGACCTTCTGCTCCGGAACAGCGAAAAAAATGGCGCCACCGTTATCGAGGGCGCAGCAGTAACGGGCGTGGATTTTGAGCCGAAGGGTGTCAAAGTCACTGCTGAAATTGATCACGGTGCCCCGCAAACGTTCGAAGCCCGTTTTTTAGTGGATGCCAGCGGGCAAAACGCCTTTGTGGCACGAAAACTGGGCACACAGAAACCCTTTAAGCGCCTTAATGTGCGGCAAGCGCTATCGGCGCACTGGGTAGATACCAAACTGGACGACAGCCTGGCTAACGGCAACATCAAAATTGTCCACCTGGGCGGCGAAAAGCTGGGCTGGATCTGGATGATCCCCATTAAAGACAGCCTGAGCATCGGTGTGGCGCTCAATATGAGCTATGCTAAACAGGAGCGCAAACGGCTGATGGCGGAGCACGGACGTGATGGCTGGGAAAAAGCGCTCTACCTGCAGGAAGTGCAGTCTTCACCAGCGGTAATGTCTGTCCTGGAGGGTGCCAAAATGATTGACGCCGTGGCCAGTAATGGTGATTTCTCCTATTACAGCGAGAAAAAATTTGATGATCAGTTTGCCATCGTCGGCGATGCCAGTGGCTTCCTCGATCCTATCTTCTCCAGTGGAATCTACCTGGGTATGATGAGTGCGAAGCTGGTTTCGGCAGGTATTGATGAGATGCTGAAAGGCAAAGGAAAGGCACGGCTGGAACAAGCTTATAAGGATATCAACGGTGGGTACCAGGTGGTAGAAGAACTTATCTGTACTTTTTACGAACCTAACTCTATTGCCTTTTCGGACATTACCGTGGATAAAAACTTTGGGTTCAGAAAGTTTGAAACGGCCTACTCAATATTGCACCTAATTCTCGCAGGAGACTTCTTCAAAGACCACGAGCGGTACCTCAAAGCGATAGCGACGCTAAAAAGCGCGGAAATGATTGAGAAGTTCAAGAGCCTGACCGGCCATGCTGATGAAGCGAAAATGCACGAAGTGTGCCTAATGCCCGCGTAGCTATGTACGGAAAATTCTGGGATGTCTTTTATCGAAAAACCTATGCTGCAGGAAAAGCCCTTTGGGATGTCCCGCCTGAAGAGTCCGTTCTAAAGGACTACGAAGTGTTCGGCCCTGCTTTCAAACAGGTAGGGACCGTCTTGGATATAGGCTGCGGTACAGGTGAACAATCTAAATTCCTTGGTGGGCTCTATGCCAAAGTCATTGGGGTAGACGCCGCGCCCAGGGCTATAGAAATTGCCAATGCCTCGGATCATCCATCCAATGTTCAATTTCGGGTCGGGGATTTATCTGACGAAGCCTTTATAAATGAGCTCCGGTTGCAATCTGGCGATATGAATGTCTACATGCGTGGAGTGCTCCATCAAATCCGGCAGCCCGACCGGGAGGAAGTTGCAGGCAACTTACTCCAATTGATAGGCGATAAGGGCGCCTTATACCTGATAGAGGTTGGAAAAAACATTAAAGAATATTTCCGCTCTGCCTCCAAATCCTTTCACGAACTTCCTGATGCCGTACAGGAAACCTTTATCAGCAACCTGCCGCCTCACGGCGTGGACGAGTCAGAAATCGCTGCCCTTTTCTGCAGGGAAGACTATCAGTTACGCCGGCAAGGCAGCGGGTTTTTAAATACTAATTTGCTGTTGAGAGACGGTACACCTGTAAAAATTCCCGCTGTATTCGGTTTGATTGCAAAGAATTGAGTTATTTTGAAACTCATTTTATCATCCATACAAAACCAACGATAATGAAAAAGTTATTGGTCTTAGTTTTTGCGCTCATGGTGAGTGCTTTCCTTGTTTCCTGCTCCGGAGGCTCCTCCGCAACTGATGCAACAGGAGAATCACCTGCTGCCGAGAGCACTACTGCACCGGCGGAAGCTGAAGCAGCATCTCCTACAGGACAAGCAATAGAGGATATGGTCTACACAAAAATAAAAAAAGGCTTAGACGATCGGGGTATCACCCTTTCGGCAGACCAGGAGGCAGCACTGAAGCAGCTTGTCAGTGAATCAGGTGTTACAAAGGAAAACTTAAAGGCAAAAAGAAAAGAAGTGATTTCAAAGCTCAGGTCCGATATCCTTACTGAAGACCAAAGAGCAAAAATTGGTAGGTAATTATGATTAAGATAGGGAAAGCAAGAGTCTTTCCCTACCATTTTTTCTAATGCTAACTCTCCTCTGTCTAATTCCTACCGACACCCAGTCCTATGTTGAGTACTATTGCTATAAAAAGGGTAAAAAAGGCAGCAGGCAGACAGGCATTCATTAGCCTCACGGACTACCTTTCCATTATTTTGGGGTTGCTTGCAGTCACTGCATTTATCTATTTCCTTGACCTTGAGTCTTCGATAGGCCTGTTTGAATTAATGCCATTTGTTGTCGGTGGGTTTGCAGTACATGCGCTTCTACCAATGCCCTACCGGCTACCTTTTTTTTTCTTCCTGACTCTTGCAGCTACTCTGCAGCTTTTTGGAGCAAAAGAAGGCGCTGTACTATTATTGGCAGGTATGGCTTTGTGGGGAATAGTCAGATTACCTTTGTCGGTAAAGATCAGGACCAGAATCATTCTTGCCGCTGCCGGGGTATTAGCCCTCTTGGTTGGATTTGGGAAAGTGCCGGATTTCTCGGGCCCGGTCATTCCTGTATTAGGGTCCATCTTTATGTTCCGGACCATTCTGTACTTATATGAGCAGCGGTTTCTAAAGGAGAAGTCGAACCTATGGCTGGATCTGAACTACTTTTTCCTGCTGCCGAATTTGATCTTTTTTATCTTTCCGGTAGTCGATTATAAAACCTTTATTACCCGCCATTACTCAAAGCCTGCATTAAGTACTTACCGAAAGGGAATCCTATGGATGGCCAACGGTGTTGCGCACTTACTGTTGTATAGGTTGATTTATTATTACCTCATCCCGGCACCTTCTGACGTCCTCAATATTTACGATTTACTGCAATTTATGGCAGCCAGCTATGCTTTGATTGTACGCCTGGCGGGTATATTCCACTTTTCTGCTGGGGTAATCTGCCTGTTTGGGTTTGATCTCCCTGCTACATTCGAGCATTATTTTTTCGCGCACAGCTTCAGTGATTTATGGCGCCGGATCAACATTTACTGGCGCGACTTTATCATGAAAGTCTTTTACTACCCTGTTTACTTTAAGCTTAAACATCTTGGTCCGATTCGGGCAATGTTCATTACCGTGCTCATTATTTTTGTAGTCAATTGGTTTCTTCACGGTTATCAATGGTTTTGGATCAAGGGTGCTTTTCCGCTAACGATACAGGATGCTGTATTTTGGGCTGTCTTCGGCATTGCCGTAGCAATTAACTCCATTATTCAGGCTAAAACACCAACAAAACGGTCCCAGCCTGGGATATTTTCAGCAAAGGACGCTGCTAGACTAAGCCTTAAAGTTATAGGTATTTTCACCTTTATGTCAGTACTTTGGTCTTTCTGGACGTCTAACGATATCAGCGAGTGGTGGGCAATGATGCTTGTAGCCCAAACAACGACCTCTACTCAGGCCTTAGCTTTGTTAACGGGTCTTTTCTTCCTGGTTGCCATAGGTGTGGCGGTACAATACACCAGCTTCAAAAGCCAAAAGCATAAACACAGCACAGTGCCCTCAGTAAAAAAGTTATTTTTGGTAACTATCGGACTGTCTACGCTGTCTATACTGGCAATGCCATCCGTTCATCCCGCCATAGGAACAGCTTTCTCATTTGATACTACACCGATAGTCACGACCAAACTAAATGCAGCGGATCAGGAAAATTTATTCAAAGGTTATTACGAGAACCTCCTACCTAACAATAACAACCCATTGATGGCAGAAATGGAATCGCTCCAAGCTGATAAGCCCAAATCATGGCGCCCACTCCGGGCACTTGGAGGTAATATTCCAGTCGAAGACATTCGTCTCAAAAAATTAAAGCCCAACCTGGACATCATATTTAAAGAAGCACCTTTCCGTACCAATGAACACGGGATGCACAACCCACCGGTGAGCAAGGAAAAACCAGCCAACTTTTATCGCATTGGTCTCCTTGGCGGATCGATCGAGCTGGGAGGAGGTATTCCCATGGAACAAAATATGACACAGGTTGCTCAGGCTACGCTTAACAATATGTCTGTAGCGGACAGCCTACGTTTTGAGGTGCTCAATTTTGCCGTGACCGGCTATCATCCACCCGAGCAGGTGAAAGTCACCGAAAATGTTGTTGTACCCTTCGGTTTGGATGCCCTAATCCTGACCGCACATACTGATGAACTCCGGAGAATCAAAAGAAACCTATACCATATAATTGATAAGGGTTACCACCAGAATTATCCGTCTCTAAATCAAATTATTGAGGAGGCCGGGCTTCAATCCCTACCAGGCAGGATGACTTTTGATCGAAAAATCACCCCATTTTTGCCAGAAGTATACAGCTGGGCATTGCAGCGAATTGCCAGCCAATGCAAGGATGCTGGCGTTTTGCCTGTGCTAGCTTACCTTTATGTGCCTGAAAGCACTAATCAGCCGGAAGAAGAATTTGATCAGTTATCAAAAATAGCAGCCGCAAAAGGTTTCACGACTATCAACCTTCATAAGTATGTTGATGATATGAAAGAGGAAGACCTTAAAATTGCACTATGGGATGGTCATCTCAGCTTGCAAGCACATCAGCGTTATGGTGTTGGGCTCGCAAAAGAAATTGCCAAAATCCTCAATACCACAGAGTAACTCTGATCAAAAGCTTACCGATTGCTTTCTCCTGATTGATTTAAGATCTTAGTTAATTTCAAACAACAGATAGCTCCCTCTGTAAACCGTTTCCCCTCTGATGCCGGACCGTCCGGGAATACGATGCTTACCCAAAGGTACTGTTTCGCCAGGTTCGCCCTTCACCACATTATCTGTGAAAATCAGTCTGACTTTGGGTGACGTAAAGAGCATTTGCGAAAAACGCCGGGTTTTTTCCGTCAGGGTCTTTTCGGGGGTACGGTCCAGGCTTGCCGTGTTCATATCGAACAGAATATAACGGAATCCTTCTGCCTTTAGTAAATTGATAAAAGCATCCTCTTCCCCATCCAGTGCCCGCATGATCTCATCGTATTTGCCTAGCTGATTGTCCTCCAGTACACGACGGTCATTGAAGTTAATATGATAGTTGAAGAAGGTGCCTACTCTATAGACTTTATCTTCTTCGTCTTGATTAATATAATCGATAGCTTCCCCAAGATAGGGTTTGAATGAAGACAGTGTCTGACTTGCGTTGAGCCCCTCTCCAAAAGAACGCAGGACCGGTTCCTGATAAATTAGGCCTGCATTTTTGGGAGGCTGCAAAGCAGATATAAAAACTAAAGCATAACTCATCAAAATATAAGCAGCCAGCGTGGCGCCTACGGCCCATGACCGAACGCTTCTGTACTCAAAGCCAATAGACTGCGCTCCATAAACGAGGAAAACCATTAAGGTAACCAGCATTGGAAAGCCGTACCAGGTAATGCCGCTGCCTATGAGCAGCCAGAGCGCGCCAAAGGCTACTGTAAACAATAGCAGATAGCGGGCTTTCTCTGTACTCCCCCCCCAACGGGCTTTAAGAAGCCAGCCTGTAAGGCCGCCCAACAATAACAGGGTTGTAAAAACACCGGAAAAAGCCATGCCGGATGATGCCTCAAATAACGATGCTAATGGCCTTGCAGCAAGCAAGACCGTGTCATTAAGGGAGGCCCATATGCCAGTAGCAAAATTTTCGTAACCAGGTGGAGGGCTCCGCAACAGTTGCTCCTGCACTACTGCCAGCCCTTCCTGATGGTCTACCGTCCAGACTCCGAGTAGAAAAAGGAGGATGGATAGTACAGACAGGACCAGGTTTGGAGCGAGACTTTTTCTCCCGCTTGAAAACAACAAGATGGGGAATAAAACCAGGAACAAAATTCCAATATCAATATATTGTGATTTCAGGATATTGGTATTCATGGTCAAATCATAAGGCAGAGAAGCATAAAGGGGCAACCCTGTTTCATAACCCAAATAGCGTTGTATCTCCTCTCTCTTTGCCAGGGCACCGGCTGAGAATAAAAGGTCATCTGTTGTTTCTTCGTTTGTCTCTACAACCACTGACTTTACATTGTCAATACCATCTTCACGAAACTTAAACGCTATAGCTTTTTCCTGCTGTTCCGGTGAAAGTACCTGATCTGTTATGAAACGCAGAAGCTTACCGCGATTCAATTTGTCCGGGGCAGTGATATCTTCCTGCTCCAGGTAGTTGCTAATCTGCTCCAGTTGGGCAGCGGAAAGCGGTATGTCCAGTTCAGCGGTGCGTTTTTTGATATTTTCCATTAGCCTTGCCGGATAGTCTACTTCAGGGGCTTGCGCCTGCGTCCTTATTACGGGTGTGGGGAAAGGCGCTTCTAAAAGAGCCTGAACGCCTACTTCTCCATTGGCAGCCAGATTGCGAATACCCCATGGGGCGAAGCACAGTAGTGCAGCTCCTCCGGAAAGCAGATAAGCCGTTAGCAGGGATTTGAGGTTTATCCCTCTCATCCAGGCAGGCACTAACAAGGCAACAGCAGCGCCAATACCGATCAGCCCTACCACATAAGGTGCTGTATTCCCAAAAGGGAAATAGCCAAAATTATTGCCTCCAAATAAGAACAGTACTCCGGAGAAACCAGTGACCAGGCTCATCGCCAGCCAATGATTCCCAAACCGGTAACCGATCACGGTAAAAAGGGCCACAATACTGAGTAAGCCGGTGTACTTAACACCAAAGGCAAAGCCCAGCAGCCACCCCGTTAGCAACAGCATCCACTGCGTTGGCGAAAGGCCAAATGGTAATTTGACAGAAGATTCATCGGAAGTTTCTGGCCGGGCAGTCCGCGTCCAAAACTCAATCAGCATAAGGGCTGCGGCCAGTGTGATGAAGGTAAAGCCCAGGTCCACCTTTTCATCGTAAAGGTAGTGGAAACTCAGACTGGGATTTAGCGCTACCAGCCAGACTGCCATCCAGGACCAGCTTCGGTTGAGTACCAAGCGAGCAACCCTGAAAGCAACCAGGAGTACCAGCAAAAAGGAAAAGTGGGCAATGCCAATGGAGAATACGGCTTTACCAAACAACACCTCTCCAAGGCTGAGGATGAGTTGCCAGTAATAAGCCTGCCCTCCCGCTATGAGCCCGTTATATTCCACGATAAGCTGAGTAGTATTCATGTATAGAGCTGCACCATCAAAGCCGGTTGGGAAGGGCTTGATCGCTGCAACCCCATTGACCGCCAGTGTACTGAGCAGAAAGAACACCGGCAGTTGCAACCAACGGTTTTTATACTTGTAGACTTTCCGTTTTAGAAGCGTATGCTGCCAGAAATCCATAACTGTACGGTAGCGCCATGCTAAAACCGCAATAGCTAAGATACCTGTTACAAGAGTGCTCAACTGATGAACAGCGCCCAGAAAAAATGCGGCAAGCCCAATGAAAGAAGCCCCAAAAGCTACCTGCAGGATATCGCCGGTGCCCTTGGAGTACCGGGTTGACAACAGGGCCATTCCTGGCTGCCCGGCCACATAGGCGAGGGTGTAGAGCAAAAATATAGCACCGTGTACCAGGACATTCATGCCTAAAAAGCGCCAAAGGCCGCCCGTGTCATCAAAAATATTGTACCGGTTGTTGAATACAATCATCGTGACCACCTGAAAGAGTAAAAACAATCCGTATACCTGCAACCCATTTACTTTACGGGTCCGCCCTGATTTCCCACTAAAAACCCACCATGCCCATGCTCCTGCCGCAATAACTGTATTGGCAGCTACAAGGTCTGCATTGGGCATTGCCATCAGGCTGGTAAAATAATAAGGATGAAACCCCAGGTAAGCAATAAGCACGAGAAGCATCCAGGTGATGCTAAATATGCTGATCAGGGTAAGATTAAGGGTTTTTGATACTGGAGTTTTCATACTTGTTTAGTATTAAGGAGGCTTTTCGTTGATTTCTATTTACTTGCCTGCTGATAGGTTAAAAAGGTTTCGTAGGCCGTTCGCAACCAGGAGAAGCCCCTGGCTCTGCGCAGGGCGGCCTTTCTCAGGGCAGCTTCATCGCCTTGAAGTATCTGTTCCATACCGGTCCGAATAGCAGCTACACTTCCTGCTTCCACACCAATCCCTCCATCTCTTACGACCTCGGGCATGGAGCTGTTGTCGCCATACAGCACCGGCGTACCGCAAAGCATGGCCTCCAGAGGCGGGAGCCCAAAACCTTCATAATGAGCCACATAGCATAAAGCTCTGGCCCCGGAATAAATCGTAGCGAGGTCCTCGTCTGCCACATAACCGGTAAAGTGAATGGAGGAGGCATAAGGGTGCTCCTTGTCGTAAAGGGTGTCCACTTTCCAGCCGCGTTTTCCGCACACCACAAAGGTTAGGTCTTCATGATTCCCGGAGGATTTAAGCTGCAGGAAAGCGGCGAGGGTGTTAGCAAGGTTTTTTCGTGGCTCAATCGTCGAGAGGCTCACCAGGTAAGGACCATCCGGTATTCGATACCGCTCCCGGACAAGCCTAAGCCGTTCGGTGGCTTTCACAGGATGGAACAAATCACCATTTGCGGCTTCGTAAACCACCTGCACATCGCCCTTCTGAATTGAATATCGATGAAGAATATCTTGCTTTGTAGCGTTGGAGACCGCTATTATCCGAGCATTCACCTTTTGCAGGAACTGCATGCCAGCTTCGGACAACTTGATATTATGCTTTTCGTGAAATTCAGGAAAGACAAGGTGTGTCAGATCGTGTACAGTCCCTACGACCGGCAACTTAAAGTGCTTAATAAAAAAGTAGTTTTGGGGGAGTGGGATGTGTACGAGGTCGTAGGATTGAATAATACGGTCTCGCTCTGCCCGTGAGCGGAAGCGCCTGACATTGACACTCATCCAGTTGAGTAAGGAACGCGCAGGCGATCTTGTGTATAGCCTCCTCATCGGTTCGTAAATGACCAGAGGGATATTATTGGCCATCCATCCTTTCAACCGAAGCAAAACATTTTCGTACCCGGAGGGTGCCTCTTCCTGCAACAAGTCTTCATCTGTGACTTCGTTATCTTTACCCGGTTGAGCCTCCTTATTGACCATATCAACTACCGCATCCAAAGGCTTTATGGCATCGCCAATCATGCAATCAATGGTGAGCACAGAAGATAGTTGAGTTTGTAATGCCCGTAATGCCTGCAAGAGCTCTACCTGATACCTGCGGACCCCATCCATAGTTGCATCAGAAAGCTTATTGGCTTCCATTAATACCCGTACCGGCTTCAGGGATGCTCCGGGCTCGTCTCCACGCCAGTAATCAAAACGCTCAAGGGTTTTCCCATGTAATTCGTATACCAACGGCAGTAGTGTAGCTGGCATTTCCTCCTTCCAGGAACCTGCCCTTCCCTTCCTGAAATTCTTCCGCGCCAGAGCCGCGACCTCCTCTTCCCGGGCCAGAAAAGTGGCTCCACTTCCATATTGCGGCTGACCAAATTTCAACTTCTCAAAAGTTGGCAAACGCTCCCGGTTGGGCTCAGGCAGGTCCATCACCTTGCGGAGTTTCTCCACTTCCCGGAGCGGGTCTTCGATTAAGTCTTCGTACCGGATAACAACATCGGCTTCAGCTGTCCATTGCTTCACATTTTCGGACCAGCCCCCAAAGTAGCTACCACCAAGCGCGAGCGTTGCTTCCAGAAGATTGGTGTAGAAATCTGTGCCCGGCTCTATGATATCTTTTCGGTGGTGGGCTAAGGAAACCAGTGCATCCCGCCCATCACGGACAAGGTACACTTTGGGTGCGGCACGATGTTCTTCCGGCAATTGATCCGGCAGCAGATGGGTTTTCACAAAAGGATAGGCGGCGTAGTTTTCATCCATAGGGTAATTTTCTTCCCGGTGAAACGTACTTGATTCCAACCCGTAGACTTCAAAGAGAATATTTCTGAAGAAGGTATTACCCGAACGCGGGAATGAAGCCAGCCAAATCATATTAAGTAAATCTATTTCTGAGCCCTAAGTTAAAAAAGTTAATTTTATGCCCTCAATAATCGGAGAAATCTATGGCTGACAAACGCAGGGTACTGTTTCACCGGACCTGGACAAAGCCCAATGGCGGTACAAGCGGTGGGCAGATGAAGGTGCGTGATGCGTTCGTTCATTTTCAGGCTTCCGATCGGTTTGAACCCCAAGTCTACTTTCCGCCCTCAACGCTCTGGGTGGATAATCCGGGCAACGTTTGGCGCCCTTTCCGCCAGCAGGGCATCGGAGCGTGGTCTGTCCTTCCGGACGATGTACTCTTCTTTTCCGGTCATGACTGGAACATCCTTAGTGAAGCAGAACGGCAACACCCACCTGTCCCCATTCTCAATATTGCCCAGCCAAGGCATACCAATCCGGCGGACAAAAGGCATGCTTTTTTGAGGCACCCTGCCATACGTATCACCAAGAGTTCAATCGGCAAAAAAATACTGGAAGACCACGGCGTAAACGGGCCCGTGTTCCTCATACCGGACAGCATCGACTTTACTTTACTCCCTGAGCCTAATCCCAGTCCGGATCTGGATCTCCTCATCGTAGGGTTAAAAAACCCAGGCCTTGCCAAGCGGTTGGAACAGCGCCTCAAACGCAAAAACCGCTGGCGGTGGCGCAAATGGAAGATCAAAGTACAGACTCCTCCCCTGCTGCCCACCCGACAGGACTTCCTGCAATTGCTCAACCGGGCAAAGATCGTCGCTTATCTGCCATTGGATGCCAGCCGGGGCGCAGAAGGGTTCTACCTGCCGGCCCTGGAAGGTATGTACCTGGAAAAGCTCGTCATCTGTCCCTACGCTGTCGGGAATATTGATTTCTGTATACCCGAAAAGACCTGCATACAGCCGGAATACAACGAGGAGGCCATCCTGGAAGCCATCCTGAGGGCCCTCCAAATGCCGGATAGCGAGCGGCAGCCTTTCCTTCAGCAGGCCAAAGCCATCACCGCCAACCACGACATAAAAAAAGAGCAACAAGCCATGCTCGACCTCCTGCATCAGGCCGATGAGCTCTGGGCAGATCAATCCCTTTTCCAATATGAACAATAGTACAGGAAAAAATATCATTCTCACGGGGCCGCCCCGTTCGGGCACAACGCTAAGTTGCTTCCTGCTCAATCAGTTACCGAATACCATTGCGCTGCACGAACCCATGAACCTGGGGATGTTCCAGAGCCAGGAACAGGGCCTTGAGGAAACGCAGCAGTTTTTCGCAGCCATGCGGCAGAGCCTGCTAACGGAGGGCAAAGCTTTGTCCAAAGTCAAAGCCGGCGCCATTCCTTCCAACCCTTTTGGCAAGGCAGAGCAGGGCAAACGAGCCAGCCTGGTCAGGAAAGATTGGGTTCATTTTGATAAACCCCTGGAGCAAGACTTCACGCTGGTGATCAAGCAAAATGCGCACTTTACCTTTTTGCTGGAGCCCCTCAACCTGCTCTATCCGCTGTACACCATCATACGCAATCCGGTCTCCACCATTGCCTCCTGGAATACCATTCAGGCACCGGTCTCCAAAGGCAACCTGACTGTGCTTAAAGGGCTTCGCCCCGCGCTGTTTGAAGAATTAGAGCGCATACCGGACTTGCTGGACCGGCAGGTACGCCTGCTGCATGAACTTTTCCTTCCCTACCGCCTGCTACAGAAAGAACAGATCATCCGCTATGAAGATATTGTAGAAAGCAATGGAGCAGCGCTAAATCATCTTGTGCCTAATACTCCGGGCATTCAGTATACCCTGGAGAACAAAAATCGCAACGCCCTCTATGATGCATCGCTAAGGACAGAGATTACCAGGAGGCTAATGCAGTTCAAAGGAGCATATATGGATTTTTACAACCCAGAAGATTTTGATTGGTGATGGCAAAGCGGACTTTACATTTCAAAATGCCTGATTTTCTTTAGCTTCATTTCTTTGAGATCATCGGTCATTTTATCGCCTACGATATCATTAATGTAGTATTCAAGTGCTGCTGTGGCATCCCGGGAATCCTGCAGCAAGCGCCCTCCACGCATGACTAAAACCCGGTTAGCGAGCGCCATTACCTTTCGGATTCGATTGGTGACGTACAATACCGCCCGCTCTTTCTCCTGCACATACTCGCCCAGGTGTTCGTAGCATTTTGTTTTAAAAAGGCTATCCCCTACCGCAAGTGCCTCATCGATAATGAATAAGTCTGGCTCCGTGGCAATGGCTACCGAATAGGACAAGCGCGCGCGCATGCCGGAAGAATAGTTGCCCACTGGTGTAGCGAGCGCATATTCCAGCTCAGAAAAGTCAATAATGAAGTCCAGCTTACGCTTGAGCTCTGCTTCTGTCATTCCGAAAATGGCCGCTTTCAGTTTGATGTTTTCCAACCCGGTGAATTCATTTCGCAAACCTACATTGAGTGCAAAAACGGGCGTCACCTTTAAGGGCACAGGATAATTGATAGCCCCTTTTGTGGGCTTGTAAATGCCCGCTATCATACGCATCATAGTGGTTTTACCAGAACCATTGGCCCCTACTACAGAGATGATTTCACCCGGGCTCACCTTAAAGGACACTTCTTTGACCGCCCAAAACTCCTCAGGGCGAAGTGCAGTGCTTACCGGCTTGCCCACAGCCTGCCGGGCTATATCTGTAATGCCGTAATACAAGCTGCGCTTTAGGCGGCGGCAGAACTTCTTGGATAGTTCGTCAACTTCTAACAGAATGTCAGACATAAGCTTCAGTTCTGGTGATTCTAATTATTGATAAGCCGCTCAAGGACCATAGTACTGGATTTTACTAAGAACCGGAACGACAGGACTACTAAAACCAAACTAACACCTGAAAAAACAAGGTACTCCACAGGACTAAACAACGTACCACTTGTCAGGAGATCACGGCTAAATCCAATCAGGTAAGTAAGCGGGTTGTAATCTACAATGACTCCCAGCCAGCTTGCGGTAATTTTGGGGGTGTATACGATAGGTGTCAGGAACATCAGCAGCTTCATTCCTTCGTCAACCAAATTAGCCACATCCACCATAATCACGCGAAAAATTGCTACAACCATCCCAATCGCCATTCCCAGGAGTAACAAAGGGATAAGTGAAACCGGAAATAACAGTGCCATAGCCGAGAACCGTACGCCAAATGCCAGTAAGACGATCAGGTTGACAGCAAACGGGATAATAAAATTAATGAGATGCACCACTACTTTTTGCATCAACAGGGGTTCTAAGGGCACTTCAGACATAATGAGCATTCGCCCGTTCTTGGTCAGCAGGTTGCTCGTGGACTTGTAGGCCTCCAGGAAAAAGCCCCAAATCGACGTGCTGAGCAAAACATAGGCCGGGTAAGGAATATCGGTTTCTCCAGGGTTAACGACTCCAGCTCCGTTTAGGACCACCCAAATAATCACAGCAAGAATGGGCAGTATGAACATCCATGCCATCCCCAAAAAGGATTTTTTGTACATCCCTATGATTTCCACCTGCGTCAGTTGTTTGACCAGGTACCACCAAGACTTTATTTTACCGATAAACTGCCGCATTGTATTTCCGTTTCCAATCCTGGCTTCAAGTAGCCAGCCCTGCAAAGATAGTATATCTTTACTCTTATCCCTTTACTTTTTCGTTTGCAGGCTGTCGATCCCCGACATGGCTAAAACAGATGCCCCCCTCCTGCTCTTTCAGGGGATATGGTAACCATACTGATTCATAAAAAAACCAAAAATTTCACGAGCTCTTTCCACTGCCTCCGGCGTATAGAAGGCAAGATATTCCGTTGCTTTTTTACGAGTAGGGTTAACCCGACCCAATGGCGGATATCCGGATGTTATTCCCACCTTGGAAAGGGCACGCTCAAAATCAGTATCAAGGTGCTCATACCTGATGATGTGATCCATATGGCGAAGGGTCTGCTCGTGAAAGCCCAGCCCATAGGGCTTCGTGTGAAACTTCAGGAAGTAATCTGAAAAAGACACATCTTTCTGCTGTAAATACCGGTAGCGCTCCATAGCTTCCGGATGTATGGGGCGCCCGTTTTTCAAATGTCCCCGGGAAAATTTCCCGTTGTGGTCATGCCTCTTTTTTAAGTATTCACTGACTGCAGAATCCATAGGGTGGCGCACCCCTGCAAAAGTAAAGTACAGACGTTCTTCTGAAGTGGCAGATGACAAAAATTGTTGATAGGAACTATGCTTCTTACCTTGTTGAATGCCCTCTAAGTGGGCAACTAGATACTGCGAAATAGCCGTTGATGCCGTACGCGGCACGCTAAAAAACAATATTGGCAAACATGGCTTATTATCATGCCCTAAATTATCTTTTAGTATGGTAAAGGCTATCGTCCTGCCACAGATCATCAGCCTTACCAGCCAGTTCTAAAATCGCTTTTCGTTCCTCCTCCAGGGTATGCCGGTTGGCTATAGCACGTCCTGCCTCTATAATTTGGTGAAACCTTGCTTTGTCCATTTTCAAAGCCTCCAGAATAGCAGAGAAAACAGAAGCAGTGTCATATGCAGGCAGCAAACAGGTTTCGTTAGGTATACAAAAGTCAGCATTACCTACCGCATAAGGACAGATCACGAATTTCTCCATCACCATACCCTCCAGCGGTGGCAGATAGAACCCCTCGGCACCCTGAGATTCCGTAAGCGGCAGGTAGACGACAACTCTGGCCGTATTGACCAGGTTTAAAAAATCCTGACGGGTGGGCAGCTTGGGTGGCACCTGTACTTTAAATCTAATCTTATCCCTTCTGAGGAAATTGTGCCACCGTAGCCTTCGCTCAAGGGCTCTGGCCATCCTGGGGTTTTTCAGCCCTGCAATGAGTACATCCAGCTCCGGTTGTGGATTGGGTTTAGGAATCAGGCTGAAGTCAACGGCATCTGGTATAAAAAATACCGGGCCATTGACACCATAGTCTTCCAGGATTTTTTTCCCCACCGTGCTTTTCGCAATCCGGATAGCGGGGTGCATCAGGTAATCGCGGCGGGCATCCGGCAACATTATTTGCCGGGGCTGGGCGATATTCAGTACCGGAACAGGAGGCTTTTCACGTTGCTCGGGCGGCAGCACTTTCCAGTCCCAGCCCGCAAAGAACAACAAATCTGTTGGCTGAATAGTCCAATGCTGCAATGCTTGCTTGCGATAAGGGTGCCAAACATTACCAGGGTTGTCGTACCAGACTGTTTCCGGCCCAAAGTAAACCTTGGGTTCAAAAAGCGGCGATGAAGCAAAATGCTCAAACGCGTCGCGCACCTTGAGCTGCCCGCCACTTGTGCCCCCGTTGTATTTCGTCCAGGCGCGATGAAATAATACCCTCCGAGCTGCTGTTTTCATGGATATCTGTTGCTAGTCTTAAAATGTATAGCCCGAAAAATAAGGTGTCTCTTCCATGCGCTGAAAAACGTAATCAATGGTTTTGCTATCCCATAGCCCCAACTCGCTTCTTCGCTTTGGTGGTTTTTGAAACAAGATGCTGGTACAATTTTTCAAATAATCCTCAGGTGCCTCTACAGCGAACCGGTTTAGCAAACTTTTTAGGACCTCTTCGGGGTTGTCCAGGAAAAACTCTGCCCGAATGGAGCGGAAGTCAAAGAGTGCTTGTTCCTCAAACTGATGTATTAATTTAGCATGGTCGAAAAAATGATCCGCCTTTCGAAATAAATCTGCCTTATCAAAGTTCACCCCCCTCCTTTTCTGGCTCCTGAAAAAGCTAGTGGTAATCGAATCGAAGGGATTCCGGTACATATGAATAAATAAGGTATCCGGAAACATGGCTTTCAGTTTATCAAACAACTCCGGGGACTGTCTAAACCACTTCGTCGTTGTACCGCCTCGTTTATCTCCCACTAATTTGAGCTGATTAATGCGCCCCTGATATCCTCCCGGAACTTTATAGCTATATCCCATCCACTGATTTCCGGCTTTGGCAAACTGTTTGGACCGGTTTATTATCATTTGAACCAGTTGCCGTTTGGAAAAACCGGCGTCCAGGAAGGCCATTGCATCCAGTTCATGGCTCAGGACTACCTCAGGGTGAGCATCTAGCAAGGCTCCCAGGACAGAATGCCCGCTTCTCGGATGACCAATAAAGAAAAGTCCTTTTTTGATTTTTTCGTAGGCAGCCTTGCTTTCCAACAAAGATCTATAGTGCCAGTACCTGGAAGGGAAAAGGTCTTTTACAGTTCGGTGCTTCGTAAGAACCTGTTTATGCTTTTTCATTCAAGATACGTGCAAAAGCTAAAAAAAACTCATCTCTGGCGCTCATAAAAGCGATACAGAGCCTCAACTTGAGACCGCATGTAAAACTTCCAGCAATGATTTGCTTCATCCAGCAAAAGGGCATCGCCGAACCTCAGCATGGACTCTCTCGGATAGACTGCACCTTTATTTTTGCTCGCTAAAACTGTTTGCGGATAATAAGGTTGCCTTATGATATTTGCTAACCGGTCCCCATTTGAGGCGATAAGGTCTTCATATCTTATGACTTGCCCCCCCGGTAGAGCATCATAGGCTTTGAAGTAATAGTCCAACAAAAATAATTGCCGGTTTAGAAGCCCCTGCCTCTGTTCCAACGCTCTTTGCCCCTCAGGATCCAGCAAAGATAAGTACCTCATTTTGCCCCGAGAAACTGGCACGCTTACTGTAGACCAGGAGCCCAGCAGAGCAAGCGGGTTGCGCACCATTGCATAACAGGAATAATCATTTTTGAGATCACCTAACAGGAGCGTAAAAACAGCGTTGTGCTTCACAAAAAGTTTAAAGTCTGGTTGAAAGGATTGATCAAAACGAACTATCGACCGTTTGATTACCTTTTTCCGGTCTCCCTTCTCTGACCGCTCGAAATGATTATCTGTGATCTGTCCTTTGTTACCACGTACAGGGGAGGTGGCCTCCTTGATCAAGCTCTTTCTAAAACTGGCAAGCCCCTTGTTGATGCGTAGAAGCGCATCTTGCCTTGACTGCAGATTTCGAAATGGTATCGGCTCATTCAAACCTGCGACTTGTTCCTGTTCGGACAGCAACTTGCAGGTTAAGGTGGTTCCGGCCCTTGGAATTCCTGTGAGTATATAACAATTCGAAACCGGGCTTCCCACTGCCGATCTTCCGAGGACCTGATTTACGAAGTGCATAAGATTTCTCATAATAGATTCAAATATAGGTTATCGGGCAGACATTTCCGGAGTAAGAAAAAACTTTGTTTTTTCTTACTCCGGAATACAAATTCGTTTCTGTTCATTTTATATCTTGCTGGCACATTTATACACCAGCCACTTATGAAAGCGCCTTCTCTAATCTTTCTTCTGTTTGTTTTCTACTCTTTGGTTTCTCTGATAGCTCCCAAAAACCTATTTGGTCAATGGGAACAGGTTCCTTCTCAGTATCATAAAGTTCGCACCACTGACATGCTACTGGCCGGAGAAAAGCTCCTCGTCAGTACAGATGATGGGATATACCAAAGAACGGACAGCACCTGGGTGCAATATGCTCCGGATGAACGGTTGAAACATTCCATCATACTAAAAATGGATTATGACACTGCTTCCGGTTACCTGCTTACAGAGGCCTATTTGACAGACACCTTACACGAATCGTTCACCCAATACTTCCTAGTCCGAAATGATACTATTATTGACCTCGAATGGCCAGATCAAGATGTTTGGTATAGTAGAGCATGGATAAATCATAGTGTATTATATTTGCTGAGCGTGGAAGGGACGCTATTCAGAAGCCATGATCTGGGGCAGAGCTGGACTGCTGAGCAAATGGAGGAAGGGTTTGAACACCCTTCTTCGGCAATCAAGTATCAAGATCAAATCTTAGTGGGATCAGTAGGAAATTTAGCTATTCTAGCACCTGATACCACCATTTACATAGACGCCCCTCTTCCAGTCCACCGGGTTAATCACATCTGGAGAGAAAATGACTTCATTTGGATTTTGCAGAAAAACTTTTTTACAACTGCACTCTATGTTCTTACCGGACTTAACCAATCATGGATTGAGCAACCAGTTGTCCAGCAGGGAAAAGGGCTATATCGGATAGGCGGGGACATGTATATCCCCAGCGACAGCATGTACTACAGGGCGAATTTCGGCCTTGGGGACTGGGAGGCCATTAGCGGCTTTAGGCCTGTGAACCGCCCGCTTAGATTTGATAACGAGCTATTTTCGCTTGGAACCCATGAAATCCTAACGGCCCCTAGTTTGGCATCCACCTGGACTACTACTCATAAGGGTATTCAAACTGGTGTTTTTTATGGTATCACCAACCACTTTGGGCAAATCGTAGGTACAGGGCAAGACTTTATCCAAACATTTGGACCTTTTCAGAGCGACTGGGCCCACTCGCCTATTGTGCTGGAAAATCAATTATATTTTGAGAGTTTTGTTGATGTCCACAGCTATCAGGAAAACTTGTATAGCCTTGTCAGGCAAGGGATAGGTACATACCCGGCTATAGCAAAGGCCCCAACTTTCGACCAGCCCTGGAGCATCACCGACACTACTGAAAGCGGTAATTTATCGCAATTCAAAACCTGGAATGGGTTGCTATTTCTATACAGCGATGAAATCTCCGCCCCTCTGTACAAATTGGATACACTCACTCAGCATTGGGAAAACCTCACTGCCGTAGCTGAGGAGCAGACTAGCCACAGATGTTTCTCCTTTGCGTTCGGTGACACTGTCATTTATGGCATGAAGGAAGACATTTTATCCTCCTCTTTAACCTTTATATATTCTGATGACTATGGGATAAACTGGCAAATCCTGGATCACGGCCCTATGGATCTTCCCCCTTCTACAGGTATAACCAATATTCAATTTTATGCCATCCACGATACCCTCTACCTTTCTCTTATCACTCATTCGCCTGGTATGGACGGGGAAAAAAATCATTGGCAACGTGCAACCGCACCTGATTACGACTTTCATCCCATTCCCCACCCCTTGTCACAGGATAGTATTTACATAGAGCCTGTGAATATATTTATGGCAGATATCGCAGATCAATACTTTCTCATTAGCAGCTGGGGATTGTTTCAGAAAGACAATGATCACCCCTGGAGATGGCACCCTACTGACGAAGGTTTACCTATCCAAACCCTACAAAGCGATCTAACAGTAACAGATGACTACCTTTATATCAACTCCTACGGCAACGGTCTCTGGCGCAGACCTCTTGAAGAAATCCAGGGATTAGGAGCGATTAGTGGCGTGATTTTCTCCGACCTTAATGGAAATGGTGTTCAGGATGAAGGCGAGCAAACACTACCCGGCATTACACTAAAGCTTTCAGAAGGCACAGCAGTAGGCCAATCCGAATCAGATGGCAAGTTTAAACTCTATGCCAAATCAGAGGAGCCAGAACAACTCCAGCCTTACAGCGCCCATCCCCTGGCTTCTTTTGAACCGGAGTATCACCTTGTAGTGCCAGGTACAGATAGCATTTACACTTTTGCGTATGCTGTGCAGGAAAATATAGAGGACGCTGCTGTAGCACTTACTGCCCAACCCCCTTCCTACGATGGGGGACCTGCCCGGATACAGCTACAGGCCAGAAACCTGGGCAGTACCACCTTTGATATACCAGTAAAGCTTTTTTTTGATCCGGCACCCGATTTTCCCGGAGCTTTTCCCGGTGAATTGGAATGGTTTGCAGATACAATAATTTGGAACACTGGTGCAATACCGCCTAATATGTACAAAAACCAGGCATTTGATTTAAACCTAAACGCTACTAGCACTGCGGTTCATGCATGGACTGATATTGCGCCTTCCGACCCTACTCCTCGCAATAACGCTGCAACGGCAACAGCCATCAATACCCCTCCAACAGGTTTGGCCTATCTGGAAGCTCAACCGGGCACCTCCTATCCGAAAGATTCATTACTCACACAGTTTCCGGTCCGTTATACCTTCTATTTCAACATATCTGATACTTTGGATAGTGACTT
>PR_CR_10_Liq_3_inCRDRAFT_1000059_pt1 | contig 32483 bp, 42 predicted proteins | sample PRCRCaboRojoPR_2_FD_10240 | JGI IMG/M metagenome (IMG submission 10240)
ATGACTGTGTTGACTATAAGGATTGCTACCGGGCGTACCTATTTTACCCTCAATCACATAATCTTCTAGCCATTTGTGCATGCGAGTGCCACGACCAGCAGCCTCAGTAGTAATTTCTTGTGCTTTTTGATGTCCTACACGTTTGCGCCATTCATTTAACGCTTGTTTCTTTTCTTCTGACTGCGTAGCATTAAGGATAGTAGTAACGCTGGGTACAGCAAAACCGTCTGGAGTTACGTATTTCCTAGAACCATTTATGTTTTTCTTTTTAAGTTCTTTATAATCATATTTTTGTGTTAAGGTCATACTGTAAAACTTTCACCGCATCCACAACGTGCGGTTTCGTTTGGGTTAATAAATTCAAAATGCTCGTTTAAAAAATTCTTTTGATAATCTAATGTAGAACCCTCTAGATATTTGACAGCTTCACTGTCAATAAACACTTTGCATTCATTGCCTTCAACAACAATATCTGTTTCGGGAGGATTTTCAACAAAGTCAAAAACATACATGTATCCTGAGCAACCTGTTTTTTTAACAGATACTCTAATACCTGAATAGTTCTTTTCTTCTTTGTTTAAGTAATATTTGATTCGGTTTTCTGCGTTTTCTGTTATTGTAATCATAAAATACCTATAATATCAGTCTATGATAGAACATTTTTGTATTACAGTCAAGAAAAAAGGATTAATTTTTCATTGCACTTTTTGCCATCTGTGCAACTACTTTTTTGCTTTCGTCTTCAGGAGCTTCGACATCTGTTTCTTCTTGACCTTTAAACACAACATCATCGCCTTGAATATTGCTAATTACGCCTTTTAAAGGAGGAACTTTAATCATGTTATATAAATCAGTAACATCCAAAATAACGTCATACGATCTAAAATAATCTAATAAATCGTCAACTTTATATTCTGAAGGTATATTTCCTTCTTCTACGTCTTGTGCTAGCTGGTTGGTAATCGCCGCAATTTTTGTAACTAATGCGCTTTGAGTATCTTTAACGTCTTCAAAAATCTCATGCAAGCGCATTGTTATCTCTTTTCACGACCTACTACATCAGGCAAAGAATCTTCATCTTCATCTGGTGCCGGAAGTTCTTCGTCAGTATCAATTTCAGTTTCAGTGTCCATTTCTACTTCTTCTTCACCGGCAGCAGGTAATTCTTCATCAGTACCAAAATCATCAGTAGGCATTTCTGGCTCTCCTGTGATTGTACCTAAAGCGCCGTCAAGTGCCGCTCGTGCTTCTTGTAATGAAGAATCTAACGAATTAAGTGCCTCGCCTGCTTTTTCTTTAAACTGAGCACTTTCATTGACACCAATTTCAGACTGGATAGAATCTACCAATGCTGGCAATTCTTTTACTATCATGTCGTTAATGTTTTCATACATTTTTTGAACTTGATCAACCATGTCTTGTGCTGCCAAAATCACCTGTGATTTTTCAACTTCTTCGTTTTCGTTGATAATTTCTTCTTCAACAACAACTTGAGGGGAGGGTTCTAAAGACAGATTTCTATAATGTTTATTGAGTGCTTGCTCCATGAAAACCAATTTCATGTATGAAGGTTTAGTTTGATTTTCATAAAAATTTGGATCTGATTTTGCTTCAGTAACCAATTTACTTACTTTTTTAAGCATACTAGCAGTTTTGCTTTTGTTTAATGAAGAAACATCAAAATCTAATTCAAAAGTTTCTTTTAAAGCAGTTTCAGCGTGCTTTTTATTGTCAAGGTCAGTTAATTTCATAATTATATTCCAATTGCGTTATTGTATTTATCTTATCTGTGAGAATTTTGGTTGCTTTTTCGAATCTTAAATCTTTTAAGTTGGATCCGCTTTGAACTATTTATTAATGTTTTTAGTTCTTTGATAAGTTCTTTTTTCTTTCTTATATCGTCTTGTAGTTTGATTGTCTGTGTCCATCTTGCTTCTTCGTCTAAATTTGAGTTTCTTGACAAAGTTCTGTGTATATCTATATTGACATCTAAACTAGATAATTTTCTGTCTAATTTTTCAATATTTTTGGCTTCAATACGCTGATTTGTACTATTTAATGTGCACCAGGCAACTGCATTTTTCAAAGAATTAAACTCTGCTTTTACATCATCGTTCTTTTTTTCAAAACTAACGTAAAAACCCTTATTGTTCTTAAAAATTCTATATTTTCCAAATAACTCATACTCCCCGTTGTGAGCGGCAACAGTTACATCTTTTAATTCTGGGGTCAATTCTTGCTTAAAAAATCGTTCTATCTTGTTAAATTGCTTGTTTGTCATATTACCTCAAAGTATATATTTCTTAATTCATCGCTGATATCTAAAGTCTCGGGAATTAATTTTGATTGATTGTCAACTACTATCATTGGAACACGGTCGCAATCATTATACAGTGCTCCCAACATACTCTTTTCATTTTCAAATACGCTAGTATGTTGCACTTCAAATTCAAAGGTCCAGCATTTGTTAATTTTCTTTTCTTTTTGATACAAAAATCCAAAATAGTCGTAGTTTATTTCTTTTATTAGCTTGGGGCTACTAACTATATCAGGTTGTGATCTTAATGATATAACTTGTAGAATTGTATCAAAATTACATTGTGTATTTCTTTTAAGTAACCAATCATTATCGTTGTTTTCAGGAGGTTTGGACCTATTTGGTACACCTGTTTCAGTAATATCAAATAGCGTAAAACAACGAACACGATGAGCCATACTTTTATTTAACGCTACAAAAAAGCCCGAGCATATTTCTATACTCGGGCTTCTAATTTTATTGTAACTTAGACTTAGTTAGAGAAGGTAGCTGAGGCTGTCACTGTAACAGCGTTTGCCCATCCTGCGTCTTCTAATGCAACTACGATGTCAGCAGTTGAATACTGACCAGTTGGGTAGATAGCGAAAGACAATGTGTCATCACTTTCGTCATCATACTGATACATGTGAATTGTACCCAATTGTTGGATAGCTTGTACACCGGCTGCTACTTCGTCACCTGTCAAAGCGCCATTTGCTGTAGCTGTGAAGAAGTCCAACTTTGGACCTTGAGGCTGAACTACTGCCCCATCAACAACTGCGTTTGCGCCTGAATTAGTAAAGCCATCGCTGTCTAAGCGTAATACTGGTTTAAGATCACCATTAACTCTTGTAAATTGTGCCATTTTTATAATCTCCTAATAAGTTGAGACCTGCTGTCTCATACTAATATTTATGCCAATTTACAAAAAATATAGTGTACTATTTTAAAATTTTAATTGTTTTTTTGAACGTTTTGAGTGCTGAATAAGCCACGATTAACTAGTTTAACTAAGCCGTCTGAGGTAGGCACTACGAAACCTTCACCCTCTGCCTTTCCTCCTGTGCTTTGATTTAAACCTTTAACTTGTGACTCTAATTGTTGTGCTAAGTTTAATTTTAGTCTATATATTGAATTCCAAATTTCAGTCAAACCCTTATACGCTGTGCTAGGAACTACTTTGCCATTTTCTAAAGTAAATAGCTTGCCAGGCAAATTATCTGAATCAGCACTGTATCTTCCCTTTTCGTCAGGGTTTCCCGATACCAATGCTTGATATTGCTTGGCACTAATTTGACCAGATAACCATTTGTGTAAAGGTTCTTTTGTATTGCCTACAATACTTTGATTAAAATAAGTTTTGATTTTGCCACGAGTGCTTGCTGGAATGCTGAATAATAATTCATCTACTTCTTTACGATATTTGTTTAGTGTTGATTTAGCAGTATTCAATAGTTCCGATGGCATATTTAATGAAAAATTAATACCAACATTGGGACTAATAATTGCTACACCTCCAGAAACATTTTCTAATCCTTTGCCATTCCATACCTCAGCATTTTTATCTCCGAGATTAGCAAATTTTTGATGAACAACAATGCCGCCTGTTTTGTCTGAAATCATCTTTCCTAAGTCACTGTTTGCTGGAATAGCATATTCAACAGTATTAGGCTTAAATCGATATGCGCCATCTTGTGGTTTTAGCTGACCAGCCCACATCATGTCTCCCCAATAAAAACCATCGCCTTTTGTTGCTAAATCTAAGCCGGGCCATATCGCATTTAGTTTAGTGTATAAATCTCCGCGCATTGTGCCAGAGCGTTTGTTTTTATCGTATTTTTTCCAATCTTCAGGGCTTTGTGCGGCATAGCCTGCATCAAACATATACTTGTCCATGACTGCTAATTTTCCATTTGGCAGTCTGCCCCAAATTAATGCTGGTTTACCGTCCCATTTGATAGTTACTTTTTCTGCATTATTAACTGAATCTTCTAATTGCTTAATTGCATGATCGGCTGCTTCTGAGCCACCTGTTAAAAACGCATCTTCAGGATGGGGTATTCTTGGGTCTTTTCTTTCAGACTCAATAATCATTTCCATGCCTTGATTAACAATACGATCTCTAAGCCTAGCTAAAAAATGACTGCTGTCTTCACTTACAGGTGGTTCTATGTTTGGTTCTTCAATCCCTTGCTTTTCAATAAAACCCCTAAAATCAGCAAGTTTTTCATCACGCCTTGGATCGTCTTTTAATGCGTCATAAATCTTTTCTACTGTTCTTAAGTCAGATTTGTCATGCCCTTTGCCTAACAATACTTGTGCAACATAGTCAGGATCTTTTCCATTTTTTACAGGTTCATTTGTACTACGATCAATTAATCCGTTTCCGCCTAGTTTATATCCCAATGGCTTTGCTAAACTGCTTAGTAACACATTTCTATAGAAGCCTTTGTACTCAGGACTTGTGCCACTCATGTAAAATTTTGCCCATTTAGTAGAGTCTTCGTCAGCGTAAAAATTAAAATCTGTTTGAACATATCCCTTGTCAGGATCGCCTGCAATAGGAGTTCTAAAATGCAACTCTCCGGCTTTTTTAATCCATTCTTTTGGTTCTAAGTTGTTTTTGTTAACAAATGAAAGTAACTTTTGATATAGTTCGTCTTTTGTAGTATCTGTTACTACTAAATCGATGTCTCCAGAATCAGACATTCTTCCTGTGCTACCTAACCATCTAGTAGGAACACCTGCTTCATCGCGCTCTTGACCTGTCAAATCTAAGCCTGTTAAATTTTCTAGCCAGCGAACAGTAGGTAAAACGTCTTCTAACTGTATACGTTGTGTTAGAATATTTCCTTCTTCGTCTTTAAATACGTTTCCGCCTTCATTAAGAACAACTCTTTTTTCGATGTTTTCTAACGTTCGTGTTAGTTGTGAAAAAGAATCTGAAATACTCATTACTTGCCCGTAAGTTCTTTTGCTATTTCATTATATCTTTTAGGATCTATTTTGTGAAGTTGTTTTAATTGATCTCTAATTGTCATCCCTAATTCTCGACTCGACATCTCTTCATTGGGCTCTGAATTATTGTCATCTTGTTTTTGAGGGATTTCATTTTGATACTGACCTTGATCTACTTTATCGGCTCCTTGTTCTTTTGCAATACTCCAAGCTGCTTTCCCTAGTTTTTGAAGCGCAGGTTTAGCTTTTCTTGCAGGCCATTCAACTGCGTTAATTAAAGAAGCAATGTCATCTTTGTATTCTGAAAGATCAATTCCTTTTGTATAATTAACAAACCAACTTGTCAGCCACTGTGTAACGGTTTTCTTGTTAGGTTCTTCATTAAGTAGACTTTCAAATAATGATTCAAATTCGTATTCTAAACTTTCTACAAGATAGTAATTATTGCTTTCTTTAAGAACAGCAAATCCAGTATCGTCCCAAGAAAAATTTGTATATTCTAGCAGTTTATTGATAAAGTATATTTTCCAAGCCTCTGTCATTGTTTGACCGGTTTCAAGTCTTTTAACTGCCGATCCTGCAAACGCTTTGTCAATGTCAGCATTTTGGATAATATTTTGAACGGCTTTTTTAGCATTATCCCATTCAGGATAATCTTTTCTGTCAGCCATAACATTAATGACTTCTTTAACTCGCTTCATTTTTTCTTGCGGATTATTTTCAGCCTTTATGTTTTGTGCAATCTTTTTGATATAATTGTTTAACTGCTGAATAGACTTTCTTCTATCAGCCTGAGATTGTCCTTTCTTTTTTTGAGACTGTTGCTGTTGCTGATCTTGTTGAGGTTGTACTGTGTTGGGGTCTACTTTAGATGGCTCATCTTTAGAGTTTGGATCTACGATGCCAGATTCGATTGCATCTTCTAGTCCAGATAATGCATCATCTACAAAGTCTTGAATAAAAGTGTTTTTTGCCATTTGAGACTTAACACTTTTTCCTCCAGATATTCCAGCAGTTTTTTGAGCAAATGCTTTTCCAAAATCTCCTAATAAACTTTCGTCTACTTTTAAGTAACCATTAAGTTCGTTTATCTTCATTATTCTTTTTCCTCAATACTTTGGTAAATTTTTCTTGATTTTTATTTTTGATAGCATTTAATAGCTTTCTTTCAAGAACTTCTACCTTATCAGAAGAATAATGTTTATCCATTAGTTCAATCAAATTAATAGCACTGGTAATTACATTAGAGGCTCTGGATTCAATAAAATGATTAATATCTTTATTTTCTCCAATCGATTGTAATTCTTCTAAAAGGCTTTTAGTTTTCTTTTGCATAAGTAAATCCTTATAGTGTATTTAGTCTAATTAGAGGAATTTATTTCTTAAGTGTATTCAGCAAATTTTTTAATTTTGCACTTTGAACGTCTGCTACAACTTTCTTGGATTCTGGTTCTACTTGATCGTGGACCTCATCATTTACAGTGCTTGTAGTCTTTACTTTGTCTAAAATTTGATTGGGACTAGCTTGGGGCTTGCTGTGACTGGGTTGCTCAGGGTCATCGTCTGTGATACGCATTGTTTCAACATCGTACTCTAAATCTAGCTTTTGACCGACCCCAGTAGAACTACGAGATTTCATGCACTGAATCTGATATTTGCCCCTTTCGCGCATAGAACGAGAAGTAAAAATACCAAAAACATAGTCTGCTGTGTTAATCTTTGAAATACCACCAGCAATATGACTGTGATCAAACTCGATCTCTTCTACTGCCGACCTATTCAACTGAGAAGCAGTAACCATAACAATGTTTAATTCTTTAGCTAAATTGCGCAGTTCTTCACTTACGTATTTGTCTTTGATAAACTGATCGTTAGGATTGACTTTTACAGACACCGGCATAACAAGATCAAGATAATCAACCATTACAAAGTCAATTTTCATACCTGTTTGAATTTGCAATTCGTTGATATATCCTCGTATTGTGTTTACATTACTTTGCGCTGGCAAACCTTTAACACGATATTTCCCAAACTTTTTGCCTGCCATTTTTACTTGTAATTCAACAGAATCCATGTCTCGTCTAATATCTCTAGTGCTCATGTTAGTAAGCATGGCATCTGTTCTTAGCGAAGTCAATTCTTCAGAAAGTTCTAGTGTAATGTAAACACCATTTAGCCCTTGATTCAAAAAGTTAAGAGCCAAATTCATCATAATAAGAGACTTACCTGAGCCTGAACCACCAGCAAAAATATTTAGTTCGGCCCTACTCATGCCACCATACATCAATCTATCAAGCTGGGGCCAGCCTGTGCTTACTTGACCACCTTGATTAAAATAACGATTTAGTCTGTCTTTAGGGTCAATAAAATAGTCTGTGCCCATATCTCTTTGCAAAGATATTTGAACAGCATCTTTGATAATTTTTTCTACAGGATCAAATTCATTTTTTTCAAGCAAGTCTGCTGATTGCATAATTGCTCTTTCTAATTCGTGTCTTTTAGTAAAGCCTTCAAATTCTTCTAAGAACCATTCTTCTTGATCAGCAATCTCAGGAACAGGATCAATTTGTTCGCCAGTTGCCGCTTTGATTTGAACTGGATCTGGCATAATGTTGTATTTTGTAGTGTGCTCTACAATAAATTCAGCAACCGGACGAAGCGTTCGGTCGAAATTTTGAGGGTTCATAATGTTCAATACACGAGTATAAAGTTCTGCATTGGTAACCATCATTTGCAAGAACACTCGTTGAACATCAACATTATACTCTTTTAACAAGTTTTCTCCTTTTCATTTCTACTTTAATTTTACTATTTGTTGCTGATTCTAATATACTTAGTAACGTGGGCAGTTTTCCATATTTTAATACAGCATCATTAACATCTTTTATGTCACTAGACCAGTTTGGAATAGACACTTGAAATCCATAGTCTAGTGCCTGGTCACATATGCTCATTCCAGTTTTATCTTGATCTGGAACAACAATCACAGTTTTATGCAAACTTTTTAGTATTTGTGCTTGTTCTTTGCTTATTGTATCATGCGTCAACGCACAACCGTTAATACTTAGGGCATCGAACACTCCCTCACATACAATACAAACTTCCCAGTCGGTCTTCTGTAAGTCGATACCAAATACATAACCCTGTTGCTGATTTTTAATATATTTGGGTATTCTGTTATCTAAAAATCTATCAATATGTCCAACTACTTTGTCTTTAAAAGTGTATGGTATAATAATTTTATTTGAGTTTCTTCCTTCTTCGTTCGGGGTAATCATAAAAGGATAGTCATCGGGACTAAACCCTCTGCTTTTTAAATAATCAGCAAACATTTTATGATCTGGATTTTCTTTTGAAATCAATTCTGCATTTTCAGGCAAATCAACTTCTTTAAAATTAACTTTAAATTTTACTTTTTTCTTTTTGGTATAGTCAACGATATCTTTGTGCTTTAAACTTTCTAAATTAAACCTAGAAATATCTGCTTCACTGTAACCTAACCAACTTAACAAAAGTCTAAGGCGCTTGCTTAAGGGTTTACCTAACTTATAAGCACATTTAAAATTACAATTAAAGCAATGATAAGTCCAATTTTCGTCAGCATCAAATATAATTCCGCCCCTAGATCGCTTGTCAGGATTGTGACCGCGGTGATGGCAACACACAGCGTTAAAACTGTGCCAACCACTTTGAGTGATTTTTTTCTTACCAGGGATAACCGAAAGTATATCTAGCATAGATTGCTATTGTAACACAGTTTTAAAATAAAATTCAACAAATAAGGATAACTATCTAGCCAAAATCTTTTCGACTTCACCTTCTTCACTGACAAAGGTCATTCTAACAAACGGATGATATCCTTTGATTGTATAACCAAACGTGTCGCTGGTGTTAGCGTAAGTATTTGATGTAATTTCATACCATTCTACATCTGGCTGAGTTGATCCTTCAACTTTTACTTGACCTTGAAACTCATTAAATTTAGTTTGCAAGGTTAAGATAGGATTATCTTCAGTGTTGATTGTACTAGAATGATACGTATATTCTGTTAAACCATATGATGCTTCTCCTGAAGATACATTATTTGGAAAATCTTGCATTTGAGGAATTGTAACTTCTTCGGAGGGAACAAAAGTAGGCAATACTGAGTCTAAAATCATCATGTCTCCTCGGGCACCTGCATCTTGGTCTACAAAAACAGGAAAATCAAATTCACCTTCGGGAATTTCCAAAGAATAATGTGCTCTTTGTGCTGAAATATTTTCGATGTCGGAGGCATTTAACTCTAGTACAGCAATTCCTTTGAGCGAAAGTGTATTTCGAAGTGCTGTGTTTAGTAATATTTTGTCTCCTCTAGCATTTAGCAATCTAAATGTAATCGATTTTCCTGTAATATCTACAGGTTTTTGATCTTGATCTAAAAGTTGAAACTGTATTCTGTTGTCAACGCCTTTGTTAAGTGTCAGTGGTTTAGCATATTGGGGCATATATTTTCTCGCAGAATTTCCTGTTAGGAGCACAACGGTTTGCTTTTGAATGTAAGTAAATACTGATGTTGAATACACGCTAAATCTCCTATATTGTATTTAGTCTGGCTGTGCCAAAATATTATAAATGGTAAAAAAAGTGTAAATAACAATAGTTATGAATTCGGAAGACTTTTTTAATAAACTTAGCGAAGATCACCCCTATATTTCAATATGCTCACACGCAGGACAAGACTATGTGGGCATTATACAAAATCGCGATGATCTAGTCACTACTTTATATGACTACGGAGCGATTGTGTCTACAGAACTTAAAAAGAAGTTTTTAGAATTAGGAGATACTTGGTGGTGGGAAAGCAATCGACAAATACCAATCAATTTATTTTTAAAAGAAGAATGGGACCCGTTTAAGCCTTATTTGAAAACTTTTAATAATAAAAGTTTAACACTACTTCATGGTCCGGTTATTAGCATGAATGAAATGACGAAAAAAAGAAAAAAGCGCCGAAGTATAACACTAGTTAAACGACTTTCTTGAGTTTTTTTAAATATTTTTTTCTACGTTCCTTAGCAAATTTCAAACTAAGTTTAGCCACACGCTGATCAAAAGTAACTCCCATCAGATGATCGAACTCATGTAAAAAGACTCGCGCTCTAAATCCATAAAATTCTTCTTGTTTGGTTTGCCCAGTAATAGTTTGATATGTCACTACTGCACTGCTAGGTCTTTTTACTTTTAGCCATAGACCTGGAAAACTTAAACAACCTTCTTCTCCCATAACACGATTGTCAGAAAGAGAAACAATTTTAGGGTTAATGCATGCAATTAGTTCATCTTCATTTCCCATAATAAAAACACGCTTTTTTATTCCACACTGCGGCGCCGATAATCCTACACCGTTGTGTAGAAACATCAACCTAGACATTTCTTTAATAAGTTCGTTAGGATCTCCATCTACTTCAAAGTCCCAATCGTCTGCTGGTTCTAGTAATACTGGATCATCTTCTTTGACTAATTTTAATTTCATTGTTTTTATATTCCAATTTATATTATTTAGAATTTTTATCTAATTGTTCCTTAAGTAAATTCATATGCACTACAACTAAATGTGCATAAGCAACACCATGTGCTTTTTTGAAAGCATATTCATCACTGTCCTTGTCCCATACAGTTTTACTTATTTCTTTCCATGGTTTACCAATCAAATGTTTTTTAGCTGGTCTAATCATTGCCAAAAACATAGCAAGCCTGGGTATAGAATTAACAGGTTCAGGTAATTGCTGTAATGTATCAAACTGATTACCTAAATGTATTAACTGCTCAACTACTTCTTTGTTTTTTAATAGAGTCCAATCAGGCTCTTGCATCAATTGTTCTAAGTGTTCTTCGTCTTTTACTTGAGAATATACGTGAACATTCAATAAATCTAGTTTGAAATATCCACGCTCTTCTGCTTCTTTGTAATCAATAGAAGCCATATCATTGACTGGATCATATGGAACTTTTGTTATATGTACACCCGTGTTATGCTTGCGTATTGGGTTTACTTTTCGCATAGCCGCAGGTGTGTGCTCAATCAAAGACAAAACTTTTTCCCTGTCTCCAAAGTCAATATCAATGTCATATTCTAATTTCATGCCAAACCTGCTTTAATCAACTTTTTGTATGCTTTTTGCACAACAATTGCTTGTTTTTCAGCATCATCTACTGCTCTGTGACTAGTTATGTTGCCCTCATCACGCAAACTTACTTGAGCAATTTCATAAAGTGTTCTGGTATCACGCATAGACCAAAAAGGCCAAGGTATAGGATTAGGCTTATCGCTAGTTTGACGCCAAGCATTTTCCATAACTACTAAATCAAATGGTGCTCCATTTGACCATACTGCTCTACGATTCCAGCAAAACTTATAAAGTATTTCCATACATTCTGCAAAAGGGGTTCTGTTTTCATCACTAAACGCTTCTTCGCGCGCTTCTGGATTTTGCTCGGACCACCATCTTAGTGTATCTTCACTAATGCTTCTATTATATACTTCAGTCTGATCTTCTATAGTAGGTCGAAGTTCTAATTTTTCTGCAACGCCATTGCCTTTTGGATTGAACCTTACCGCACCAATAGTAAGCACTACACAGTCTGGATCTGTGTGTAGCGTTTCTAAGTCAATCATTACGTCATTTGCCATAGTTCAATTATATCATTATTATCAAAAAAACATACAAGTGTTTGGGCGAATTATTCCCATCTTAGTCTGAACCAAAATCTTTCTTTTTCATCTAGTACTCTCCAAACATCTTTTCCAAATCTAGAATCAAAATATTTCGCATTTATATTATATTCTTTGCACCAGTTCCAAACTTCACGTCTACTTACATCATTTACAAGGACATCTGTTTCTGGTATCTCCCAAAATCTATCGGGAGTCATGCTAATACCCAGCTTGAGACAATAAATTTGTTACTTGTGTTACATCGTCTTTGTTTCTCATAAATTTTAGTGCCCACTGTTCTGGGTTTATGTAATCAAATATCATTCGTTGTTGTGTCTCATCAAGAGTTTCTAAAAATGCAACACCGCTTTTGCTTTGATATAGCATCCATGGACTTATTCTTCCACCAACAATCAAATGACAAATTTTGTTTCTGTTGCCATATCTTAAAAAATCACAAGACTGTATTTCTTCTTTTTTGGCATGATTAATAGTTGTTTCTATGCTTCTACTAATAGCATCAAGCGGGTCTTCTTCTCTAAGATATTCGATTAAGTATCTTTCATAGTGTTGATCATTAGCCCACTTATCGACTTTAATTTGGTTTTTCATCAACCAATCAGCATAACGCATTATATTAATAGCATTGATGTTAGCGCAATATGTGCCGAACTTAGTAAAAACAAGATAATAAGGACTTTTAATAAAGTCTAGATATGATTTTTGTTTTTTCGTGGGAGTGTTTTTTACATAAAATCGTAACCAGCATTGAAAACCTATTCTATTACCAGGTAAATCTTTTTGTTGCCAGCGTCTTTTGTTTTCACAAAGATGCTTGTACAGGGTAGACTCTCGTACAAATTCACGGTTACAAAACTCACACTGATATTTTTCAGTTGCCAAGTTCTTTTTCGTATTTGTCGATGTCTTCATCTGTAATTATATCTCCTAATATTTCTATATCTTCAAATTTCATATTTGGAAATTTGTTTGCTAGATACATTTTTCTTTTATGAACATCTACAAAAACTTTACTTAATTCAGAAAGATCACTGTCGTTGGCAGTTTTATAGATTTTTTTATAATATTCTTTGATGTCTTTTTCTTTTGCAGGTTCTTTTAATTTGCTTACTCGTTCTTTAATATGAGGGATCCACTGATGAAACTGTTTGCCTAAGCCTGGACTAGAAGCACATAACATATACCATTGTAATTTAGGATGCTTTATTATATTTTCGTTGAACAAATGCGTATTGGCATGTTCATTTGTACTCATTACATAATATCTAGACAAATCCCCATTGCTTTTGATCGCACTCATCCAATGTATCAGCATAAACGGAACAAACTTTTTTTGCTGATCGGGTGTTAATCGATCATAATAATCATAATCTTTGTTATCTAACGCGGCTAAGGCTTCAAATAAATTGAAGTCTTGCTTTTCAAACTTTTCATCTTTTGATACCGCTTTTTTCTTTTTTGCCATCTAAAACACCTGGCTGTAATCTACAATCTCGCAATTCCTACTAATGTCTTTTACAAAATAAACGCATCTTGGCTTTGGACCGTTATCGATAGGAACGCATAAAAATTGACCGTTTCGCAATTTGGGTGCATACCAAGTCACTTCTTGATAAACATCGATAATTTCAATTGGCAAAAAACTAGGCGAGAATGCACTTAAAGGATTAAACTCAAATACGTCAAATCCCCTGTCGTTTAAACTAGTCAATGGTATAGTTTCTAAGTCTCCAACTTCTTCATCACCTATTAATACTTGCCAGTCCATTGGCATTTTAATTGTTTTTTCTCCTATTCGTACAACTAAAGCAGGTGCATTGAATGACTCTAAAAAAATTAAAGGTATATAGTGGTAATCTACATTATTTGGATTAGAATTATCCAAAATAGCAAATTGCATATCTTCAACTTCTTCTGGGAGCGTTTCAAGATTAAAGTATTTGTCTTCTAGTGTTAGTATACGCATATTATAATTATATCATCCTATATTCTTATATGTCAATTATTTAGGTAATCTACTTTTTCCAAAGTAAATGGATAGTTTGCTTCTTTATAATAGGCTTTTCGTTGCGTCAAATGACGCTTTGCAAACTTGCAAGTAGACGTAATATCCCAAATTTCTACATGATCTTTATCTTCTGCTTTTCTAATGCCTCTTCCTATTGATTGAATTACTCTAACAAAACTCTTTCCTGGCTCTAGCAAAAACAAATTAAAAATTCTAGGGATATTAATACCAACAGCCGCAACACCATATGTTGCAATTATAACTTTGTTAGTCGAAGTTTTTACATCATCATATTCTTCTTTTCGATCAGTTAGTTTCATTGATCCTGATATAAAAGGAACTTCAATGTCTTTATTAAGCAATTTAAAGATGTCTGTTAATCTAGTCTGTAATTCTTTTCCAGCACTGATTCTGTCAACAAGGATTAGCGTGTTTCCTGTTTTAGACGCTTCTGCAATTAATTGTGCTATGACATCTAAACGCTTTTCGTCTTCTGTCAAAAATTTAAGTTCACTTTGATAGTTTGAAAATTCTTTGTCATCTTTTAACTGGACAATATTTACATGACACTTAGCCAAGATTCCTTTTTCTTGCAGTTCACTTGCGGCTAATTTTCCTATAACAGGCCCTAAAGACACTGTGATGGACACTTTGTCAAAATCTGCTTTAGGCACTGTTCCAGTTAATCCCCATCTGATGGGTACATTACTAAACACACTAGTTAGCAAAGTTTTCAAGGCATCTGCTTTTGCCATATGTACTTCATCTACCATTACACACGCAACACCCTCAATAAATTCATTGATTGGAACTTCTGCTTCGTGTGATCTAGTGTTTTTAAGCATGTTGTTTAGTGACTGCCAAGTACATATTGTGTGTGTTTTATTATACTCTTTTCGATCACCAAAGTATACGCCAACATCTAATCCTAGATTGATATAGTCTGCTTCTGTTTGTACTACTAATGATTTGTTAGGTACAATTACAATCGATCTACCATATTTTTCTACTTTTTTAGACAACGCGGCAGTCATTAAAGTTTTGCCTGAACCTGTTGCAACTTCTTGCAATGATTGAGGATTGGCTAGAAAATTGTTTATAATTTCTACTTGATAATCTCTAAGTACAATTGGTTCGCCTTCTATTTCATGACCCTCAGGCCACTTTGTGTCAGAGAAACTATCTTCGGTTACTTTATCAAACTCAAATGTTTGGCTATTATTCCGCAAATCTTCTAGTTCAATTTCATATCCCATTTTATCGATATCAGGAATAATTTCTTCTAGTAAGTGAACAAAAGTGCTACCACCCAAACTAAAGTAACTAACTTTTCCGTTCCATCTTCCTAGTTTAACACTAGGCAAATATCGAGCACCTGGTTTTTCATACTCGAATTTTCTCATTAATGCTCTACGAGCATCTAATTCAAGGCCCTCAATCTTTACGTTTACTTCATCTTTGATAATTATCTTTGCTTGCTTCATGATATTTCTATTGGCCTTGAATTTTTTATTTTAATAATTTTACTTGTGTGATTAGACATTATATAATGAAAAGGTGTTCCTTTATGCAACGACCTAAATGATATCAAAACTGCTGGATCACTTCCCAACTCGGTCATTTTTTGAATTTCTATACCTTGATTTTTAAATTTGTGTGTTATATCATTGCGCAATGAATTGTCGCTATTTAAATGCAAGTCTTGAAATGAATTGTCGCAAAGCACAAACTTTTTTATTTTCATTGTATTTAGCCACTTTGCAACTAAATCGATATCTTCTATATCAACTTCTGTATAAAAACTAGAAGCAAATTCTAAATCTTTTCTTTCTTTTAACAACGAAGGACTTAACTTTACTTGATAATGTGATAATTCAAATGCCGTTTCAATATCATTTTTGCTGTTTAAATTACTTAGGTCAATATGTTCTACTGCTTTCAACAAATGTTCGTTTGCGCCTGCTATAATATAATTATTACCTACTTTAACTACAGTGGGCTCCCAAATTAAGTTTTTATATTTTTCTACTTCTTCAATTAAACTGTGTAACGCCGGAGAGTAAATAACCGATTTAAAATGTTTTGGCAATTGATTGTATAGTAACTTTAAAGCACCCGTAGAAAACTTTGCCTTATACATCTTTTCTTCTTTATACCAAACAAACGGGTTTTCTTTGGTTTTAAATTCAGAGATAAATTTTCGATTAAAAGGAACACGCAAGTTTAGCATGCCATCAATACAATCTACTCTGGCTCCAGTAAACTCAGGAGAACTTTCTATAACTGTAGATCGCCATGGCAATTTCTTTAGGTCATCACTGTCTAACTTGTTTTTAATTAGCTGCCTTTTATACTTGTAAATTAATGCATCAAACAATTTTGCTTGATTTGAAGTGACCTTTTTGTCTCTATGAATCATATTTTGTAGGTTAGACATGAACTTCATGTCGTAGCCACTTAGGCTTATTTTTCCTGTCAGAAAAAAATAAAGTAGCTGTTCTTTATTAACCATCTGTATATTGTAACAGTATTCGATTATTCCATCAACAATAAAGGTAAAAAAGGAGCGCAGTTTCCTGCGCTCCCCGGCTCCGCTGACACAGACGCCTTATGCCCTTTTCATACAAGTATTTTCAGCGAGAACTCTCCAGTTACCACTGATCTTGACCAAGTCAGCAATCTTAAGAGCCATACGAAGTGACAACTCATGCAACCTAGTTTTGTGTTCCCACATAAAGTCTAGAATTGAATCTTCGACATCGGTTGAGAAATTGTAATTCCCAAACAAACCATGAGTGCTGTCACGGTGAACTTGTTTGATACGCAACATTTTGTCACGCTCAGTATCAACAGTCAAATCCAAAAAGTGACAACGAGACTGCAAGGCTTCCAAATGATCCTGCAATTTTTTAGATTTTACATTTTCAAACTTAAGGTTAGTAATAAAGATTGCTGAACCTTTGAACTCAAATGCGTCAGGAATACCCTCTCTACGAAGAAGGCTGCTGTCTGAGTTCCAGCAAATTTTGCGCTTTTTGCCTGAATCTAATGCAGCCTTTAAGATGTTAAGGCTAAGATCATCGGCGAATACAGAATCGCAATCATCAAACACCAAAACATTTTTTTCATCGCTAAAATTGTAAAGTTGAACATACAAACCCAATGCAGTCATTGCACCTTTGACAACTTCGTAACGAACACGGCTGCCTGAAATTTTATCGAACAGCGATGCTTTTTCTAACTGTTGCTCGACACCATATGATTTGCCTACACCTGGAGGACCTGAAACGATCATAGCACGAATATCACCGTTGATACAAGCACCAGACATTTCGTCTAAGATGTTAAAGCGGGTAGCAATACGTTCAATTGCCTCTTCTTCTGTTTCAGTAACAACTGGCTCTGCTGTAACAGGCTCATCAGCCATAATAGGAGCGCCAGTAAATTCAACATCTTCAATACTGTCAACTTTAACTTTAATCGCGTTGACGTTAATATGCGGGAAGTGACCTTCGTTTTTAACAGTCACATAGTTACCTTTTTTGTTAGTTTGAAAACCTTTAACCAAAGTGAAATCTGTGTTGATAACATCTTGGTTGCGATAAGAGCCTCGTTTGATTCTGATAGTAGTCATAAGTGTTTCCTCTCTGTGTCAGTATGTATATTATCTCGTACCTGAGGGTAAATGTCAACCTCAGAACGCTAACAAAATCAATCACTTATAACTTTTTTAAAAACCTAATAAAATCAACAACTTACAAACCTAATAAAATCAGTGACTTACGAATCTTCTAGCAAATCTTTAATTTCTTGGCGGTATTCGGCTTCTACATCTGCCATAAATTGTTCATCGTCATAGGTTTTGTCGTGGCTGTCCCACCATTTGGTGTTGAAAAATCCTGTACAAGCATACATGCCTTTGCCTATGGTGTCCATAGCATCATAGTTGGGTTCTAGTTGTTCACCATCATACCACACAGTTTCAATCATTTCAGCTAGATTGCTTTCTAAGAGACCAAAACCCAGTTTGCGGAAGTCAAAGTCTTCGCCGTCTGTGTCAACAAACCATGCACCCATTCCGCCTTTTTCACTGCTAAATACACTCACACAGCCTACATAGTCCTCTGAATCTTCGGGTTCATCTGTTTGATGATAGGCTTCACGTGTAAGAACTTGAACGGGTGTGTCGCTGTATCTAACCTCGTCTGATAAACCGTATCCAAGATCATCTGAACCATCTGCTGGAACTTCTGTGACCAACCATTCGCAATCGCTGAATCCACCCGAGTGATGTTCGAAGTCGTCATACTCGTGCCAGCTTTTGCCAGGTTCGTCATTTTCTAGTACACGCGGTAAGCCAGTTTCTTCGATAAACGCTTCTACTGAATCAGCATTTTCCCAGGCTTCTAGTGCTTCCCATACAGCATCATCATCGGCATCTAGCATGGCTTCTGCAAACTCCCAATTGACTTCGCCAATGATCAATTCGCCGCCATAGCGATAAGGTTCTACTCTAAAACGTCTCTTGCTCATGATATTTCTCCACCTTTGTTGTTGATAAAAATCTTTAATGTTTGATCATCGTCTTGTAGACTATATTCAATATGTTCACCTTTGTTCAAATGCTTGACCAGTTCACGACCTTCTTTACTCTCACTATGATCAATGACTTCAATACGGTTTACACGCTTCATTTTATCATAATCAATGCCGTCGCAGATTATATTATGTAAATCCATATAGCCACAATCCATGCCGCGGCCATACATGCTCTCATCAAAGCCAAAAACATCGTATAGAGCATAGCGATAACTGCCGCGTTCCTTTACCTCAGCCTTGTACATACGCTTGACCACAGCATAGAAAGCATCTTCTCGCTCTTCCTGAGATAAACCCTGCCACCACAGTTCCAACTCACCTTCGTACTGTTTGCGAGCCTGTGCCATGCTTTCACCTAGTTCGCTGAACATGTCCATGAGTGTTTGACCACGATGTTTGAGTTCGTTTTCCATGGCTGTGCGAAACTGTGGATACATACCCGGCACATTTTTTATACAGGCTTTGATATGATCTGTTTCCATGTCGCACAATTTTACATAAGTGAGTGGCTCATCGCCATTAGGACCATATGTACCCCAAGTAAGTGCTTCACGCACTATGTCATGTGGATCATCCAGTGTCACCGTGAGGTCTATTTCATCTCCATTGGCACTGCGTCTGATATAACTTAACCCGCCATCTACCATATACTCACAACCATTGGCATCTACATGTGTTTGGTAATCATGCACACTGCGGCTTTCAATGATAGTGCCATCGGGCGTTTGTAGTGCGTTGCGAATGATGTTGCTCATCGATTTATCCAATTCAATTTTATATTTTATGTCTGATCACTATAGCATAATAATTTTACAGTTACATCATTACTGTCTTTAGCTTGTTCTTGGAGGTTTGAAAACCAATCGCGGGTGGTGCCGGTCATACCTTCTGCCGCATATAGGCATTTGTAGGTGCTTCCACTATCGGTAACAAACTCAATATACTGTTTCATTTCGGTTTCATTCACGATAGGACTACTTAAACGCCAGTTATCATTATTCAAATATCCACCATTCCATCCTGATAATATCTTACGAAATGTTGTGTCTCCGTCTGTGAGTTCAACTACTACCCAACGGTCGGGTGTGATATTTTGCTCTGTTGGCATTTTCATTTTGATTATTCCTGAATTGTATTTTTAGTTATTCTTCTTGTTCGGCGTCATCTGAATTGTCTTTTTTGCCAAATATTTTTTCCCAATTGTCTCGATAAAGATCATTGTTAGGTTTGCTTTGGATACTGTCACCTGTAATATCATTTGTTGTTGACATTGTTTAATATCCTAATATTCAAAGTATTGTGTTGAAGTAATAATTTCGTCTAATGCTTTATGCATTTTTTTAAGGTTGTCATATACAGTACCAGTCGTTTCGGACTCTTTTAATATCATAAACTTAGAATTAAAAATTTTAATTTCATAATTATTACACTGGCATCTGAATTTAATTGAAGTGTATGGAACTCTTGTTTTTTTGTGTTCTTTGATTCCTAATAACGAAACCAAATTTTTGTTTTGGGAAAGCAAACGGGCTTCAAGCAAGTTTACAATATTTTGTGTTTCCACATCGAATCCTTGAGAAATCAGTGTTTATAGATATAATTTTATACAAAAAGTTCCAAATTGTCAAGAAGCAATTTGCCCAAAATTAACTTAGCCAATTGATGCATCTTCCATACCAGATGTTCTTAACCTTACCATATGTCCTAGCATGAAATTTTTTGATTCTAAGCCCTTTAATATTCCTAAATACTTGTTGCGTAACAAAGCCAATTCATTAATTAACACTTCAAAGTCAATGACTTCTTGCTCACCGTCAACATACTTTTCTGCGTCTCTGGAAGTAAGGGCACGATTATATCCTTCTAAGTACTTTTGAAAGTACTTTCTTCTCATTTTACGCAATCGAATATTTAAGAAATTAAGTACCGCTTCAATCTCTTGTAATTGATTAAAACGGTACTCGGTTAGCCCTGGAAGTGCGGCGATGTTCTTTTCAATATTACCGTCAACTTTTACTTCAGTTTTTGCAGTTGCCAATTCGCTTTCAAAGAAAGCAATAAAGTCTGGCAACACAGACAAATCATTAGTTATTTTAGTATACCAATTCATTAATGTTCATCATCATAAAGGTTAAAATAATCATCATCTTCATCTAAAAAATCATCATCGTCTTCAAATGAATCTACGTCTTCGGGCTTTTCTATAAAAAACTTAAGAGCCTTTTTAACTTCAGGGTCATGTTGAAACAATGATTCAATTTCTTTGCTGTCAAAGTCATTGTCTACCAAATAGTTAACTAATAGTTCAGCCGATTCGTTAACATCTCCAACTTCAATGCTGGGCTTGATTGTTTTCCAAAGTCCATGAATTGTTTCTAAACTCATTATGTGTCAATCTCCTCCTCTTCAGACACATTATTTAGTTCAGATTCTTTATTTTTATCTTCGTTGAAATTCAACATTACTTCGTCTAGACAACCATCATCATTGCGTTCCCATGCTTTGCGAAACTTTTTGATAATGTCGCCGTCGGCTTTAGTATAAACAAGTGAGTTGCCTTCTTTTTTAAGCAAGTTTGATTTTTCAAACAAATCAACTAGACCCGAGTAAGGATTCATGCCTGTTTCATAAGGAATCTTAACTTGTACGCCTTCAAACGGTTTAGCATAACGAGTTTTCATTACTTTACATCCCGCTCTGATACCTCTAACATCAGTAACCTTGTTGCCTTCGGTGTCTTCTTTTAATTTTAGTTTTTTCATTGCAACTACAATCGAACTTGCATAGATAAAGCCTTGTCCGCCTGAAATTTTATCATCTGGATCAAACATATCTTGTGATGCATAAGTATGATTTGTTGCGACAAGACCAACATTGTGACTACCAAACATGTTTACACAGTTACGAACAAGTGCTGTAAGTGCTTTAGGCTTACGCCCCATGTCACCTTTTAAATCACCCTTGCCAAACTGATCAACGTCAGTTGGTGTAAGTAGCATGCCCAATGAATCGATTACAAAAAGAACTTTAGGACGTTCTTCTTCAGACATTTCTTTGTAGCCTTTCATAAATTCGCTTACTGTTTTAGCAACATCATCAATCATTGCCATATTAAGTTTAAGCAATTTATCACTGTCTGTATTGACATCAAGTCTATGTAACCAATCTTCGTCTAGAGCATTTTCAGAGTCAATTAGTACTACAAAAATTCCTTGATCTTGTGCTTCTTTTACAATGTTTCCTGCACAAATATAACTTTTACCTGATCCCGATTCTCCGGCAAATACAGTTACTTTGCCAAGAGGGACACCTCTATTAAAATCTCCTGAGATCAAATAATTAAGTGCATAGTTTCCTGTTGAAACCCAATCTGTTGGGTCATTGAATCCAATACTTAAGCCATCAATAGCCTTAGTAATATCTTTTCTAAATTTAGATACATCAAATGGTTTAGCCAAAATTTTCTCCTATTATTAATTTCTTGCTTTAAGTTTATCAGTAAAAGAACTTTTATCAAGTATTTCGGGACAACTATCTGCAAACCTTTCAATGTCGTAATCGTTTGGATAGTGTTTTAATGCCGCTTTTGCACGATCTCTAACTACACTTGGCACTCTTGGAGTTTTGCCAGGATCGCAAAGGTCTTCTAAAAGTTTTTTACCTTGTTTTAAAGCACGATACTTTTGATCTGGTAGTGTCATTGTTATTCCTCAGCATGAGATATAGGGGAGGTTAACCCTCCCCTCACTCATATAGAATCAACCATTTTGCCTAGCTTTAATCATAGCTAGAATATCGGCTGCTTTATCGCTAGTGGTATCTTGCGTTTCAGCAGAATCTTGTGTTGTTTCAGGTTGAACATCACTTTCTGCACTACTGGGAGTTGCATTTGTTTGTGTTGTTGTTTCTGAGGGCGTACTGTTTGAACTCTCTTGAGGTCTCTTGCTTCCTTCTGGTGCTTCAACTCCATATGGCCGATAATACGCTCCGAACTTGTCAACATCGTAGGGCTTACCGTCAACCGATGCTTCAAACAGTTCTTTGATTACACGAAGTTCTGCCTCACTTGGTTTCTTGGGCAAGAAATCTTTTAGATCAAACAAGCCATGTGCTTCAATAGCCGCTTGTTCTGTTTCTGTTAGTGGGCTTTCTTTACGTGCCCAAGACGAAGTTGAATAATCAGCATACTGACCTTTGCTAGTTTTCTTAATATGAAAATCAAGACCTCGCATATAATCAGTTGGCAACTCTTCGATCTCAGGATCCATTAAACCATTTTTGATAATAGGAATAATTTGAGGCGAAATGATAAATCTACGAATTGGGTTTTCGGGAGTAACATCATCACCTAGTGGATTAGCGCGAACAAAACCTTGAAATAGATATGTACGCTTTTTCCAATACTTTCGACCCATGTCTTCTAGACTTGCATCCTTGAACCATGGACGAACTTCTGAAAGAATAGGGCAGTTTTCACCAAACATCTCAACGCAAGGAACTTGCACGATTGTTTGTTTAACGTTTGGATCACCTTTTACGCCGTTGAAGGGAAGTTTGATAACTTGACGTTCTACCCAAAAGAATGTGTTGTCGGGATCAGCATCGGGCAAAAAACGAACTGTTGCCGTAGAGCCCTCGCTAATGTTCCAGTGTGGGTAGATTGCGTTATCTGATTTGGGTGTCGAACTTTGTGCTCGATTTTCTTGTGCCTCTAAACGGGCACGGATGTCTGCTAGACTTGTCATATATTTTCTCCTTGTATAGTGTTTATATTAGCCTAAGTTTAGTTAGATGTTTGCTGTCGGAGACAACAACACAGTATTAATTATACACAAATTAATTTCTGTGTCAAGTGTATTTATCCCAGATATGGTAAACCGCACAATAATGTGCGGTTTTTTTGTATTTTAATTTACCCTTTTAAAAGAAACGTTTTAGGTCCTCTAATTCGTCAATTTGGGATTCACCAACAAGTTTGCCTACTGCACCTTTAGAACCTATTTTTTCGTAGGGGCCTAGCTGACCAGCACGTTTTTGGTTAGCGTCTAAATCTTCATCAAATTCTTCGTCATTGTTTTGTTTAGCAAAACGCTCATCCTCTTCACGTTCTTTACGTGCTTTTTCTCTTTTGTACAATTCTATGGTATCTTTTCTCAACTGATCATATGTCTCTGGGTCAATGGCTCTAAGGGGTTCTTCATTAACTTTTTCTGAGTCTTCGTCAAAGTCATCATAGCCATAATGAAGACGATCTTCGGCTCTTTCTATTCCTCTGATACGATTACCAAAGCGGTGGGATTTTGGATGTTCCATATCATAATCATACTCAGCACGTGTTTCGGCATCTGCTCGTGCTTTTTTCAAGTATGCTTTGGCTTTTCTTTTAGAAATTTCATTGAGACTGTTATCCTCGTCTTCCTTGCTATGCCCACGATTCAATTCGTCTAATTGTTTTCCTTCATCAAGACTATAATCATAGATATTTTCTTTTGCATATTTAATAGCATCTGGAACAGAATCATGTTCACTGTCTACAAAACCACCAACTGTGTCATAAAAATAAACTTTTAGTGTTTCAGGGTGTTCCAAAACTACATACCCTTCTTGTTTTATTTGCTTAAGAAATTCTTCATCTTTAATATCTTTAGGATTATCAATTCTTTTTAACTCTTCTAAATCAACATCAATTGATTTACGCTTTGGAGTATATGTTGATGTTGCTGATTCGTTTAAGATTGCACCTGTAATAATATTACTAGACCATTCTTCTAATTGTTCTACTTCAGGCATCATTTGCATTTCGGGAAGTGTTCTTTTTAAACGCGAAAGAATTGGCATTGCACTTTCAATTCTAGGATCAATTGTTTCTTCTACAAACATTTCCGCTACAGACTCATCGCTTTCTTCTTCCATAAGAGCAGGAGTCCAAGATTCAAAATATTTGTTGTATCCTTTCTTTGTGCGCATTTTTCCTAATGATTCGCGAAGTTTTTTATAATGATTAATTCCTTCGTTAACTAAAGGTTGTACAGATTCGCTAAACTCGTTGTTTCTAGTAGCACGGACAAATCCTGCCATTTTATTATATTCTTCGCAAATCGTTTTAATATGATTCCAACGTTCATCGTGCGGTTCTCCGCCTTCTGCTAAATGTCTAGCATATACTTGGGCGATTCCTGGACGAGTTGTTGGTGCTAAAAATCTCTCGCCTTCTTGCGTTTCTAAAAAGATTTTAGCGACATTTCTGTGCCTTTGTTCGCCTTCTTCGATTTTTCTTGTATGTTGCAAAATAATTTTAACAGTTGGAATGCTGTTGTTACAACTTGCTTGCTTACCCATCGGGTAATAACCTTCGTCAACTTTTTGTTTCATTTTCCAATACTCTCTTTGTCTCATATCATAACCAAGACGATCTTTGTTTGCTAACTCGAAACTTAACTGTTTTCGTTGCGCCCACATCTTTAAATGCTCTAAAAAGCCAGACCAAGAATCGTCATAATCGACACCTCTTGTTTGTCCTTCAGGGCTTTCTGACTGCTCGTTATCAAAGTAAACTATAACGTTTTGCGCATCGTCAATTGTAGCCCATGATTTACCGTATTCTTCGCCGTCTTTTTTGAAAGTAAATTCAAATACATGGGCTTCTTGAGGGGTACCTACGTTTTGATTTTTATTGTTTTTGGGTACAGGATTGTATCCTCGAACCTTTAAAAGGTCATACAGTTGTTTATTGAATGATTCTTGGTCTATGCCGGCCATACTTATATTTAGTCCAGACTAGCTTAAGACCGCAAAGAACGGTAAAGGCTCTATCATTTCTTCGTGATCTCTGATTTGAGATTCTAAATCGGTATGATAATCAGATAAATGCTTCATAATTCTTACTACTAACAAAGAAGCCATTACCAAATCATCTGTGTCACCCGGTTTAGCGGCATAACTGCCTCCTGAAGCCACGAACGATTTTAACTCACTAATAAGTGCTTTGCTATGAAGTGTCATTTTTTTGGCTTCAAGCAACGATTTGAATTTAGCACAGGCTGCTAATTTTGGTTTTTGTGAAGTATTAAACCCTCTGCGCTTTTTTCCTGTTTCTGATATAAATATTCCTGGTATGTTGCTTTCGCCATACTCATTCAAAGAAATTAGCGCAGCCTCACCTATTGAATTGTTTTCAATAGAATAGTAAATATTGTTTGGTTCTCCTGTGCATTCTTCGATATACTTGTTAATTTGTGATAATAGTTTAATTTGTTCGGGGATATCTGTTTTATTATGTTTCCATTCACCTATTTGAGTGGTGGTATTTGCTTCATAAATTTCTATCGCTGAATTATCTCCTCCAGTACCTAATGCAGGATCTAAACCAACAACATAAATATTTCCCTTTGTGGGTTTTTTATACCATCTTATTTGTCCCACTCTATCTATAGGTTCTGTTCCTTCTAAATCAATTAAAGTATTTGGATTAATTAAAGTTTCATCTGCAATGATGAATTGGCACTCAATTTCGCGCTTAAATCTATCATCGCCAATTTGTGCTCGCATTTGTGTAGCCCATTCTTCATCACGCTCTGGGTGCTCTTTCCAATAAGAACGAAATGCTTTAAAACCGTTCACCCCTAAATCAGTAGTGTTACCAAACTCATCAATTGTTTTGTTTGCGCCTTTCCAAATTAATGCAAATTGATCTTCATCTGAGTTTGGTGTCGATGTAATAATTGCTTTACCACCTGTAGACAGCGTAGGAGTAATAGAAGTCCAAAACTCAGCGGCAATTGTGGGTCTAACAAAAGCAAACTCATCAAGATATAAAAGTGTAATAGACATACCACGACCGGTATTTTCAGTTGTAGTTGCACTTACAATTCTAGAACCATTTTCAAAGTCTAACGACCCTTTATTATAAGTTGTTACACCTGCTTTAATATGATCGGGACAATGTTCATATGCATATCTAATTCGTTGCATAATTTCTTGCGCACCAGTGTATTTGTGTGCGGCAATCAATATAGTAGAATCAGGAACAAACATAGCATACCATAGCAAGTAACCAGCAGCCGAAGTACTTTTACCAGTCTGCCTAGGCATAAGAGCAATCGAATACCTATAGTTATGATAAGTTTCGATTAAGCGTTTTTGAAAGTCCCATGGGTGATAGATCATGCTACCAGCAGTAGGATGTTGAATATGAAAAAAGTTATCCATAAAGTGCAAATATCCTGTTTTAGGATCACAGCACTTTAAAAAGTCTTGTAATTCTTTATCATCTTTAAAAACCGTTTTGGTATACGGGTCTTTTACTAATGAAACTGAATTTTTAGAGTTAGCCATATAAGTATTTAGCGCAATTTAACTTTGCTATGACTCTTTGTTTTCCTCGCTTTTTGACTGATATTGCCATTCGTCAGTGTGTGCCACATTCCACTTAGGCTCTGTTTCTACGCGATAATTTTGTGTGCAAACTTTAAAATCTGGCTTTAGCTTATCATTGGGAATCAAACTAGCATCTTGCCATAGTATGCGATTATTAGGCTGTGCCGCAAACTGACCGTTGTCTAATTTTATAACATTAAAACTTTTGTGTTCAGGGTCATGTTCTGAGAAATTTTGATCGAGCACACCTTTGTCTGGATGACAAGTGTCTATTGTAAACAAATATTCACCATCGTGCATTTTTTTGTCTTTTCCAAACATTTGACATCTTCCTAACATAGGCTTTTGTATCACTGTGATATGATAATCAAAACAATCCCATAGCTGTAAAGTGTCTAGTGGCAAGTCATAATCAATGTCTGTTTTCCAAACAAATGCGCTTAAAGGAAGTTTGTCATAAAGAGCACCGTAATCAGTAAGCAAAGTTTCAAAATATAATGCTTTGTTTTGTGTACTTTTTACCGATATCCAAATGCCGGGCGTAAATTCACCATGTCCATATTCCATGTCATATAGATATTCTTTTCTAACCATAACTGGAATAGGTGGCAAATTGTGTACTAAAAAAGCCATTTATTTAATATCTAAAGGACGATCTTTTGTTACTACAATACAATAATATTTTTCTCTAACAAGTTTAGGCTCTTCATTTTCTTCAGTTGGCATTGTTAAGTCAAATTCAAAATTATTAAATTGTTCAATCTTAAATCCGGTTCTAATAAGCAATGCCGCCCACTGGTTGGCTCCTAAAATACTATAATGGTTTAAATTATACTCATGCTTTCTTTCGCAGTCTGGGGCAGGCACTTCAATGTAAATTTTTCCGCCTTGTTTCAAAACACGATTGTATTCCATAAGAGTAAAAATAGGATAGGGACTATGTTCTAGTGCATGTCGCAAAAAAATAAAATCTATGCTTTCTTCATAATATCCATCTTTTTGAGGTAAAAAACTAATATCATACTTTTTTATAGTATGTCCTTTTTCCTCACAAAGTTTAACATCTCCAGGACTTAAAGTGACGCCTTCTAAATTAGTATATCCACGTTCTGTCATTTCATCTAAAAAATAACCTGGACCGCAACCCATATCTAAAATTTTAGCGTCTTTGGGAATTTCTAAAGGATCAACGTAAGTTTCTACTGCTTGCTTAGTTAAGGCTTGATGCATTTGACTATCGCCCTCATCATAGATGTGTGCGGTGTATAGCCATTCATTATAAAATTTAAGTTTAATTAAATCTAAGGTATTATTAATATCGACTAAATTGTTCATTGAAGGGGGTTCCTGTGTATAATTAATTATACTTATCAGGAACTAAAAGAAAGAAATTATTTTTTATATCCCTTAAAAGGTTTGACAGGGCTATTTTTATGTGTAGATTCTAATTCATTGCTGTCGAAATCACCTTTGTTTAAATCTTCCCAATTAACACCGGCAGCTTTGTATGCGGCTTTAAGCATATCTTGTTCTTCTTCAGTATATGGATGAGACGATTTTAATTTTCCAACAAAAGAGTTCATTGGTGATTCTATTTTGTTTTTGCCATCTGAACAGGCTACAGCCATCATAACTCGATTTAAAGAATAATCGTTATTAATTTTTTCTGCATCAGAATATACATTCATGCCTCGACTGCCACTGCTTTTTCTTTTAGAAATTTCAGTGTGACCTTTGGCTTCATTTAAAAATTCATGCGCTCTCATATCAATCTTCTGTGTTAATAGGAAGCCCAGACTCAGTGGTCATTATGCTATCTGTGTAGCCGTCTAATCCTAAATTGATTCCTGGAGTTTCATCTCCCTCGAATAAGATTTGAGAAGAAATAAAGTGAAATAATGGCTGACTACCGATCGGAGAACACAATAATCTAACATTGCCACCTGACACATCCATATCAAACGATGCTAATGCATTTCCAAAAAATGTGCTTCCGTAGCCAGTAAATTTTACTTGATCTTTACTAGGATTAATTTGTGCATGTAACTGAATTGCTTGACTGTCGTCTGTTCCTGGGTCATTTGATCTAACAGTAAAAAGCCCTTGAGTAAACGTATTTGCTGAAGTTTCGAAAATTACTTGATTTGCTGACCCAGTTGTTGTGTAGTTATTACTTGTAGTAGACGATGTTGAAAAAAGATCAGCAAAATTATTGTTAATTTTGCCAAATGCGACACGTAGTGGATCTCCCTCGCCGTCGTTGGGTAAATTTCCTATATTAATAATTTCATAGTCAGACATGCTATATTCCAATAGTTTTTGATATATGTTTATTTATCAAAAAACTTTTTAATCTTTTCTGAAATAAACTCTACTTCTGTGTCTGTTAATTCTGGATATATAGGTAAACTTAATAATCCTCCGCATAACATTACACTTGTAGATAGCATGTCAGGGGACTTGTATTTTTGAGTAACGGGCAAATCACTTAGCGGTCTAGGATAATGAACTTTGGCTTCTATTCCTTCAATAAGCAAATAGTTTAACAATTTGTCTCTGCTATCACTAGAATATATCACAAACTTCTGATCAGCATGTTTTTCAAAGCCTCTGCTTAAGCATCTAAATGGCAATTCTTTAAACTGCTCTAACCAATATAATCTAATTTCTTTTCTTCTTTTTTGCCATTCGTCAATGTATTTTGATCTAACTAATAAATGAGCACAATCAACTTCGCTTAACTTACTGTTTGACCCAGAAAAAGTGTGACTTTTATATTTTCCGTTGTCTGTATAGTCAAGAGCAAATTCGTACATAAATTTGTTATTTGTAACAATTGCCCCGCCGTTCCCCGATGAAGGTAAGTTTTTAGTAGGATCAAAACTAATAGCCATGCCTTCTCCAACATTGCCGTCACCAACTAACCAATGTTGTGCACCGTCTACAAAAACATGAGATTTGTTATAACTAATAGGATCAACAAAATTTGTTTGCGGGGCGGCTCCATATAATCCTACTACACACTGATAGCCTCGATGATCATCATCTTCATATTTGATTATTCCATTGCTATCTGTATCTTTTAATTCTATATCCCATCCTGCATTTATAAAAGCATTTACTGTAGCAGGATAAGTAATATTGGGTATGTAAACTGTTGGTTGTAATTCGGGGAGATAATGACTTTTTTCAAACAATGCCATTATTTCTAATGCTTGAGTCCCGCTATGCGTAGGCACTGCATACCAGGTTCTTGTTTTGCTTTTTAACCATCCTACAAATTCATCGGTGTATTGTCCATTCACCCAAGACCCTGATTGCAAAACTTGATCAGTTGCAACTAATAATTCTTCTCTAAGATTATTATATTGTCTTTTTAGACCAAAATGGGGAATTTTGTAACCAGTCATAGTACGCTTTAAATCCTTCTTCTACATCTACTTTAGGGTCAAAGTTAAAATCTCTTTTAGCCGCATCAATATTTAATGCGCCTCTGCTAGGAAAATCATTGTCTTTTTGTCTGACTTCTATTGTGCCTTTGCCTACAATACTTACTGCTAATTTTGCGGCATCTAAAAGAGTTCTGCTGTGACTTTTAGTAATGTTGTAAGTGTTATTGTTAGTGTTTTCACTAAGTGTTGCTGATACTATTCCATCTGCCGCATCATCAACAAATGTAAAGTCTAATGTTTCGTTTTCTCCATTAACTTTAAGCACACCATTACGCATAGCAGTTAGCATAAACTTAGAAACAACTCTATCCTCGACATCTAGAGGACCGTATACTGCTGAAGGTCTAATAATAGTGTAATCAAAATAACCTTTTCTAGCGTAGTCTTTTACAAGCCACTCGCCTGCTAGTTTAAGAATACCATATTGTCCCTGAGGGTTGCAAATAGCATCTTCAGTTACATCATCGGTAAAGTCACCGTAGACCATACTAGAACTAATGTAAACAAACTTTTTAACACCATGTTCTTTGCTTAACTCTAATAAGTTAATCAACCCCTCACTCATTACTTGGCTTCCTGCAATAGGATTTACATTAACTACTTTTTGTCTGGGAAAACTTGCTAAATGAATTACTGCATCAAATTCATTTCTGCTAAACAGCGAGCGCATCAATAAAGTACTGCTTATATCAAAATTATAAGAATGATGGTAGTCTATTTTTTTAAGTCGTTCTTCTAATAAATAATCTAATTCATCTTCTGGAATGATGCCATAGTTGGTAACAGTGTCAGTAACATGAACTTCGTGACCTAATTGCTTAAGTCTAAGAACAACATTATGACCTATTAAGCCTAGTCCACCTGTAACTAATATGTTCATTTATACTTTACCTGTAACTAATATGTTCATTTATACTTTAAATTCCAATAAGTATGTGTTTTTTCGTCAAAATATGCTACTACTTTGTACAAATAATTATGACTATTTTCGCTGTATGATCTATTCCAAAAAGGAGTTTCTAAAGAATTTTCAAACACAAATTTCCCTGCATCAGAATTTTCCCAATCGTATAAATGCGCCGCTACGTGAATATCTGAATCTTCATATCCAGGAATAGACACTTCATGTACTATAGTTTTAATCATACTGCCATTTTTGCTTTGATTGTTCCATGACTTTGATAATCTACTAATTTTATATCGTCCATAGTAAATTTGTCAATATCTTTTATTTCTGGATTTAACCAAAGCGTTGGTGCCGGATATTCTTCACGACTCAATTGTTCTTTTACTTGTTCAACATGATTATTATAGACATGAGCATCGCCCATACTTATAATCAATTCGCCTACTCCTAAAACAGAAACTTGAGCCAACATGTGTGTTAAAAGTGCATAGCTAGCAATATTAAAAGGAAGACCCAAAAAAGTATCTACTGATCTTTGATACATGTGACAACTTAATCTGTTATCTTTGCTTACATAAAATTGAGACATAACATGACAAGGAGGCAATGCCATTTGGTCTAATTCTCCTGCGTTCCATGCATTTAATATATGTCTACGTGAATGTGGATTATTTTTTAATCCTTGAATAAGTTCATTAATCTGATCAACATGCTTGTAATTTGGATCGACCCAATGTTTTCCATATTCATCATCAATGTCAGGTTTGCCTGCGGGAGTGTGAGTTCTCCAGTTGCGCCATTGAACACCATATACTCTTCCTAAATCGCCTTTAAACTGTGCCTTATCTTTCCAATAAGGTGCTGATGCATTGACAGTCCAAATGGTATTAACTTCTTCTCGTGTGCCATGAGTTATTTCTGCTAATCTACGCTCATCCCCGCTTCCCTCTAGAAACCAAAGTAATTCACCTTTACATGCTTTCCACGCTAATTTTTTTGTAGTAATCGCAGGAAATCCTTGACTAAGATCAAATCTTAACTGCCGACCGAACACTGATTTTGTTCCTACCCCGGTTCTGTCTTGTTTGTCTTCTCCGTTGTCGAGAATGTCTTGAATTAAATCGTGATATTGTCTCATATTATCTTTTCCAAATTTGATATATGTGGTC
>PR_CR_10_Liq_3_inCRDRAFT_1000063_pt1 | contig 30906 bp, 25 predicted proteins | sample PRCRCaboRojoPR_2_FD_10240 | JGI IMG/M metagenome (IMG submission 10240)
AGCCGGTGCCCGGACCAAGCGCCACCATGGGGGCCCCAGCTGCGGGCCGGCCGCTCCCTATCTGCTCCATGTCGTTGTGTGTTAGCGCCGGTAATGCCCGAGCGACAGCGGCGAAGTCATTCATAATGTGAACGTGCTGGACCCCGGTTTTGGCGGCTACCAAGGCACGATCAAAACGCCAGTGGCTGTTGGTGAATGCGATGGTCTCAAAATCTGGTGGCGCGGCGACTGCGAAACAGGCCCGCTCGGGTTTGCTGTCGGCGAGGCCTTGAGTGGTGACGTCGTCAATGACGTGGCTCAAAACGTCGCCAAAGTCAGGGTAATTGGCCACCTGGTAGGTGGCGATGGATTCATAGCGATGTTCGCCATCGCGGACNAAACCAAAGCGTGCATTAGTGCCACCAATGTCCCCCACGAGATGCCAGTGTTTTTTTCTGCTCACGGTTTACTCCTCGGTGGCAAGAATAAAGCTTGCCCCTTCCTCGGCGCTGGTCACTGCTCGTCGTGCCTGCCCAAATAGGCTTCGGCCGACCGTATTGGCGACTTTGGGCGGGGTGGATGCGGTGCGCATAGACAGGGTCTCCTCGGATACCAGCAACTCCAGCGTTCCCGCTTTGGCATCGAGAGCAATCATGTCCCCGTCCATCACTTTGGCAAGCAAGCCGCCGACGCTCGCTTCAGGTGTTAAATGGATGGCAGCCGGTACCTTCCCCGATGCGCCAGACATACGACCATCGGTGACCAACGCTACTGAATGTCCNCGGTCCTGCAGGACACCCAGCATTGGGGTGAGCTTGTGCAGCTCGGGCATACCATTGGCGGCCGGGCCCTGAAAACGGACCACAACAATACAGTCGCGATTTAGCTCACCGGCGTCAAACAAGCTTTTCAATGCATTTTGGTCATCGATCACTACCGCGGGCGCGGTCACTTGCTGATGCGCCTCGGCCACCGCCGACACCTTGATGACACTCCTGCCAAGGTTGCCTGTCAACAAGCGTACACCCCCCTCGTCGGCGAAGGGTTTGTCGACGGTGGTCAAAATAGCGGCGTCCAGACTTTCTGCCACGGGAGGATTCCACACAAGTGTATCGCCAGCCAGTGTTGGCTCACCGACAAAACGATCGAACTCAGTCCCCATGCAGGTGGCTGCATCGCCGTGCATCATGCCCGCATCTAGCAGTGTTCTGAACAGTGTTGCGGTGCCGCCGGCGGCGTGGAAGTGATTGATGTCAGCGGTGCCGTTGGGATATACCCTGGCGATGAGTGGCACTACCTTGGACACGGCATCGAAGTCATCCCAATTTAAAATGTAGCCCGCTGCCCGCGCTATGGCGACCAAGTGAATACAGTGATTAGTCGACCCCCCTGAAGCCAGTAGCGCAACCAGGCCATTGACCAAGGCGCGGGCGTCTATCTGCTTAGCCATGGGCAGGTAGTTCGGGCTCATCGGTGTGAGGCGTGTGATCTGGTGGGCAGCATACCGGGTTAATGCGTCCCGCATTGGCGTACCGGGATTGACAAAAGAGCTCCCCGGCAGTTGTAAACCCATCGCCTCCACCACCATTTGGTTGGAATTAGCGGTGCCATAAAATGTGCAGGTACCCGGGCTGTGATAGGACGCACTTTCGGCCTCGAGTAAGGCATCGCGATCGACCTTGCCCTCGGCGTAAAGTTGTCGGATGCGCACTTTTTCTTTGTTCGATAGCCCTGTCGGCATGGGGCCCGCAGGCACCAGCATGACAGGTAAGTGCCCAAATTGAAGGGCCCCCATCAGCAAGCCCGGTACGATTTTGTCGCAGATACCTAGCATGAGTACCCCGTCAAACATTTGATGGGATAGGGCTACTGCTGTGGCTTGGGCAATGACGTCGCGGCTGAATAGAGACAGCTCCATACCGTCCTGGCCCTGGGTCACGCCGTCGCACATGGCGGGCACGCCACCGGCCACTTGAGCCGTGCTGCCCACTTCTCTGACGGCCGCTTTAATCAAGTCGGGATAGGGCAGGTAGGGCTGATGGGCTGAGAGCATGTCGTTGTAAGCCGTGACAATACCAATATTGGCGGCGTCCATCATTTTGATAACGCTCTTATCGTCACTCGAGCAGGCGGCAAATCCGTGGGCGAGGTTACCGCAGCTAAGCTGGCGGCGATCGACCGGATTTTCGGCCATGGCGGCGATCATATCGAGATATTGGCCGCGACTGCGTTGGCTGCGCGCTTCGATAGCCTGGGTGACCCGTGCAATTTCCGAGTGCATGACATCTCCACAATTAGGTCGTTATAGTGGGTACGCAGTATGTAGTAAACCTACATCCATTGCCATATTTAAGACGCTTTTAGGTTTTTCCTGTAATAAAATTACAGCGCAGGGCGCCTAGCGAACTTATATAGGGCGCCTCACGAGCTTATATAGGGCGTCTTGTGAGCTTACGAAGTCCAGGCTGCCATAAAAGGTTATGTGAATGAGTAGGCCCGTCATGACGCCCGATCTTGCCGCCCTGTTGGATCGATTGGGGATTGTACTGATCGCCGCTGGCGAGGGGTTGCGATTGGGTTCGCGTCCAAAGTGCTTGCTTCAGTTGGCAGGTGAGCCGCTCATCAAGTGTCAGCTCAACAATTTATTAGCGCTCAATCCAGCCAGTATCGTGGTGGTATTGGGTCATCACGGGGATGTCATTGAGCCCGTCATTGCGCATCTTCCTTTGCAGACCATTCGTCAGCCGGCAGCTCGTTTTACTCAGGCTGACTCGGTGCGTTTGGGGCTTAGCTTGCTCCCCTCCCGCTGTGATCACATCATGATCTGTCCCTGTGATTTACCGGCACTCACCGTTGACGACTACAGGGAATTATTGTCGGTGTACCTTGCGCGTGATCCAGGGGTGCACTTTGTGGGACCGTGGGTGAATGGCTTGCCGGGAAATCCTGTGGTGTTCGATACCTATTTCCGGGATGAACTGCTCGCAAATGACGCTGTTATCGGATCGGGGAAGTGGCGTGATCGGCCGCGAACAGGTGTTCTCAAGTGGCACACAGACAATAACCGCTACCGCTTTGACATCGACACCGATGCTGATCGGCGCGCCTTTGAGCTGCAGTACGGACAGACCCTGCGCTGGCCCGGTTATCTTGAGACATGATGACAGGTGTAAGCGGGCCATTGGGACTCAACCCGAGCCCTGAGTGCTGCTAAACTGCAGGGCTATCCGCGATCGTGCGGCCTGCCTTGGTGCGGCGCTCGCTTGGCACATTATCATTCGATTTAGACTGGAGCTGTTATGGTCATTAAACCCCGGGTTCGTGGCTTTCTGTGCACGACCACACACCCTGTTGGCTGCCGAGAAAATGTGCGTCGCCAGATTGACTATGTGCGATCGGCGGGTGCTATCACTGAGGGCCCCAAGCGAGTACTGGTTATAGGGAGCTCTACCGGTTACGGCTTGGCATCTCGCATAACAGCGGCTTTTGGAGCCGGCGCTGCGACGTTGGGTGTTTTTTTCGAGAAACCTGGCACTGAGAAAAAGCCAGGTACGGCCGGGTGGTATAACGCGGCTGCCTTCGATGAGTTTGCGGCGGCCGAGGGTCTATACAGCAAGAGTTTCAACGCTGATGCCTTCTCAGACACGGTAAAAGCCCGGGTCATTGAGCAGATAAAGGCAGATCTTGGTCAGATTGACCTCGTGGTCTACAGCCTCGCCGCCCCCAGGCGTACCCATCCCAAAACCGGCGAGGTATTCAATTCAACCTTGAAGCCCATTGGCAAGCCGACTGTGCAGAAAGGGGTGAACACCGACAAGGGCGTTATTCAGGACTATGCGTTAGAGCCTGCTACTCAAACCGAAATTGACGATACGGTTGCGGTTATGGGGGGGGAAGACTGGCAGATGTGGATTGAGGCGCTGGACCGGGCGGGTGTATTAGCCGACGGTGCCAAAACCACGGCGTACACCTACATCGGCGAGCAGATCACCTGGGATATTTATTGGCACGGCACGATTGGTGCTGCCAAAAAAGATCTCGACAAGCGCGTTATCGCCATTCGAGAGCGCTTGGCACAGCGTGGCGGTGATGCGCGTGTGTCAGTGCTGAAGGCGGTGGTAACCCAAGCCTCCGCCGCTATCCCCGCAATGCCGATTTACCTCGCTATATTGTTTAAGGTGATGAAAGAGCAGGGCACCCACGAGGGCTGCATTGAGCAGGTCGATCGTTTGTTTCGGGACTGCCTTTACAGTCATGCGCCCGCCCTCGATGAGGAGGGTCGACTGCGAGTCGATGATCTCGAATTGGCGCCTTCAGTGCAGGACGCGGTTTCGACCATTTGGGCCGACATTAACAGCGACAATCTGGCGGAGCTGTCGGACTTTGAGGGCTATAAAACCGAATTTCTGCAGCTATTTGGTTTCGGTCTTACAGGTGTCGACTACGAGGCCGACGTCGACCCTGTAATGCCTGTGGCAGGCTTGGTCGAGTGATATGAAACCAGCGGGGGAGCTTGAACAGATATCGCCCCTGGTTCGTCGTTTAGTGGCTCCAAACCCGGGGCCTATGACGGGTCCGGGCACGAACAGTTATCTCGTCGGCCGTGAATCGATTGCCATCCTCGACCCTGGGCCTGCCCTGACAGGGCACATCGATCGATTGATTGCAGCGGCCGATGGTAAGGCCACGGTGGTGCTTTGCACTCATACCCACCCAGACCACTCACCGGCGGCGGCGATCATAGCCCGAGAGCTCGATATCCCCATGGTCGGTGCGGTGACCGCCGATGATCAACATCAAGACCTTAGCTTCGTGCCGGATCAACTGCTGCACCACGATCAGCTTGTGACGGATAGCGAGTGGTCTTTGCGCGCCATTCATACCCCGGGGCATGTTGATAATCACTACTGCTTTTTATTGGAGCAGGAAGGGCTGGTGTTCGCCGGTGATCACATTATGAATGGATCGACCGTGGTGATTATTCCCCCCGGCGGTGACATGAAAGATTACATTGACTCGCTGCGCCGGCTACTTGACTACCCAGTCAGTGCTATTGCACCGGGACATGGCGACGTTATTCCAGATTGCCGCGCAGAAGTTGAGAAGTTGATCCGACACCGGTTGCTGCGTGAAGCCAAGGTCGTTGGCGCATTACAACGTTCGGGCGCGACCTCCCTCGTCGATTTGGTACCTGTGGTCTACGATGATGTAGCCCCTGGGCTGCATCCCTGGGCAAAGTTATCGTTACATGCACATTTGCTGAAACTTGAGCGGGAACAGCGTGCTAGTGTTTTCGAGGGCGATGTCTGGAAACTGTTGAACTGATTAATGCTAGAGGGCTCTTAATATTCATGCCCCATTCGCTAAACCCCGTAAACTCTGAATTGCGCCGTGTGTCTTCTATGATCGTTCAATAACAAGAGGTGTTACATGCAAGGCCTAATGATGAATATGCCGCTCACGATTACGTCGATTATTCGACATGCTGAGCGAGTCCATGGTGGCAAAGAAATTGTATCAGTCACCCGTGATAATCCCCGTCACCGCTATACCTTCAGGGACGCTTTTGCCCGCACCCGTCAATTGGCTAACGCGATGTTGCCATGGGGGTTAGAGCAAGGGGACCGTGTAGCGACCTTGGCGTGGAATGATTATCGACATCTAGAGACCTACTATGCGGCAGCTTGCTCTGGGTATGTCTGTCACACCATCAATCCGCGACTGTTCCCCGAGCAAATCATTTACATCATTAACCACGCTGAAGATCAGTACGTATTCACCGATCCTGATTTCATGCCCCTCGTTGAAAAAATTGCGGCCCAATGTCCTCAGGTGAAGGGCTGGGTTGTCATGACCACCCGTGAGCACATGCCGGAAACGGGTCTCGACAATGTGCTGTGCTACGAAGACCTGTTGACGGGGCTCAGTGACCATTTTGAGTTCCCAGAGCTTGATGAGAATTTGGCCTGCGCTCTGTGTTACACCTCGGGCACTACCGGTAATCCGAAAGGCGTTTTGTATAGCCATCGCTCAACCGTATTGCATACCTACGCCACGCTCATGCCCGATGCGCTCAATATTTCGGGTTCCGACGTGGTTATGCCGATCGTGCCGATGTTCCACGTCAATGCCTGGGGTAACCCCTACGCCTGCCCCGTAGCGGGCGCCAAAATGGTGATGCCAGGAAATAAGATGGGCGATGGTCCGACCTTGGCCGCGCTCATCAATGAGGAGGGTGTCACCATGTCCGCTGGGGTACCCACGGTCTGGCTCAATCTGTTGGCCCACCTGCAGAGTTCCGGGGAGACCGTCGAGACCTTAACGCGGGTCGTGGTGGGCGGATCCGCCTGTCCCCTGTCCGTGATGGAGGCCTTTGATAGCTATGGTGTCGATACCCGCCACGCCTGGGGTATGACCGAGATGAGCCCGCTGGGTACGTCTAACGCGTCGGGTGCACACCGTGACAGCTTCGATGCCGATACCTTTGCCAAACTGCGAACCACCGTGGGGACACCTATCTGGGGCGTCGAGATCAAAATTACCGACGATGACAACAACGAGTTGCCATGGGATGGGGTTGCCTTCGGTGCCCTAAAGGTGCGCGGGCCGTGGATATGCAGCAGTTACTACAAGCTCGATGGCTCCGATGCCCACGCCGAAGAAGGTTGGTTTGAGACCGGCGATGTGGCAACTATCAGTCCGGATGGTTACGTAGGCATTACTGATCGCACCAAGGATGTGATCAAATCCGGTGGTGAATGGATTTCGTCGATTGAAGTAGAAAACTGTGCCACGGGGCATCCGAAAGTGGCCGAAGCGGCAGTCATCGGACGAATTCATCCCAAGTGGGGCGAGCGGCCGCTGCTGATTGTGGTGCGAACTGCCGACGGCAATGACCTTACACCCGCTGAGCTACTGCAGTTTTTAGAGGGCAAGATTGCCAAATGGTGGATTCCAGATGACGTGCAGTTCATCGATGANATGCCCCATACGGCTACGGGCAAAATACAAAAGGTACAGTTACGCGAGATGTTCGCTGACTATCAATTTCCTGGCGCAGGAAATTAGCAGTATTCAGTCACATCAGGGGGCACGGTAAGGGGCCACAGGTGTTGCTGGCGGGCTGTTGCTTTGGGGGCGCAGCCCGAGCTCACAATAGGTCCCGTGCTCACGATAGTTTAGGGAACACGGGGTTCGCCAATGACTGATGCGACACAGTCCGAGCGGGGATTGTTGCAAGCTGTAGTAAACACCCGAATGCTGATTTGTGTATTTACTGGCTTGGCGTCCGGCATGCCCCTGTATTTGCTGATTCAGCTGGTACCCGCATGGCTGCGTGACAGCGGTGTGTCACTTGCCGAGATCGGCTTATTCGCCCTGGTGGGCTTACCCTACACGTGGAAATTCCTGTGGTCGCCCTTGATGGATCGCTGGCGTTTGCCCCTTGGCCTGCGCCGTGGCTGGATGGTTGTTAGCCAGCTCGGCCTCATCCTTGCCATCGGTTTCCTTGGCGCCATCGATCCTTTTGAGCAAACCTCCCTCGTGGCTGCTATGGCGGTGCTCATTGCCGTGTTGTCCGCCACACAAGATATCGCGATCGACGCCTACCGCCGCGAATTGTTATCCGATGACGAGTTGGGTTTGGGTAACTCCATCCACGTACAGGCCTACCGAATTTCCAGTTTGGTGCCCGGTTCCCTGTCATTGATTTTGGCTGACCTTATGCCATGGTCTGCGGTGTTCTGGATTACCGCAGCATTTATGCTGGTGGGGGTGGTCATGGCGTTACTCGTGCAGGAGCCAACACGGGATGCGTTTGAGCCCAGGGATCTTCGGGAGTCGGTGATTGCACCATTTCGCGAATACCTGCAGCGTCGGGGTTGGCGCGATTTGGTGATAACGCTAGTGTTTATGGTCGCCTACAAGTTGGGCGACAACATGGCCACCGCCCTCTCGACACCCTTTTACCTGGACTTGGGTTTCTCAAAAACCGACATAGGGTTGGTGGCAAAAAATGCAGCGCTGTGGCCCGCCATCATCGGCGGTTTGGCGGGCGGGGNTATCATGTTGCGTTTAGGTATTAANCGCTGCCTGTGGTTGTTTGGTGCGGTTCAGATGCTGAGTATTCTCGGCTATGCCTACCTGGCCACTGTAGGGCCGGTCTTGTGGCTGTTGGCGGCGGTGATTGCCTTCGAATATTTGGGAGTCGGTTTAGGTACCGCTGCTTTCACTGCGTTTATTGCTCGAGAGTCGAGCAAGACCTTCGCCGCGACGCAGTTCGCCCTGTTCACCGCCTTGGCAGCACTGCCAAGAAGCCTTACTAACGCCACGACCGGTGTTTTGGTAGAGCACTTGGGCTGGGTATCGTTTTTCCTTTTATGCACCGTATTGGCTGTGCCGGGTATGATTTTACTGTTATGGGTGGCGCCCTGGCAGGGCCACTCGGTGGCCGAAGTAGAGTCTGTGGCTAAGGACTGCTAGGCTTGGATGGCCGCCGCTTCAGACAAGTCTGCCCATGCGTCTTCTAGTCCTACTCTATCCCTGGCTAGAGTTACTTAGCCTCATCCAGCTTGGCGTTGAGACCAACGCGCTCACTGCTATGGCATGGGTCATATTGATGATTCTGTTGGGGGTGGGCATGTTGCGGCGAGTGGGCACTGCCGCCGTCGTGCGCCTTCGGGAGGCACAGCGAAGCGGTATTCTGCAGCAGCATCTGTTGCTCGATGATATGGCGATCGCCGTCGCTGCTTTGCTCTTTATCATACCGGGACTGNTGTCGGATTTTTTTGCGTTGGTCGTGCTCATTGGTCCCCTGCGTCGCTGGCTGGCTAGGCGTCTACTGCCTGCGGACACCCGATCCGTGCATACCCAGACAACCGCTTTTTACACGCATAGTGATGCTCGCGAGCGTGACAGAAACGTGACCTTAGAGGGTGATTTTGAGCGCGTCGACAAACCNGATCAGGAGCCCTGACCACGTAGATCATTACGTCAGCGCTACGCACTTTTCAGCCGATTACGCCAGCTGATCACGACGCCGACTACACAGCGCTTCGCTTTGACGCCGAGCTGAATGCTGGTGGGCGTCTGTATCTATTTGATTTTCAGAGTTTTTTTGAGTTTCTTGGGATTTTTTAGCACTCTTTTGCATTGAGTGCTAAAAAAGCCTTGAATTCCCTACCGCCGTCCCCACATCCCCCTCGAGCCCCGTCTTGGGGCGAGTCTAACGATATCGTCAACTTGTGGAGACCAAAACCCATGAATATCCGTCCGTTGTACGACCGAGTGGTCGTTCGTCGCAAGGAAGAAGAGGAAACCACCGCAGGGGGCATTTTGCTGCCCGGTTCTGCCAAAGAGAAACCCAACCAGGGTGAAGTGGTTGCCGTTGGTGATGGCAAGGTTCTCGACAACGGAGAACAGCGCCCACTAGCCGTCAAAGTCGGCGACAAGATCGTGTTCGGTCAGTATGCCGGCAGCAACACCATCGAAGTCGACGGTGAAGAGCTCATCCTAATGAGCGAGAGCGAAATCTACGCTGTCGTCGAGTAATCGTCCCGAACATATTAGAGAGGAAGGAATTTTATAATGGCTGCTAAAGACGTACATTTTGGCGACTACGCCCGTAAACAGATGCTCGAAGGCGTCAACATTTTGGCTGATGCCGTCAAGGCGACGCTGGGCCCAAAGGGTCGTAACGTGATCCTGGAGAAGTCATTTGGTGCACCTACTGTCACCAAAGACGGTGTGTCTGTTGCAAAGGAAATCGAGCTGGCGTGCAAATTCCAGAACATGGGCGCCCAGATGGTGAAAGAAGTGGCATCTCAGGCTTCTGATGCTGCGGGCGACGGCACCACCACCGCTACTGTATTGGCTCAGTCTATTGTCAACGAAGGCCTGAAGGCCGTTGCTGCAGGCATGAACCCAATGGATCTGAAGCGCGGCATCGACAAGGCAGTGGCTGCCGCAGTAGAAGCGGTTCAGGGCATGTCGACCCCTTGTGCAGATAACAAAGCTATCGCCCAGGTGGGTACTATTTCTGCGAACAGCGATTCCTCTGTCGGCGACATCATTGCTGAAGCGATGGAAAAAGTCGGTAAAGAGGGTGTCATCACCGTTGAAGAGGGTTCTGGTCTGCAGAACGAACTGGACGTGGTTGAAGGTATGCAGTTCGATCGTGGCTACCTGTCTCCTTACTTCATCAACAACCAAGACAACATGCAGGCTGAGATCGACGACCCCTACGTACTGCTGGTCGACAAGAAGATCTCGAATATCCGCGAGTTGTTGCCGGTACTCGAGCAGGTTGCCAAGGCCTCTAAGCCTTTGGTGATCGTTGCTGAAGACGTTGAAGGTGAAGCGCTGGCAACCTTGGTTGTGAACAATATGCGTGGCATNGTNAAAGTTGCAGCGTGTAAGGCACCTGGCTTCGGTGACCGTCGTAAAGCTATGTTGCAAGACATCGCCATTCTCACCGGCGGTACTGTTATCTCCGAAGAAGTGGGCTTGGATCTCGAGTCGACCACCCTTGAGCACCTCGGCACGGCCAAGCGCATCACGATGGACAAGGACAACACGACCATCGTTGATGGTGCCGGTGATGCCGATGCTATCGCTGCGCGTGTGAACGAAATCCGCGTTCAAATCGAGAACACTACTAGCGACTACGACCGTGAAAAGCTGCAGGAGCGGGTTGCTAAGTTGGCTGGCGGTGTTGCGGTTATCCGCGTGGGTGCTGCGACCGAAATCGAGATGAAAGAGAAGAAAGCGCGGGTTGAAGATGCGCTGCATGCGACGCGTGCCGCTGTTGAGGAAGGTGTAGTAGCGGGCGGTGGTGTTGCACTGGTACGCGCTATCAGCCAGATTTCTGGTTTGGCCGGCGATAACGAAGACCAGAATATTGGCATCGCTGCTGCGCTGCGTGCTATGGAAGGTCCATTGCGTCAAATCGTGGGCAACGCTGGCGATGAAGCCTCTGTAGTACTCGAGAAGGTTCGCAATGGCGAAGGTAACTTCGGCTACAACGCGGCGACGGGCGAGTACGGCGATATGATCGAGATGGGTATTTTGGATCCCGCCAAAGTGACTCGTACAGCTCTCCAGGCTGCGGGTTCGGTGGCTGGTCTGATGATTACCACTGAAGTCATGATTGCAGACGCACCGAAAGAGGAAGCGGCTCCTGCAATGCCCGACATGGGCGGCATGGGCGGTATGGGCGGCATGATGTAAATCGCCGTCAAACTGCGTTAAAAACCCGGCTCCGGCCGGGTTTTTTTTGGCACGATAATGAGTGACGGCAGAGCAACCGGTTTGCTCGGGGTCGCAGACCCCAGTGAATTGGTTACACTACGCCGCACTCTCTCCACTGACTCTTCCACAGGTGAAAGCAATGGTTTTACTGGTAATTGGTGTTTTGTTGTGGGCTGGCGCCCATCTATTTATGCGAATCGCACCCACTATGCGTGCTGGACTTGGCAATTTGGGTAAAGGGTTGGTGGCGGTGCTATTGCTGGCCTCCATCGCGCTTATGGTCCTGGGCTACCAACAGTGGCCACTGACCGCCACGAATATGTTTTGGGGGCGTCATCCTGCGACGGCGGGCATTAACAACCTGTTAGTGCTGCTGGCGTTCTACTTGATGGTGGCGTCGGTATTGAAGCCTCGGGTTACCGGGATTATTCGACACCCACAACTGACTGCGGTTAAGGCGTGGNCGCTGGGTCACCTGTTGGTGAATGGTGATACTCCGTCTCTGGTGTTATTCGGGGGCTTACTGGCTTGGGCAGTGGTAGAGGTGATTCTTATTAACAAGCAGGATGGAAAACCCCAGCTACAGGTCGAGAGTTCGTTTGTGAAAGAGGCCGGTACTGTGGTTGTCACCGCCATCGTCTTTGTTGGCGTCGCTCACCTACATGCGATGTGGGGCTATCCTGTGTTTGGCTAGTCGTCATGGCAGGAGGTTTCAACAAAAAAGCCACTCTAAAGAGTGGCTTTTTTTTGGAGCGGCTAATAGTTAACCGGCGAGATTTGCATTAACAAATTCCCAGTTCACCAGATTCCAGAACGCGGCCAGATAGTTGGGGCGGGAGTTGCGGTAGTCGATGTAATAGGCGTGCTCCCAAACATCAACCGTCAACAGGGGGGTGATGCCCTCTTCCGTCAATGGGCAGCCTGCGTTACTGGTGTTGTGAATAGCCACCGTGCCGTCGGCTTTTTTCACCAGCCAAGTCCAACCAGAGCCAAAGTTATTGGCAGCGTTGGTATTCCACTGCTCTTTGAACGCGTCGAAAGAACCGAAGGCGGCATTGATGGCATCGGCAATAGCGCCGGTGGGTTCGCCACCACCGTTGGGGCTCAAGCAGTGCCAATAGAAGGTGTGGTTCCAGACCTGCGCAGCGTTGTTAAACAGGCCACCGTCAGCGACGGCAATGATTTCCTCCAGCGACTTGCTGGCATTATCGGTACCGTCGACGAGGCCATTGAGCTTGTCCACATAGGTCTGGTGGTGTTTGCCGTAGTGAAAATCAAGGGTTTCCTCAGAAATGTGAGGTGCCAGAGCATCACGAGCGTAGGGCAGGGCGGGAAGTTCAAAAGCCATGGGTATCTCCTGGTTGAAACCATTACGGTTGTGGTTTTGAAGGTCGTCGAAAGTACGCGCAACAGCGGCCTCAGGATCATCGAGCTGAAGCGTCTTGGAATTATAACGCTAGCATTGCCATCTTGCTTTAAATCCATGATCCCATCATGGTCTCGTGGTATAGCTCATATCGAGGAATCCTTTCAGGAGTCATGTGTATGTTACTGAGCCGCCCCAAGCGATTGCTTGGTATGTTGTGTTTGCTCTGCGCCCTATCCCCTTTTGGGCTTCGTGCCCAGACCTTGGTGTTGGTGTCGGTCGATGGATTTCGGCATGACTACCTCGACCGGTTTGACGCGCCCCATTTAAAGGCGATCGCCGAGGCAGGATTTCGGGTGCGCCGCCTCGAGCCCGTTTATCCGCCCAATACATTTCCAGCCCACCTGTCGTTGATTACCGGTTTGCCACCCCAGGAACACGGTATTGCCGACAATCATTTTTGCCATGAGGCTCGGGGTGATTGCTACCACATGGGTGGCGGCGGAAAGGACGCCAGTTGGCTTAAAGGTGTGCCCCTGTGGAATTTGGTGGAGGCCCACGGGTTGCGCGCGGCCACGTACTTTTGGCCAGAGTCCGATGCTCTTTGGGGCGGTCGGCGGCCCAGCTATTATTTGCCCTATGAAAAGCGAGCGCCCTACAAGGAGCGTGTTGAGCAGGTGCTCAGTTGGTTATCACTGCCGGAGGTGTCCCGACCGCGATTTATCACCTTGTATTTTTCCGCGGTCGATGGCGCCGGGCACCGCTATGGCCCCGACAGTGCCCAGACCAGGGCGGCGGTAGCCGAGGTTGATCGGCATATTGGGCGGTTGTGGCAAGGCCTGCAAACCCTCGATTTACCCGATTGGTCATTGATGGTGGTATCGGATCATGGCATGAGCCCTATTCGCAGTGGTCACGAGATATTGGCGTCGGAGTTACCAGAACCCGAGGGTTTTGAGCGTATGGTGAGCTACTCGAGGGTTCGCTATTTTCTCAAGGACCCGGGTGAACAGGAGAGCCGAGAAAGGATCGAACAACTGGGGCGTGATTTAGAAGCCCTGTCGGCGGGCCGCTGGCAAACCCTTGATCGGGAGGGGGCTGTAGCCATGGGGGGCGCTGATGAGCACACTGCGGGTCGCTTCACCTTACTTGCTCGCCCACCCCATTTCTTCACTCGCAAGTTATTGCCCGCAGACAGTGTGCAGGGCACCCACGGTTATCCCCTCGACGTTTCCGATATGGCGGCATTCGCCGTGGGTGTTGGGGCTGCCTTTAAGCCCGGTGTCACGATTGATGCCGCTCAGCAACTTGATGTCTATCCTGTGGCTGCAGAGGTTCTGGGTCTAACGCCACTGACCCCTGTCCCCAGCGATGGTGGGAATTTACGCCGGGTGTTGCACTGAAGCTTTGCGAATAGCGCGATATACTCACCGCCTTACAGTATTTTGGAAAAGGTCCAATGTCGCGCGATGATCTAACCGATATCCCCTCGTTCGCAGCACGACGAGACGAGGCCGTGACTAGCGCCCGTCCCAATGCGGTACCGGGCCGTTCAACTCGCCCTCCAGCTGCCACTGGGCAAAGCAGTTTGTTGGGTCGCTTGGCACTGACCATTGCCTTTGTCGCCGCTGCAGTGGCCTGCGCTTGGGCATGGCAGTTACAACAGGCCTATGACATGGCGGCAGCGGAAGCGAAGAGCTTGGGTGCTCGGGTCCATGATCTTGAAGCGCTACTCTCTGATACCGATGAGAGTGTCGAAAAATCTGCGGCAGCTTTGGGTGCTCAATTGAATGTGGTCGATAAAGAGACGCGGCGGTTAGAGCAGCGTCGTCGTGAAATGGACGCCCGACTCGACAAGCTCGAAGCGAGCTCTGAGAGCACCGTGTCCGGCCTCAAAAAACTCGAGACCACCGCCAGCACAGAAGCAAAAACACTGGCCGCAGCGACCGATGCTATTGCCACCTTACAGAAGGACGTCCGTGCGTTGACCCAAGTCGCGGGTGACCTTGAGCGCTTGGGATCGGCTGCACGTGCCACCCAAACCCATCTTGAGCGCTTGTCGGACTCGGTGAACAAATCGAACTTGGAGCGTGCTGCACTGGCCAAACGCATTGCTGCCAACGAGGAATGGATTGAATCCATCAACGCCTTCCGCCGGCAGGTGAATACCAGTATTAATCAGCTGCAGACGACCCTCAGGCAAAGCCAAACGACGGCTGGTGGCGCCCAACCGCCACCGGCCAACTGATAATCGGCAGCAGGTGCGCACTCACCTCCCGTGCGCGCCTTACCGATTTCACGAACGTCCATTACACGAACTTCCACAAATAGCGCGCAAGGAACCCCTATGACCGTGATACAGCAGCAGGATCTCATCGACAGTGTTGCCGATGCACTGCAGTTCATTTCCTATTATCACCCCCTCGATTTCGTTCAAGCTGTTCACAAGGCTTGGGCGATGGAGCAAAACCCCGCTGCGAAAGACGCTATGGCTCAGATATTGATCAATAGTCGTATGTGCGCCACCGGACATCGACCCATTTGTCAGGACACGGGTATTGTTACTGTGTTTATCGAGGTGGGTATGGAGGTGCGTTGGGATGCTGAGTTATCCCTCGACGAGATGATCAATGAAGGTGTGCGTCGGGCATATAACCATCCAGACAATAAGCTACGCGCATCAATACTTGACGACCCCGCTGGCAAACGTCAGAACACCCGAGACAACACGCCAGCTGTGATTCACACCCGCTTGGTGCCGGGCAATACCGTGGACGTACGTGTCGCCGCGAAGGGCGGCGGCTCTGAAAATAAATCCAAATTGGCCATGCTGAACCCCTCCGACAGTATTGTTGATTGGGTCGTTAAAACTGTGCCCACCATGGGCGCCGGCTGGTGTCCTCCGGGCATGCTCGGTATCGGTATTGGCGGTACGGCCGAGAAGGCCGCGGTACTGGCTAAAGAATCGCTCATGGACCCTATCGATATTCAGGAGCTGCGCCAGCGTGGACCCAACAATCGTGTTGAAGAGTTGCGTCTTGCAATTATGGATGCGGTCAACAAGCTTGGCATCGGCGCCCAAGGCCTGGGCGGCTTGACCACAGTGCTTGACGTCAAAATCAAGGACTATCCGACCCATGCTGCCTCGCTGCCGGTAGCGATGATTCCCAACTGTGCGGCCACTCGCCATGCCCACTTTACCTTGACTGGAGAGGGTCCGGCGCTACAAACCCCGCCCGATATCGATCAATGGCCCGATGTCAGCTGGGAGCCGGGTGATAGCGTTCGGCGGGTAAATCTTGACGAGGTCGATGGGGCGACTGTGGCTAGCTGGCAGCCCGGTGAGACCTTGCTGTTATCAGGCACCATGTATACGGGTCGCGACGCTGCCCATAAACGGATGACGCAGATGCTGCAGCAGGGCGAGCCACTTCCGGTCGATTTGCGCGGCAAGTTCATCTACTACGTAGGACCTGTCGATCCTGTCGGCGACGAGGTAGTGGGTCCCGCGGGTCCCACCACGTCAACACGGATGGATAAGTTCACCGATGCCATTCTTGAGCAAACCGGCCTCGTCGGCATGATCGGTAAAGCCGAACGTGGACCCGTCGCCATCGAGGCGATTCGCAAGCACCAAGCGGTTTACCTGATGGCTGTTGGGGGCGCTGCGTATCTGGTCTCTAAGGCAATTACCGATGCCAAGGTGGTTGCTTTTGAAGACTTGGGTATGGAAGCCATCTATGCGTTCACGGTGAAAGACATGCCGGTCAGTGTGGCTGTGGATTGTCGCGGTGAGTCGGTGCACATCACCGGCCCTAAAGTCTGGCAGCAGCGCATAGAAGAGCAGGCGATTGAGCTCATCTGAGTCATTATATTGGCACGATTATGAAACTTCTGGCGCTGATCCTGCGGTAGATCGACCTCTGCAATTTGCGGGGGTTAGAACCGACGCGGATCTTAATATTATCGGTGAACCGTTGGTACAATTCACAGCGCCAACCCCCGATTATCTGCCACACCCGGGCGCCATTCGTGTCACTGGCATCAAGCCTTCAGAGGCATTGGCTCAGGGCATACCCGAGCGCGAGTTTATTGCGAAGGTGCATCGGGAGCTGGCAGCCCCGGGGACCTGCGGTGTCGGCTATAACTCCATTCGCTTCGATGATGAAATCACGCGTTTTGCTCTGTATCGAAACTTTTTCGATCCCTATGGGCGCGAGCGCAATCAGGGTCGCTCTCGATGGGATCTGATCGATGTTGTTCGCGCCCAGGCAGCGCTTCGGCCAGAAGGTGTGGTTTGGCCCCGCCGCGATGATGGTGCCATCAGCTTTCGACTCGAGCACTTAACCGCCGCCAACGGTATTGAGCATGGCAGCGCACACGATGCCCTGGCCGATGTGTTGGCCACCATCGCCCTGGCTCGACAACTAAAGGCGGCACAGCCAGCATTATTTAGCGCACTGTACGCCGTACGATCTGCGCCGGCGCTCGCGCCGCTTCTCGACCCAGCCCCCATGCGACCGGTGATCCACGTATCGGCTATGTGGGGGGCGCAGCGCCACAACCTGGCGGTGATCGTGCCCTTGGCTTTTCACCCGCGCAGTCGCAACGAAATTATCTGTGCCGATTTGGCCGCTAAACCTGATTTCCTTGATCTGCCTAGCGAGGTGATTGCATCGCGATTATTTACACCTCGGGCAGAGCTGCCCGAGGACACAGACCGGCCACCGCTTATCAGCGTCAAGCTCAATCGAGCCCCGGCATTACTGCCAATGGATTGGTTGAGCGGCGAGCCGGCCGAGCGTCTGGGGTTAGACGGGGCTACGTTGCGGGCACATCTGAAAGAACTGCGTGCAGCCCGGGACGCCGACCCGCGGGGCTTTACTCAGCGGCTGCAAGGGATTTACCAGCAGCGCACTTTTGCGCCCCGAACGGATGTCGATAGCATGCTGTACGAGGGCTTTATTAGCGCCCACGACAGCGATCAATTTCCAGATATTCGCAACGCCGATGAGGGGGAATTAGCCAGTAGGCAATGGCTGTTCAAAGATGAGCGATTACCGGAGTTGCTCTTTCGTTATCGCGCCCGCAATGTGCCCCAAAGTTTGACTGTGGCAGAGCGGGCCCACTGGCAGGAGCATTGTCGACAGCAGTTATTGGCCAAGCCTTACGATCTCGTCGCTTTTTCTCAAGAACTTACATCGGAATTAGCGCGGCCTGAACTGACAGATCGGCAGCGGGTGGCGCTAGAGGATTTGGCAGCTTATGCCCGCGGGCGTTGTCACGAGTTGGATATACCATGGTCTGAGCACGCCGACCCTAACCGCTAGCGCGGTATTGCTCGCTCGAGCGCCAAGGGCGTTACAATCATCATTGGCGGTGGCGGCATCCTTGCCGACACTCACATTAGCTCATTTTGTGGCGGTACTAACGTGCATTTTCCAGGCAGTCATGTTCTCAGCATTGCGCAATTTCAGCGCCAAGACGTCGACCGTGTATTTGCGGTGGCAGACGCCATGCGCCCTTACGCCCATCGGGAAAAGATTACCAGGGTCCTAGAGGGCGCCATTTTAGGCTCTATGTTTTTCGAGCCCTCTACTCGCACGCGCATCAGTTTTGGCAGCGCCTTCAATCTTCTGGGTGGCGAAGTGCGCGAGACAACGGGTTTTGAAACGACGGCCATCGCCAAGGGTGAGTCCCTCTACGACACTGCACGAGTACTCAGTGGTTACTCGGATGTCATTGCCATGCGCCACCCCGAGCCGGGCTCCGTCGCTGAATTTGCCCAGGGCAGTCGGGTGCCGGTCATCAATGGTGGCGACGGTGCTAATGAGCATCCAACCCAGGCGTTACTCGATCTTTACACTATTCGCAGTGAGCTGGCGTCCCGGGGGCGGGGGCTCGACGACCTGCGTATCGCGATGGTGGGTGATTTGCGATTCGGGCGCACTGTGCATTCCTTGGCGCGCTTGCTCCAGCTCTATCCGGGTATCCATATCAGCCTGGTGTCTCCCCCGGAGCTGGCCATGCCCGCCGACATTGTGGAGTCGGCGCGGATGGCAGGTCATCGTGTGGTTGAAACGGAGCATTTGGAAACCGGCATTTCGGGGGTCGACATTGTTTACTCGACGCGTTTGCAAGAGGAGCGCTTTGCCAGCGCCGAAGAGGCGGATGCCTATCGCGGGCGCTTTCGGCTTGATCAGCAAATTTATACTGCGCGCTGCGAGCCCAATACGGTGATCATGCATCCGTTGCCACGGGATTCCAGAGAGGGTGCTCGCGAGTTGGATATCGATCTGAACGATAACCCCAACCTCGCAATTTTTCGCCAGAGTGATAACGGTGTCTTGGTGCGGATGGCATTGTTTGCGCTGATCCTCGATGTCGCCGACAAAGTCGATACCCATGCGCGCCCCGTCAATTGGTTTACTGAGCGACGATTCTGATAAGTCCCCTGACTGGGCGTAACGGCGCAGCCACACTGTTGAGGCAAATGAATGACGGACGAGACGGGATTCTCCACACAATCTTCCAAGCAATTCTCCACACAATTCTCAGCAAACGATATTGAAGAGCTGGGCCGAGAGGTGGCGTTTCAGGGCTTTTTCCGTATGGAGCGCGTCACCCTGCGACATCGTTTATTTGCAGGGGGCTGGAGCAAACCTTTCAGCAGGGAGTTGTTTCAACGGGGCGATGCGGTTGCAGTACTACCTTGGGACCCGGTCGCCGATGAACTGATTTTGGTTGAACAGTTTCGAGTGGGCGCTATTCGGGCTAGCCATACACCGTGGATGCTCGAGTTGGTGGCGGGCATTGTCGAAGCCGGTGAGCAAGACGCCGAGGTCGCCCACCGCGAGTGTTGGGAGGAGGCGGGTTGCACCCTCGATAGACTGCATCCTATTGCCACTTTTTACCCCAGCGCCGGTGCATGTTCGGAGCAGATCCGCGCCTTTGTCGGTCGAGTGGTGGCTGCGGGTGTCGGCGAAGTGCATGGTTTAGACGAAGAGCAAGAGGACCTACTGGTCCACGCCATCCCGCGGGCACAAGCCATCGCTATGCTTGATGCCAATCAGATTAATAACGGTCANACCTTGATTGCTTTGCAGTGGCTAGCCAGACACGGCGACGCCCTGCGTCGGGAGTGGTTGCCCTGACCGCCCCCTCCAGCAAGGCGCAGCCGAAGCCGCGGCAGCGGGGATTACTTCGCTCAAGTGCCATTGTGAGTGCAGCTACCATGGCCTCTCGTGTGTTGGGCTTGGTCAGGGATGTCGTGCTCGCGAATTTGGTAGGTGCCAGCAGTCATGCGGACGCCTTCTTTGTGGCGTTTAAGATTCCCAACTTCCTCCGNCGTTTATTCGCCGANGGAGCCTTTGCCCAAGCCTTTGTNCCGGTGTTAGCCGAGACTCGGGAGCAGGGGGGATACGAGGCGGTTAAAGCGTTGGTTGATCGCGTGGCCGGTGTATTGGGCGGCACGCTGGTTGCGGTCACCGCCTTTGCGATTGTCGCAGCGCCCTTGGTGGCGATGATATTTGCACCGGGTTTTGCTAGCGATCCCGAGAAGCTTGCACTCACCGCCGACCTTATCCAATGGACATTCCCTTATCTATTGCTGATATCACTAACCGGGTTTGCGGGCAGTATCCTAAATAGCTACGGGCGTTTTGCGGTACCTGCTTTAACCCCTGTGCTCCTCAATCTGAGCCTGATTGGCGCAGGACTCTGGCTTGCCCCGCGTATGCAAGAGCCGGTGTATGCACTGGCAATCGGGGTTTTGGTGGCGGGGTGTATGCAGTTGTTATTCCAATTGCCATCCCTCTACGGCCTGGGCTTAACCCCTCGTCCTCGATGGCAGTTAAGTCATCCGGGTGTTCGCCGCATTATGGGGTTGATGGTGCCTGCGCTCTTTGGGGTGTCGGTGAGCCAAATTAATTTGCTACTCGATACCGTATTAGCGTCACTGCTGCCGGCGGGAAGCGTTTCATGGCTGTACTACGCGGACCGCTTGATCGAGCTACCTTTGGGCGTATTCGCCATTGCTATCGCCACGGTGATTCTGCCGACCCTGTCGACGGTTCAAAACCAGCTAGATGGCCCCGGACAGGGTTTTTCGGCCACATTGCAGTGGGGTATAGAAATGGTGCTGTTGATTGCCCTACCGGCGACCGCAGCCCTGTTGTGTCTTGCTGAGCCGATTCTCACCACCCTATTCGGCTACGGTGAGTTTGCGCCGAAGGATGTGAGCATGGCCGCCTACTCCTTAAGGGCTTACACCTTGGGACTTAGCGCTTTTATGCTCATCAAGGTATTGGCCCCTGGTTTTTATGCGCGCCAAGATACTCGAACCCCCGTGCGTATAGGCATCATTGCCATGGTGAGCAATATGGTCTTGAACCCATTGTGTATTTTTCCGCTGTTGTGGGCATTCAACATCGGGCACGCCGGCTTGGCATTAGCCACAGCAGCCTCCGCATGGCTCAATGCGGGTCTTCTGTACCGCGGTTTACGCAAAGAATCAGTGCTGCAACAGGCGCCATCGTTAACGTTCTTGCTTAGACAGTTAGTACCCGCTGTAGCCACAATGGTGGCGGTTCTGCTCGCCCTCAACCCCGAATTGCAGTGGTGGCAAGGACAAGGCGCCATGCTTCGTGCGCTGGCTATGGGGGCTCTGGTGCTTCTGGGGACCCTGAGTTACGTCATCCTGCTGGCCATACTAGGCGTCCGACTTGACCATTTGCGGGGCCCCCGGGAACACCTAGAACGCCAATAGCCGCTCTTTCGGCTATCAGCTTTGTTTATCGTCTGCTACGCGGGCCACAGCACGGGGTTTTCTATATACTTTGGTGTTTTCACTTAGGCCAGCTCCCACGCGATATGGAACTTATCCGCGGCTTGCACAACTTGCGACCCAGACACCGTGGCTGTGCGCTCACCGTGGGGGCTTTTGACGGTATCCATCGAGGCCATCAGACTGTTCTCGCCCATTTGCAAGAGCGGGCCCGTGAGCTGAATCTGCCCACCACTGTTATCGTCTTCGAGCCATTACCTCGGGAGTACCTGCGGCCGTTGCAGGCGCCACCGCGTATCACTAATTTCCGCGAACGGGTTCAGGCCATCGCTGCCACCGGTATTGATCGCCTGTTGGTCCTGCCTTTCGATGAAGACATGCGTACCGCCAGTGCTAACAGTTTTGTGCAACGGGTATTCGTCGATGGCCTGGGGGCGCGCTATATCGCGTTGGGAGACGATTTCAGATTCGGCAATGCGCGGGAGGGTGACTTTGACTACATCCGACTGTTGGCGGATTTGCACGGTTATGAAGTACAGCGCACGGAAACCTATAGCCTTGATGGCGAGCGTGTCAGCAGTACGCGTTTGCGAGCCGTGTTGGCAGAGGGCAATTTTGCAATGGCCGAGCGGCTGCTAGGACGACCGTTTACCATGACGGGGCGTGTCGGATACGGACGCCAACTGGGGCGCGAGCTTGGAACACCCACCGCCAATATGGCTATTGCGCGTATCCGCAGCCCCTTAAGTGGTGTCTATGCGGTTGAGGTGGATGGTCCCGGTTTTGAGGCCGCGCCGGGGGTTGCCAATGTCGGCGTCAGGCCGACCGTCGAAGAGGGCTTGGCGGCCAATTTGGAAGTGCATTTACTGACGATGAACCCGAATCTTTATGGGAAACGCCTCACCGTTCGCTTTGTGAAGAAGCTGCGGGACGAACGGCGTTTTCCATCCCTAGAGGCCCTGAAAAGTGCTATCGCCCAAGACGTTGCAGCCGCTGAAGCCGTGTTGCTTGAAGCGCCTGTGAATATTAACCGTTAAACCAACGAATCAGCCCTTAACATGGCTCTACTGTACGAAGTGATAACCGGATGAGTGACTACAAAGATACCCTGAACCTGCCGAATACCGCGTTTCCAATGAAAGCGAATTTGGCGCAGCGGGAACCTCAACGTCTAGCGCAATGGGCCGAGATGGATTTATACGGCCAGATGCGCAAGCGCGCAGCGGGCCGACCCACCTTCATGCTGCATGATGGCCCTCCCTATGCCAACGGCGATTTACATGTGGGGCATGCGGTTAACAAGATTCTTAAAGACATCATCGTCAAATCCCGAGCGTTATCGGGGTTTGATGCACCTTATGTGCCTGGCTGGGACTGCCATGGCTTGCCTATTGAACTGAATGTCGAGAAGAAAGTGGGCAAGCCGGGTCATAAGGTGAGCGCCGCAGAATTTCGTCAGAAATGCCGTGACTATGCGGCTTCACAGGTTGAAAAGCAGCGCGAGGACTTTGTTCGCATGGGGGTACTCGGGGACTGGGAGAACCCCTACCTAACGATGGACTTCCCCTTTGAGGCGAATATTGTCCGCACCCTCGGTCAAATCATCGACAACGGCCATCTCCACAAGGGTTTTAAGCCCGTGCACTGGTGCTTAGATTGTGCCTCGGCGCTGGCAGAAGCCGAAGTCGAGTACAAAAATAAGGTGTCTTCTGCGATCGATGTGGCCTTCAACGCCGTCGATACTGGGGCGATGTGCACTGCGTTTGGCAGCGACTGGTCCGGACCTGTCGCGGTGGCTATTTGGACCACTACCCCTTGGACCTTGGCGGCTAATCGGGCGGTGAGCGTCGCCCCTTCTTTGCGTTATGCGCTGGTACAGATGGGCGATCGAGCGATTGTCATGGCAGAGGATTTGGTGGACAGCTGTGTCGCACGTTATGGCTGTGAATCCCCTCGAATACTGGGTCACTGTGAGGGTGTCGCTTTAGAGGGTATGGGTCTGCAGCACCCGTTCGCCGATTTAACAGTACCCGTTATCGTCGGCGATCACGTGACCACTGATGCGGGTACCGGTTGTGTGCACACGGCCCCCGCCCATGGACTNGAGGATTTTGANGTCGGTAAACGCTACGACCTTGAGGTATTCAACCCGGTAGCGGCTAATGGGGTTTATCTGCCCGATACCCCGGTATTTGCTGGGCAACACATTTTCAAAGCTAATGACGACATTATCGCGGCACTTGAACAGCGCGGTCTGCTGCTTTGTCATCGCCCCTATGACCATAGCTATCCCCACTGCTGGCGCCATAAGACACCTATTATTTTCCGCGCCACCCCCCAGTGGTTTATCAGCATGAGCCAAAATGGCTTGCTCGAGGCGGCAAAAGCGGCGGTTGATACCGTGCAATGGGTACCCGATTGGGGCCGAGCACGTATCGATAGCATGTTGGAGCAGCGCCCTGATTGGTGCATTTCCCGTCAACGGACTTGGGGTGTTCCCATTCCCCTGTTTGTGCATAAGGTCAGCGGCGAGTTGCATCCCAACACGTCCCAGATTATCGAGCAGGTGGCTCAGCGCATTGAGGCGGCTGGTATTGACGCGTGGTTTGAGCTAGAGCCTGAAGACTTGCTGGGTGAAGACGCAGTCAATTACGACAAGGTAACCGATACCCTCGACGTATGGTTTGATTCGGGCGTCACCCACGCCTGTGTACTGCGTGCTAGAGATGAACTGAGTGCCCCGGCTGATTTGTACCTTGAGGGGTCTGACCAACACCGTGGCTGGTTCCAGTCATCCCTGCTGACGGGTATTGGTGCTTTCTCAAGTGCACCGTATCGCGCAGTACTAACCCATGGCTTCACCGTGGATGGCGAGGGACGCAAGATGTCGAAATCGATCGGCAACATCATCCCTGCGAAAAAGGCAATGAATGATCTGGGTGCCGACGTATTAAGGCTCTGGGTGTCCGCTGCGGATTACCGTAATGAAATCGCGGCATCCGACGAAATCTTCAAGCGAACCGGCGATGCCTACAGACGTATTCGAAATACCGCCCGGTTCCTGTTAGCTAACTTAGCGGGCTTTGAGCCGGATCGACACTGCGTGCCAGATGACCAGTTATTGCCTCTCGATCGCTGGATCTGTGGCCGAGCCGGCAAGCTGCAAGAAGAGTTACTGATGGCCTACGAGGACTACCAGTTCCATCAAATATTCCACAAGGTGCACAATTTCTGTGGTGGAGAGCTGGGCGGGTTTTATCTGGATATCATCAAAGATCGCCAGTACACCACACCCACAGAATCCCACGCCAGGCGATCTGCACAAACCGCCCTATGGCACTTGGCCGAGGCACTGTGCCGTTGGATCGCACCCGTTCTCAGTTTTACCGCTGAAGAGATTTGGGAAAACATGCCTGGTCAGCGTGAAGATTCCGTTTTCCTCACCGAGTGGTATCAGGGCTTGCCTAGGATGGGTGATGACGCTGATATGGGGGATGAGTTCTGGAGCCAAATGCTTCAGGTGCGTCAAGGGGTCAATAAATGCCTCGAACGAAAACGCGCAACCGGGGCTGTGAAAGGCGCTCTCGACACCTCGGTCACCCTCTACGCGGATGAGTCATTGGCACAACGTTTAAGGGCCTTGGGAGATGAACTCCGCTTCGTGCTGATTACTTCAGGTGCAGCGGTTGAACCTTTCGCTAGTGCGCCGGATGATGCCGAGAGCTGTGACATTGATGGGCTCAAGGTCCGTGTCGATATTGCGAGCGCCGATAAATGCGAACGCTGTTGGCATCGCCGGGAGGATGTGGGGCAGTATCCCGAGCATCCCACGCTGTGTGGTCGCTGTGTTACCAACGTTATGGGCCCCGGGGAACAGCGCTGTTATGCCTAAGCCTGGTTTCTCTTCCCAGCGCGCCCTGTTGGGCTATGCCATTGCACTGGTGGTGCTGGGTCTCGACCAGTACACCAAAGCACTGGCGACAGCGCATCTACAGTATCGTGTACCCATAGAGGTGACCTCGTGGTTCGACTTAATGCTGGCCCACAATACCGGCGCGGCATTTAGTTTCCTCGCTGACGCGGGCGGTTGGCAGCGTTGGTTCTTTGTAGCCATCGCCCTGACTGTGAGCGGCGTTATGGTCGTTTGGCTGTCCCGATTGCAGCCCGAGCGGCGTTGGTTAGGGTTGGCATTGGGTGGCATTTTGGGCGGTGGATTAGGTAATTTGCTCGATCGAATCAGCCATGGTTATGTGGTCGATTTCATATCGTTACACTATGCCGATTGGTATTGGCCTGCGTTCAATATTGCCGATTCAGCCATCAGTGTCGGTGCAGTCATCATCGTGTTGGATAGTTTGTTCAACGGCCAAAGTCATCAGCCCGGTGAAACATCGGAGACCTCCCCATGACCGATCTATGCGTCAGTGAAAATACCCGAGTGACCCTTAATTTTGGTTTGTATCTGGAGGACGGTTCCGAAATTGATGCAAACTTTGACAAATCACCCGCGACTTTTGTTGTCGGTGATGGGTCCCTGCTGCCCGGTTTTGAACGGGCCCTGTTTGGTCTGTTACCGGGGGAGTCTGCGGAGTTTCAAATTAGCCCCGAGAATGGCTTTGGGCAGCCCAATGACAATAATGTACAAGTGATTAAACGCGATCAATTTGATGACGATATTCGTCTCGAAACGGGCATGGTGTTCAACTTTGCCGACGCGGCCGGGGGCGAACTGCCGGGCGTCATTGCGTATTTTGATGAAGACGAGGTGCACGTCGACTTCAATCACCCCCTCGCGGGTCGGGTGATCACATTCCGTGTGCAGATTCATGAGGTCGAGGCGGCGGAGTTACACTAGGGAAAACCCATCGCCCTTTACCGGCACTGGAGAGCAGTTTATGGATATCGTTCTTGCCAATCCTCGCGGTTTTTGTGCGGGCGTCGATCGAGCTATCGATATTGTTAATCGGGCGCTCGAGGTGTTTGGGCGGCCTGTTTATGTGCGGCATGAGGTCGTGCACAACCGCTTCGTGGTTGAGGATTTACGCAATCGAGGAGCCGTTTTTGTCGATGAACTCGATGAAGTGCCCGACGATGCGCTGGTTATTTTCAGTGCCCATGGGGTCTCTAAGGCGGTGCAAGAGGAGGCCAAGGGGCGCGGGCTGCGTGTGTTTGATGCCACTTGCCCATTGGTGACGAAAGTACATGTAGAGGTCGCTGCATTCAGCACCGCGGGGCGTGAGTGTGTACTCATCGGACATGCAGGACACCCAGAGGTCGAGGGCACGATGGGGCAGTACGATGTGAGCGCGGGCGGTCGCATCTATCTGGTGGAGGATGAACAACAGGCGGCAACTCTCGAGGTTAATGACCCCGACAATTTGGCCTATGTGACCCAAACAACCCTATCGGTCGATGATACCGCGCGGGTTATCGACGCGTTGCGTGCTCGCTTTCCCAATATCGAAGGGCCCCGCAAAGACGATATTTGCTATGCCACGCAGAACCGGCAAGATGCAGTCAAACTGCTAGCGGAGCAGGTCGATGTGGTGCTGGTCATTGGCTCGCCCAATAGCTCAAATTCGAATCGCTTGCGCGAGCTCGCGGAGCGCTGTGGCGCCCGTGCTTATCTACTCGACGATGCTAGTATGCTGCAAGACGCTTGGTTTCAAGATGCCGATAGCGTTGGGGTGACCGCGGGCGCATCGGCCCCTGAAACCTTGGTGCAGGGTGTTGTGTCGGCATTGCAAGGGGTAGGGGTGGGTACGGTACGCTCCATCGAAGGTCAGCCTGAAAATATCACTTTTTCGCTGCCGAAAGCGCTGCGTATACCTGCAACCAATCTATAGCGGTATTGGCCAAATACGCAGTCATTGACGGTTGAGGTCTTGCATATCAGGTCGATAGCCATCTGTTTGATGTCAGTGCGCTGGCCACTTCAGCAACACTGACACAGGCTGGCTGCCCCATCGATCAGGGCTTTTACAGTGTCGGTTCCACACTTGCTTACGCGCTACTCGGGGCACAGGGCCCGAAGTGGCTTCACGCTCTTGGAGTTGATGGTGTGTCTGGCAATACTTGCGCTACTTAGCACAGTGGCGGTGCCATCGTTTCAAAAACAGATATCCTCAACTCGCGCTCAAGCGACGGCACGAGCACTAATGTCCGCCGCTATGTTGGCTCGAGCCAGTGCGATTCGACAGGGCACGCCTGTCACCCTGTGTCCCAATCGAGCCGATTGCGATGGTTACTACGACCGGGGCTTTGGGGTCTATCAGGACAGTCATGCGCCAATAAGGGTCTACGGCGTCGACGATGGCATTCGCATTGGTAATCGAGCAGGCAGCCGCCGGGCTTCGGAGGCGGTAACCTGGGATGGGCGCGGTATCGGCAATCGGAATTTGACCTGGGTCGTATGCGTTAGCGGGGGTGATCCTTGGGCTGTGGTGCTAAACAGAGTGGGGCGTCCGAGATTAGAGCGTGGTATTGGTCAATGCTTGGGGGCTACTTGACGGTGGCTACCGGTCCTCGAGTCCAAGTTTCTTTAAACGATAGCGTAAGCTACGAAAGCTAATACCGAGAGCGGCGGCTGTGGCGGTTTTGTTCCAGCGCTGCTGCTGCAGCGCTTCCGCTAGAATTTTTCGCTCAATCGATTCTAAGTAACCCTCCAAATCGCCATCGACGGCCTGGAGCAATTCGCGGCTCTGGTCCGCGTCGGATAGTGTGGCTGGGTCTGATGACCCCTTTACCTGGCTGGCATGATCTATCACCCCGTCAATACTGAGATCCTTTGCCTGCAGTTCCGGGTGATCGCTGAGGGCGTTGGCGCGCGCCAGGATATTTTCGAGTTCCCGGACATTGCCGGGGAAATCGTACTGGCACAGACGCTCGAGAGCTTCCGCCGACAAGGTTTTCGGTGGCTGTGATTGGCTATCGGCCATTTGCCTAAGCAGATGGTTTGCCAATAAGGAAATATCCCCTCGTCGTGCACGCAGTGGTGGTACTTCGATAGCGATTACATGAAGGCGGTAATAAAGATCGTCTCGGAAACGGCCTTGGGCGACCTCTTCGGCAAGATTCTTATGGGTCGCGCTGAGCAAGCGCACATCGGTTGCCACTTCTTTGTCTGAGCCGACGGGCCTCACCGCTTTCTCTTGCACCGCTCGCAACAAACGTACTTGCACGTTAAGGGGTAAGTCCGCGACCTCGTCAAGTAATAGGGTGCCCCCCGAGGCGGCTTGAAACAGACCCGATTTGTCGCTGGAGGCACCGGTAAACGCGCCTTTGATATGACCAAACAATTCACTTTCAACGAGCTCGGGGGGTATGGCACCACAGTTGACGGCGATGAAAGGCTTCTGCCCCCTTGAACTCAAACGATGGATTTGTTTTGCCACCACCTCTTTACCGACACCTGACTCGCCATAGATGTGCACGGGTGCCTGACTTCGGGCTACCTTTTCGACTTGCTCCCGCAAGCGACACATGGGCTCAGTGGTACCGAGTAATTCATCGGGAGCGGTGTTGGGCGGAGTCATTTGCAGTCGTAAGGCATGACTGACGATGCCGCGCAGCTTATCGAGAGCGAGTGGTTTGCTGACAAAATCAAAGGCCCCTAACTTCAGGGCTTCAATGGCACTTTCGACACTGCCATGGGCTGTGATCATGGCAACGGGTATGTGTGGATAGTGTTGTTGAATATGTTCAATGAGACTCAAGCCATTGCCATCGGGCAGGCGCATATCGGTCAAACAAAGATCAATCGACGACGTCGTTAAAGCGCGCTGGGCCTGAGCTAAGGTCTCTGCGCGCTGAGTCTCTAGGTTCATTCGGGCCAGGGTGATTTCGAGTAGCTGAAGGATGTCGGGTTCATCGTCCACGAGCAGTACGGTTTGCTGTGTCATGGGATCACTTCTGCTCCATTTTCAAGCTCACTCTGAAGCTGCTCTCACCGGCAGCGGTTTTCCGATACCCTAATTCGGCACCGTTTAGCTCGCACAGTTCTTTGCACAAATATAAGCCCAATCCACTACCGTCTTGGGACGTCGTGAAAAACGGCTCAAACAAACGTGGCATGAGGTTATCGGGTACGCCGAGCCCACCATCGATGATATCGATGTGCAGTTGTCCACCCATGTTATCCCGTTCAACCACCACTCTCACCGATGCGTGACCGGTATCGTCTTGAGAATGCCTCAGTCCGTTATCGATTAAATTGGTCATGATCCGTTCTAGATGTTTGGGGTCAAACTGAATAGTCAGATCGGGGTCGCAGTGCTCAAAGAGCAAGTCACAGGGTTGGGTACGTTGCTCGCTGTAGATGGTGTGGAAATTACTCAGCCACGTTGCCAACGCCAACAGGATTTGACGGGGTGGTTCTCGTCGTGACACGTCCATGACGTTTTGGATGATATCGCTGACCCGAGCGCTGTTGTTGACCAAAATATCGCAAAGCACCGCATCCGCCGCGTCCACTGTGGGGCTCTCCGATAATAGTTGTGCCGCATGACTGATAGCGGACAGTGGATTGCGGATCTCATGGGCGATACTCGCTGTCAGCTTGCTCAGGGAGTTCAATTTTAGGGATTGGGCAAATTGGGTGACCGGGGTGTAGTCATCGATGAAGATTAATTTATCGGACGCACTGGCGGAGTCGAGGGAGGCAAAGTTAGCGATTAACGCAGGGCCATCAGTTTCAGCGCGAAACGGTTCTGGACGCACCCGTCCCTCCTTGAGCCAGACACTAAATTGTGCGCCGAGTTCGGGTGCAATGATTGAAAGCGTCGTTCGTTGGCCTTCATCGAGATTTAATAGGCGTCTGGCGGCGGCATTGATTGGATGGCATTGACCGTTATCCCGAGCTAATAGGATGCCGGTTTCCATGCGTGAAATGATCTGCTCATTGAGTTGCTGCAAGGCCGCAACTTGGCCCTCTGCAGAGCGCCGCTCTGCCTCGGCTTTACTCAATCGGCTCGCCAGTACTTGCACCAGTAGTGACACGGCGAAGAATAAGCTGCCCAGAATCCCCGCTGGCAACATCATGCTGACATCGGCATCCCCTCGGGTGACTAACCACAAGGTGTCGATGAGCAGCGCCAGTACCGCGATGGCAGCGACGAGGGTCGCCAGTATCCGTGTCTGAAACAATACCGCGGCGGCGGCCACCGTAATCAGGTACAGGGCAGAAAAACCACCGAGAATTCCGCCACTGGCACTGGCGAATAATGTAATCGTCAGTATGTCGAGTAGTAATAGCCCGAAATAGCCCGTTTCCGACTGTTGCAGGGCTTTACCCAAAGGCCCAATCAGGACCAGCGCCGATGTCAAAAGAATACCAATGCCGGACACCAGTAGCGGTCGATCGAAGTTCATCATGATGTTGGCTGTTGCAGGAACAATCATGAGCATCAGTAAGCCGGCGCCCAACAACACCCGATAGCCGTTGTAAACGATGAACGAGCGCGCATGGGTGGTGGCTGGGGCAGGGGTAGATAGCAGTCCGCGATGCACGTCACTCAGTTGCAGTCCGGGG
>PR_CR_10_Liq_3_inCRDRAFT_1000070_pt1 | contig 29365 bp, 18 predicted proteins | sample PRCRCaboRojoPR_2_FD_10240 | JGI IMG/M metagenome (IMG submission 10240)
ACCAATGGGGTACTCCGGGAAATCCACCGGGCAAAGCACATTCACCGTAACGGTTGCGGAGGAACAGCCTTCCGCATCGCAAATCTCATAGTCAAAAGTCGCCTCGCCACAGAAACCGGCATCCGGAGCGTAATCCACCTGATTATCTGCGTTGAGCACAGCGGTGCCATTGGTATTAGCGCCGGTCGTCAGTTCCACGGAAGTCAGTGGGTTAGGCGTTTGGTCATTGGCCAGGATATCAATGGTGATACCGGTTTCAAAATCGGTAGTCACGACATCATTATTGGCGGAAATCATAGCTGTACCACTTGGGCTGTAGGTACCAACCGGTACGGGAACAGCCGCACCGGTATTGGTTGCCTCATCGTCCAGCGCATTGGGGCCGCTGAAAGACCAGTTGCCGAGCACAAAAGTACTGCCATCCGGCCCGGTACCGTTGACCCGGTAAGCCCAGCCATCCTGGTATTCCCAGGCTGCACCGGTGCCATCCACGTTGATATCGCCGAAGACATCAATGACGTTGCCTTCAAAGAAAAGTTCGATGGCGTCGTCGCCGTTGATATTGACAGCGCCGCTTTCATCTGTGAAATCCGGGGCAAAGCCGAAGAATTCCTGGAAGGCCATATCGTCCCCACTTGTGAGGTAAAGGTATTGGCCTTCGGAAGCGCTGACGGCCGGGAAGGTGTATTCTTCACCATCCGTACCACCACCGTTGTTGGCAGAGCCCACACCATAGGCACTCAGGTCGGCAATATCAGCAGTGGCGTAGACCTCAATGCCTTTCGGCAGGCCACCGGGCAGGGGGCCGTCATATACTGAGGTCAGGATAAGCGCAGGGTTGCCGGCAGGTGCACTTTCCACGGTGACCGTACCCACCATGCCCAGCCCCGCGTGCGGGTCACACTGATAGGTGTAAGTCCCGGGGATGGTAAAGACATATTGGAAAGTCCAGGCGCTGGAGCTGGCGTTGCCGTTGCTGAAGCTTTCCGGATTGTCCGGATAGACCGATTGGTCGCCGTTTACATTATGGAAGCCGTTGAGGTTAGTCCAGGTAACGGTATCCCCTACGCTGATGGTCAGGTTTTCAGGGCTGTAAAAGTTGCTTTGCACATCGACGGCAAAGTTCTGTTGGGCCTGCACGCACCACGAAAGCGCAGTGAGCAGGAGGGAAAGTGTTAGCATTCTTTTCATAAATCGGAATATTTTTTGATTTGACTGAGTGCAGCACAAAAATAGGGGAAAAGGAGGCAAATGGCCGAAAGGTGATAAAAAACTTTGCGTTAAGTCTGTTTGAAATGTTTCGGTATAAAATTGTATTCCCGGCGGGTGAATTCAAGAAATACTGTGCAAAGGCCCTTATTATTAAAAAAATATTCTAAATCACAAGTTTCCCTACTTGTTTTTGAGGTAGTTTGCCGACAAAAGTTAACACACCCTTAACATAAGGTGCTTAAATTAGCGGCGATTTTAGGAAATAACTCCTTATCAATCATCAAAAACGCTAGTTTTATGAGCTTTACAAACCTTATGCGAGCCCTTGGCGCTTTGGCGCTGATGCTGGTCTTCAGCACAGCCTCTATGGCACAGGGTGTGACGACATCCGGTCTTCAGGGCCAGGTGACAGATCCTTCCGGTGAGTCGCTGATCGGCGCAAACGTTCTTGCGGTACACCAGCCTTCCGGAACCACTTACGGTGCGGCAACCAACGTAAATGGCCTGTACCGTATTCCCAGTATGCGTGTAGGTGGTCCTTACCTGATCAAGATAACCTATACGGGTTATCAGGAGCTGGTTAAGGAAAACGTCTACCTGTCTCTCGGCCAGACTTTCCAGTTTAATGCTGTACTGCAGGAAACGGCTTACGAGATCGACGGCATAGAGGTAGTTGCCAACCGCAACGACATCTTTGACGGTAACGCAGATGGCCAAAAAACGGTAGTAGATGAGCGCCTGATCAACGATGTACCAACGATTTCCCGTTCCATCGCTGACTTTGCCCGTCTTAACCCTTTGGCAAACATCGACGAAGGCGGTGATGGTTTCTCCATCTCGCTTGCTGGTCAGAACAACCGATTCAACACCATTTACTTTGATGGTGCAGTAAACAACGATGCATTTGGTTTGGCCGGCTCTGGTACGAATGGCGGTCAGACAGGTGTTTCGCCAATTTCTCTCGATGCGATCGAGCAATTCACCATTTCTGTAGCACCTTTCGACATCCGTCAGTCTGGTTTTGCCGGTGGTGCGATCAACGCCGTAACCCGTTCTGGTACAAACGATTTCGAAGGCTCTGCCTACTACTTCATGCGTAACGAATCACTTGCAGGTACCATGCCTGGTGGTGAGGACCGCGGAGAGCTGGCTAACTTCTCGGCTCAGACCTACGGTTTCCGCCTCGGTGGACCAATCGTGAAGAACAAGCTCTTCTTCTTCGTGAACGCTGAACTGCAGCGCGATGAGACGCCACAGCCATTCAACGTAGACTCTTACAACGGTACTCTTGATGCACAGGGTATTGATAATCTGGCTAACCTGTTTCAGGAGCGTTACGGTTACGACGCAGGCTCCTACGCTGATAATACTGCTTTCCTGAATGGTGATTTCGTTCTTGGTAAACTGGACTGGAACATCAATCAGAAGCACAGACTGAGCTTCCGCCACTCTTACCGTACCGCTGAAAACCTGGAGGCACGCCGTTCCGGAAACACCTCTATCGGGTTCATCAATGGTTCTGAGTACTTCGTTTCTTCTGTAAATTCTTCTGCTCTGGAGTTGAACTCTGTATTCAACAACAGCTGGGCGAACAAACTGACAGTTGGGGCGACAATCGTACGTGATGACCGTGACCCGTTTGGTCAGCAGTTTCCTTCCGTATCCATTGAAGATGGATTTGGATCCATCACCCTGGGCGCGGAGCGTTTCTCTACCGCTAACCGCCTGGATCAGGATGTGATCACCATTAACAACGATCTTACCTTCTATAAAGGCAAGCATTCTGCCCTCTTTGGTGTCAACTTTGAGTATTTCAATGCTGCTAACCTCTTCATTCGTGAAAACTATGGCTACTACGAGTGGCTGAACGACGAAGATGATGATGGCAACCTGATTACTGGTCTTGATCAGTTTCTGGACGGAGCACCCGCAACAGAGTTCTCCCGCTCCTTCTCTCAGGTTGATAATGTAGCTGGTGATGAGTCTGATGCCATTGCAGCTTTCGAGCAAATGCTGCTTGGTTTTTACGTACAAGATGAGTACCAGGTGAACAGCCGCCTGAAACTTACCGGTGGCCTTCGTGTTGATTTGCCAATTTGGCCAACTGATATCCCTTTGAACAATCAGTTTAACAACGAAACGATTCCACTGATCGAAGCTCAGGGCTATGACCTTCGCGGTGCCCGTACCGGTTCCTTCATTGGTACGCAGGTGGCGTTTGCACCTCGCTTTAGCTTCAACTGGGATCCAACCGGCAAAAACAAAACGCAGGTACGTGGTGGTATTGGTATCTTTACTTCCCGTATTCCTTTGGTATGGCCAGGTGGTGCATTCAACAACTACGGCCTGAATGTTGGTGGTGTAGAGCGCAATAACGTAGCGTTTATTCCTGATATTCAGCGTCAGCCTGTTGGCTTCGAAGACGATGGCACACCAATCCTGCAAGTTGATACTGAAAACCCTGCACCTTCCGGGCAAATTGACCTCTTCGCAGAGGACTTCAAACTGCCACAGGTCATGAAACTCAACCTTGCTGTTGACCAGAAGCTCCCCTGGGGGCTTGTGGGTACCCTCGAAGGTATCTTCTCCCAGAATATCAACTACGTACGTTACCAGAACTTCCAACTGAAGCCGGCTGAGCGTAACCTAACTGGTGCCGGTCCTGATGAGCGCCCATTGTTCAAAGGTGTTTCCGCTGGTTTTGGCGACGATGTAGTCGACCCTACTTACACCGGTATCTACCTGGCTAGCAATACGGACGAAGGATACAGCTACAACTTTGTAGCCAGCCTGACCAAGCCATTCACCAATGGCTTCAGCGGTATGCTGTCTTACTCTTATGGTGATGCATTCTCCGCATTTGACGGTACTTCTTCTCAGAACAGCTCTCAGTGGCGTGGTTATCACAACCCACAGGGCCGTAACACGATCATTGACGCCCAGCGTTCTATCTTCGCTCCTGGCCATCGCGTTATCGGTCAGTTTGCCTATGAGCTGGATTATCCAATCGTAGGTGGCTTCGGTGGCAAATCCAAACTGTCTGTGAACTTCAACGGTCAGACGGGAGGCTTCTTCTCATATGTAGTGGATGCAGCTAACTTCCGCTTTGTGGATGATGGTGGCTTCAGCGATAACGAACTGTTCTTCGTCCCAGAATCTATCGACCAGATTCCTCTCGTTGAAACAGAAATTGACGGTGTTACTTATACTCCTGAACAACAGTGGGAGCTGCTCGACGCTTATATCTCTAACAACGACGGACTCAACGATTTCCGCGGCGACTACGCAGAACGGAATACCGGCGTTATGCCTTTCGAGTTCACGATGGACCTCCGCTTCCTGCAGGATTTCTACGTTGAGCTGCCAAATGGTAAACGCAATACGCTTCAGCTTTCCGTTGATATCTTCAACTTTACGAATATGCTGAACCCGGAATGGGGTATCGTTCGCTTCGGACCTCGGTTTGACAACTACGGCATCGTTCAGTTGCAGAACAACCTCGGGTTCCCTCCGGGTACCACAACAACGCCTGAGTACACAATCAATCCAGACCTGGTTCAGGGTGAAGACCCCTGGGAAGGCAACCTGGATGACGGTGGCCTGCGTTCTTCCCGCTGGCAGATGCAAGTCGGTCTGCGTTACATCTTCAACTAAAGCATCTATAAACCTCTCAAGGTTTTAGATATAGCTTTCTAGTTGGTAACCTAAGCCAGTAGTTCGAAAATTCGGGCTACTGGCTTTTTTTGTTTAATCCTTTGAAACAAAACCCTCAACAAGCCCGTTAATACCTTGGCAAAGGCACAAAAACCTAACCCAACGCATGAAAACACTTTTTATCTGTGTGAGCCTATTCCTGCTCGCACCTGCCCTTTGGGGGCAAAAAATGTCGAATCCTTCGTTCGACCCACTCATTGCTGCTTACGAGCAGCGTGTTCCTTCCACTTCAGTTTCTTCAGTTAATAAATCGATAAGCAGGCCGCTCATCAGTGCACACAGAGGAGGTCGCTTTATTGCGGGGTACCCGGAAAATGCCTTGGAGACCTTTCAGTTTGTAGCTAAGCAAGCACCAGTTATTGTGGAGTGTGATGTGAATATGTCTGTCGACAGCGTCCTTTTCCTGCTCCATGATAATACCCTGAACCGGACCACCACCGGCTGCGGACCTGCACAGGAAACGCTTTGGTCAGAAATTCACGATCTTTTCCTAAAGGATGACTATGGCACCGTTACCCGTTACCATCCGCCAAGCTTGGACGAGGTCCTGCATTGGGCAGGCAGCGGGCATCAGCTTACGCTTGATGTGAAACGTGGGGTGCCCATTGAAAAAGTGGTGGAAACCGTTAGAAATATGGGCGCGATTGATTATGCCTCTGTCATTACCTACAACTATGAGGATGCGCTGAAGGCTTATCTGGAAGACCCACGGATCAGAATCTCGGTCAATATCCGCAATGAGGAAGAGCTAAAGCGTTATATTGACGGCCCGTTCAATCTTAAGAATCTTATGGCTTTTACCGGCCTTACGGAGCGGCCCGCCTCATTTTACCGACAGCTCAAAGAAGCCGGTATCACCGTAATTATTGGAACGATCGGCAACCTTGACCAAAGCGCTACTGCAAAGGGCGACCGCGTTTACCACCAACTCTACAAAGCAGGCGCTGATATTTTGGCTACAGACCGCCCGCTGGCCGTTCATAAGGCGTTTTTGGATTAAAAATTTTGAAGCCATAAAGCATGCAGAGATAGCTCAACACTTCAAAACGCTATACTTTATGGCTTCAAAATTATCTGCTTACAGAAAGTTAACCAGCTCTACCTCAAAATAAAGTACAGCATATTCGGGGATCCCCTGTGCAATGGGCCCGCTCCTGCCGTCGTTGATGCCATATGCTAAATTAGAGGGCACAAAAAATTGAATCTTTCCTCCCCTCTTGATGAGCGGGATTGCAATGCGCCACCCATTAATCGTTCTCGACAAGTTTAACAAAACAGCATCCCCTTCCTCAGTTTCATCAAACACCGTTCCATCCAGTAAACTGCCCTTGTAATGCACCAATATCTGTGAGCTTGCAGTTGGAAAAGAAGCCCCCTCTCCTTCTTCTTCAATAATATAGTACACCCCAGACTCGTGCCGTACAGCATCTTCCATAAGGTTATTAGCCTCAAGGTAATCCACAATCGTTATTTCGTCCTCGTCCGAACGGTCTTCTTCAGGCACTCGCCCAAACTGCTGCCGCTCGCAGCCTGGCCCTAGCAGCACAGTAACAGATAGCAACAGAAAGAAAAGCTTATTCATAGCATGTATATTTGAAGTGTTCAATAATTCCGTTCGCAAAAAAAGGAAAAAAACATGAACTCTGCGATTGGACAAGCTAAAAACAACGTTTGTAACGTTACCTTTACTTTTACGTATAACGTGTTGACCTCCTTTTTCGCGCCCTCAAATGCTGTAAGTTCTTATATTACGCCAAACAGACGCAACCATGAATGACAATTTTTGTGTATTCCTTGATGCGGGGCACGGTGGTGTGGCACCTTCAGGGCAATACACCACAGCACCGGGCAAACAGTTTCAGCATCAGCAGGGCCAGTTTCATAATGGCTCCTGGTTTTATGAGGGGGTATGGAACCGGACTTTGGTTGCCCGGGTCATTCATAAACTCGATATCCTGGGCATTCGTTACCTGCCTGTTTACCACGAGTATGTCGACTTCCCCCTGCAGTACCGCGTTGATCAGGCCAACTGGTACTTCCGCAATTACCGGCGGGGCATTTTCCTGTCTACCCATGCCAATGCTTCCGGGGTTGGCGCACGGGGGTATGAAATTTACACCTCCCCCGGTATCACCGCTTCTGACCGTATTGCCGATGCGCACTGGGGGCACGTCCGCGACCTGCTGGGTGACCGCATTACGATGCGCACAGACCGGTCTGATGGGGATTACGACAAGGAAGCCCGGTTCTACGTTCTTACCCGTACGGTAATGCCCGCAGTACTGATTGAGCATTTGTTTTTCGACAATTTCCAGGATGCGCAACTCCTCATGGACCCCGAAATTGTAGACCGCTTTGCTGAAGCACAGGTACGGACCATCATTGAATACATCAATAGCCTGTAGCCCACGCCAACTACAATTCAAAAATACCGTATGGTCTTCCCATAAGTTCTTTGTACTTTTGAAGCTTACCGCTATGGAAACCTCCTGGCGGTAAACGAAGAAGACAAAGAACATAATCCTATGAAACTTAAGCTTTTACTCCCCGCTCTGAGCTTATGCCTGTTGCAATGGTTCAATATTAATGCTCAATCCGGCTCTTTACCCAACGCCACGGTTCAGCTCTCCCCACCCAACGTCGAGCGGTTGATCCGCGAAGATGCGTCCAACGGTATGCACAGCCGGGTTGCCGCCCCCCTCACTGCTGATATTGGGTTGGATAACGCCGGAACCTGGACCACTCACGCCGATGGCAGTGCTACCTGGACCTGTACCATTCATGTTCCTGACGCTTTAGGTCTGGGTTTCATCTACGATGCATTTTACCTGCCACCAGGCAGTACCCTTGAGCTATCAGGCCCGGAAGAAACGCAAAAAGCCATCTATACTTTTCAGGACAATCAGCCCGGCGGGCAGTTTTTCTCCGGCTTTACCAAAGGAGCCACCGCACAATTCACTTACCGGGAGCCCGCTCATGCCCGTCAGCAAGGCCGCATTCACATCCGCCGTGTAGACTACGGCTACCGCGAAAGCCCCAACCGTGGGGTGCTCAATTTCGGATTCGGGACAAGCCTGGCCTGCCACCCTAACGCCAATTGCGATGCAGGAGACGGCTTCCGGGATATTCAGCGCAGCGTTTGCCGGATTGTGATGGTACTGGAAGAAGGCACAGGTTATTGCAGCGGCACGCTGATCAACAATACCGCAGAAGACGAAACGCCATACATTCTTAGTGCCTACCACTGTGATGAAGGCTATACGCCCCTCTATGACCTGTGGCGGTTCGATTTTAACTACGAGGGTGAAAACTGTGGCAACCCCGCTACAGAGCCCGCCTTCCAATCCCTGATGGGTTGTCAGCGGCGAGCGAGCCGAAGGGAGAGCGACTTTGTTTTGTTCGAGCTCAATAATGCCATTCCTCCGGGTTTTGAAGCTTATTTCGCAGGCTGGGACCGCCGGCCTGACGCACCGGATGCCGGAGTAATGTTCCACCACCCAAGCGGAGATATCAAAAAAGTTTCTGCTTACGATCAGGCACAGATACACCCCAGCAGCATCAACTGGCAGGCAGGGGCTACTCCGCCCAATCACCATTTCAATGTAGACTTCAGCCTGGGCACCTTTGAGCTGGGCTCTTCAGGAAGTGCACTGTTCGACAGCACCGGAAAGGTCAGAGGGCAGTTGCACGGTGGGTTTAATGGCTGTGATGATACCAATGCCTTCTATGGCCGCTTCACGCTTTCATGGGACGAGGGCAGTACCCCGGATACCCGCCTGATGGATTGGCTGGATCCTGCCGGGACCAATGCCGACACCCTCGGCGGGCTTGATGCCGCGCCCCCCGCTATGGTGAGCATCGGCGGGATCGTCACAAACGAGGATGGCGTTCCGGTTGCCAATACCACCGTTTACCTTTCGGGCCCGGTCAATGACACCGTTACCACCGGGGCTGATGGGTTGTATACTTTTTTTGATGTCCCTACCGGCAGCGTAATTGGCCTGCATGCCTTTAAGGACGATGATATTCAGGAAGGGATTTCCAATCTTGACCTCATCCGTATCGGGCAGCACAACCTGGGCTTGCTCAGCCTCGATAGCCCCTACAAGGAAATTGCCGCTGATGTCAACAATTCCCAGTCTATCTCCGTATTGGATCAAATTGCGATTCGAAAAGCTATCCTTGGTATCAACATAGACTATGATGCGGTGGATATTTGGCGTTTTGTACCCGCCGCCTGGCCATTGAGTGGCCCCAATGATCCAATGACCGCCCCTCTGCCCGGCGTTTTCATGATCAGCAACATTACCGGGAACATTCCGGATTTCGACTTTATAGGCATAAAATCAGGGGATGTCAACAATAGTGCGGACCCGGGAAATTGATCAGGGCTATACTATTTTGGAAGTCCTGTTTCGGTAGCCTCAATTCAAAAGAGCCAATGGAGACGGTTTCAAATGAATTAATGTAATTCTGTATTACAGCTCAAAACAACTCTTTTCTAAAGCCTAAATCACCATATATTTTTTGGAATCCAAAGACTTAAAGGTAAGCGCAGCTATTACTTTTCACGCTTCAGTCGCTCTATTTCTTCAGCAACTTTTTCCGCCTCGGCAGATTTCTGAGCGTAGGCTTTAATGTCGCCCCCACGCTGAATCTCCATGGCTTCTTCCATTAGCTTTAAGTACTTTTTCTCCAGTTTTTTGACTGGGTCTTTCTTGAATAGTCCAAACATAGCTTTTCGGTTTAGACAGGAAACAGCGATTCCTAAAAATGGTTGTCAAAAACACAACCGGATACCACAATCAAGCAGTATCCGGCTGTTTATCAGTTAATTATTCTCCGCAAGGAAGAACTTCTATTTTAAGCTACAGCTTCCTTTACCAGGTCTGCTGCTTCCTGTAGCAGGATAGCAGATTTAACAGCGAGCCCTGACTCATCAATCAAAGTCTTTGCGACATCTGCGTTGGTACCTTGAAGGCGTACGATAATAGGCACCTCAATGTTACCCATATTCTTATACGCATCCACAACGCCCTGTGCCACGCGGTCGCAGCGGACAATGCCACCAAAAATATTGATGAGGATGGCTTTGACTTCCGGGTCTTTCAGGATAATGCGGAAAGCCTGCTCTACGCGCTTGGCATCAGCGGTACCACCTACGTCCAGGAAGTTGGCAGGCTCGCCACCGGAAAGCTTAATGATATCCATTGTCGCCATGGCCAGGCCTGCGCCATTGACCATACAGCCCACGTTGCCATCCAGCTGAACGTAGTTCAAACCGTACTCTTTGGCTTCCACCTCGGTCGGGTCTTCTTCATCGGTATCACGAAGCTCAGCAAGATCCGGGTGACGGAACAGTGCGTTGTCATCGAGTGTTACTTTGCAGTCCACAGCAATGATACGGTCATCGCCAGTCTTCAGGCAAGGGTTGATTTCAAACAGTGAAGCATCTGCACCAACAAAAGCTTTGTAGAGGGAGCTGATAAACTTCACCATTTCTTTCATTGCCTTTCCGCTCAGGCCCAGGTTAAAGGCAATTTTGCGTGCCTGAAAGCCTTGCAGCCCAAGTGTGGGGTCAATGTACTCTTTGTGTACCAGGTGCGGTGTTTCCTCTGCTACCGTCTCAATATCCATCCCCCCTTCGGTAGAATAAATGATGACATTGCATTTTTTCTCCCGGTCCATAAGGACGGAAACATAAAACTCGTCACACTCATCCGGAGAAGGCACGTATGCATCTTCAGCAACCAGGATTTTTTTGACCAGCTTGCCCGGGCCTTCCATGCCACCCGGCGTCTGTGGGGTCTTCAGCATCATGCCCAGAATAGCGTTTGCCTTTTCCTTGAGGTCGCCCTCGTTTTTTACCAGCTTAACACCACCGCCCTTGCCTCGGCCGCCGGCGTGGATTTGGGCTTTGACCACGGCGAAGCCAGAGCCTGTTTTTTCTTTGATCTTTCCGTAGGCCTCAGTGGCTTCATCTACGGTGTTGGCCACAAGGCCTTCCTGTATGGCTACGCCATAGCTCTTCAACAATTCTTTTCCTTGATATTCGTGAAGGTTCATGCGCTATTAATATGGTTTGTGATGGATGCCCAAATGTAGTGATTTTATGCAGCTATCAGAAGCTTTTTGCTGCAAAATGGCAAAGTAAAGCCCCTTGACTATCCGGGCTTTTTCGTACTTTGAGGTCTATTTCCAAGGCACTGACCCGGATAATGAACTGACTATCAGATAGCCTTGCGCTAACGCTTGCAAATAAAAGAACTGCTATGGCCACCAATACATCTGCCACGCCTTCTTCCAGAACCGCCCCGCTTGTTCAAAAACGGCTCCGCGACTTCAATACCTCCTGGAAGATGCGCCTGTTTTTCCTGAAACGGCTTCCTTCCTGCCTGTTTTGGGGCATCCGGGTAGACCGCTGCGATACAGATTCCTGCGTGGTCAGCATCCCTTACCGCTGGACAACACAAAATCCGTTCCGGTCAACGTATTTCGCTGCGCTGAGTGGAGCTGCGGAGCTTTCCACCGGCACACTGGCGCTATTAGCCATTACTGGCAAGGGCAGGGTATCTATGCTGATCACTGGTTTCGAAGCCAGGTTTGTAAAAAAAGCCGACACCCGCACTACCTTTACTTGTAATGCAGGTGCCGAAATCAATGCTGTCGTGGACCGGGCGATCGCCACCAACACCGGACAGGCAGTGACGGTGATGACCACCGGAAGAAATACCCGTGGCGAAGTGGTCTGCGAAATGCGTCTGACCTGGTCCTTCAAGAAGAAAGCCTGAGGGGCTATTTCTTCTTTTTTGCCGTAGTCGTTTTTTTCTTCGCAGGTGCCTTTTTCTTCGTTGTCTTTTTCTTGGTTTCCTTAAATGAGCCGGGCAACTCTGCTTCAATGATGGCTTTCACCTGCTCCAGCGTCAGGTCTTTAGCCGCCTCCGTGGTCATACGCTCGCCATCCACCTTAGGGATTTTCACGTTTTTGCGTTTGAAGCGGATGAAGGGGCCCCAACGCCCGTTTTCAACAGAAATCTTTTCGTCCTCCCAGCGGTGGATGTAGCGATTGGCTTCTTTTTCAATCTTCTTCTCGATGAGCTCGTGCATATCCTCCAGTGAGATATTCTCGAAATCGTATTTTCGGGGTACATTCACAAACATACCATCGTATTTCAGGAAGGGGCCAAACCGGCCTTTGCCTTTGGTGATCGGCTTACCCTTATAGGTACCAACCGGCGCATCTTCCTTTTGCTTGGCTTTAATCAACTCCAGTGCCCGGTCACGGGTGAGTTCCAGCGGATCCTCCCCTTTCGGAATAGAAACGAAAAACTTCTCGCCCATGCGCACATATGGCCCATACCGGCCCACGCCAATTTGAACAGGCTCCCCTTCGTATTCGCCGATATCTCTGGGCAGCTCAAATAGCTTGAGTGCTTCTTCGTAAGTAATGGTTTCCATAGACTGCCCGTGGCGGAGGTTGGCGTATTTTGGCTTCTCGTCCTCGTCCAGCTCATCGGGCGCGCCAATTTGTGCCACTGGGCCGTTTCGGGTCATCCTGGTAAGCAGGGTACGGCCTGACTCCGGATCTTTACCTAATACACGCTCCCGTGTGGGGCGTTCGGCATTCTCAAGCGTTTGTTCCACTGTTTCGTGGAAGGGGCCATAGAACGCCTTCAGCATATTGGTCCACTCTTTGCTGCCTTCAGCGATAGAGTCAAATTGCTTCTCAATATCAGCCGTGAAACTGTAGTTCATGATTTCCTTGAAGTGCTCGCTCAGGAAATCAGCTACCGTGATGCCCATATCGGTGGCGAACAGGCGGTTCTTGACCGCGCCGGTCATCTCTGTCAGGGTCTCTTTTTTAATGTCGCCGGTTTTGGTGAGCGTCAGAAGCTGATAGGCACGCTCAGTCCCATCCCGGGTTTCCTTGACAATATACCCCCGCTCCGGCTCCATAATCTTGCTAATCGTCGGCGCATAGGTGGACGGGCGGCCAATACCCAGCTCCTCAAGTTTCTTCACCAGCGCTGCCTCCGTGTACCGGGACGGCGGGCGGGTGAAGCGCTGAATGGCCGTCATGTTGAATAGGTTGAGGTCCTGTCCTACTTTCAGCGGAGGCAGCATGCCCTTCGCTTCCTGGTCTTCATCCTCATCGTCTGTGGACTCCAGGTAAACTTTCAGGAATCCATCAAACTTTAACACTTCGCCCTCTGCTTTGAGGTAAGCATCCGGGACCGTGCTAATACCGATTTTGACAATCGTCTTCTCCAGTTCTGCATCCGACATCTGGGAGGCGATGGTCCGTTTCCAGATGAGTTCGTATAAACGCTGCTCGTCCCGGTTGCCTGAAGCATTTTGCTTGTTGATATAGGTTGGGCGGATGGCCTCGTGCGCTTCCTGTGCGGAAGCGGACTTGCCTTTGTAGCGGCGTGTCTGCAAATATTGGGAGCCGTAGAGGTGTTCGATTTCCTTTGCAATGCTCTTCAGCGCAACTTCGCTCAGGGCTACGGAATCGGTACGCATATAAGTAATATGCCCGGCTTCATAGAGTCGCTGCGCCACACTCATGGTACGCTGTACGCTAAAACCCAGTTTACGGCTGGCTTCCTGCTGCAAGGTGGAAGTGGTAAAGGGTGCTGTGGGGCGGCGCTTGAGCGGCTTCACATCAATGTCTGTAATGCTGAAAACGGCCTCCCGGCACTGCTGCAGGAATTGCTCCGCGTCTTTTTCAGTAGAAAAACGGGATGGATTCTCTGCCTTAAGTTTTACGGATTTCCCCTGCTCGTTCTTTACATCAAAAAGCGCATTGACCCGGAAAAACGGCGAAGGCTCAAAATTCATGATCTCCCGCTCCCGTTCCACCAGCAGCTTGACCGCTACAGATTGAACCCTGCCGGCAGATAGTTTACCTTTTATCTTTTTCCAGAGGATTTCGGACAGTTCATATCCCACCAGCCGGTCCAGAATACGCCGGGCCTGCTGAGCATTGACAAGATTCACATCCACCGTCCGTGGTTGGGTAATGGCTTTTTGGATTGCCGGCTTGGTAATCTCCCGGAACACGATCCGCTTAGTCGAAGCTTCATCAAGCCCGAGCACCTTGCACAAGTGCCAGGAAATAGCTTCCCCTTCGCGGTCTTCATCCGTTGCGAGCCAGACCTCATCCGACTTTTTGGCAAGGTCTTTGAGTTCTTTGACCACCTTCTTCTTATCGGATGAAACGACGTACTTAGGCTCAAAGTCATTCTCAATATCCACTGCCCCGCCCCGCTTATCCAAATCGCGGACGTGACCGAAGCTCGACTTGACGGTGAAGTCTTTGCCGAGTATCTTTTCTATGGTTTTCGCCTTGGCTGGCGACTCTACTATTAATAAGTTCTTTGGCATAGTTCTTTATTGGTACAAAGCGCTTTTACGACTGCAAATGTATAAAATTCATGAATTGTTCAACCCCGGGGGAAGGGCACTGCTCCTTATATACGCAAAAAACTGGAATCAAAGTGTATATTTGCAATAACAGACACTTTTTGTTTTTCTTCATATATAACAAACCACACCTGAGTGAAAGAGCTGACATTTAAATGTAAAATTAATTCCTCAATTTTGCGTTTAAATGCTCATCTGCCCTTCCAAAGAAAACTAAATATAAAAATATCATCAAATTCTAAACGCCATTTCCACCTTTTGCTTATGCGCCTGTTATTCATCCTGATCTCTTTACTGCTATTTGGCGGCTCATTGCCCGGCCAGCGGTACTTCCCGATCAAGAAGGACAACAAATGGGGGCTGATTGATGCCTCCGGCGAACTGGTGCAGGCTCCGGTTTATGATGCCATTGGCGAATTTAAGCAGTTTGGCTATGCCGTCATGCAGTTTGAAGGCAAGGTTGGACTGCTTGGCGACAACGGGCGGCGGATCCTGGAACCCCGGTACGAGGACATCAAAGTCCTGGACTCCACGCTGATTGCGGTCATGGATAATGAAGCATGGATGGTGGTCAACCTATTCGGAAAAGTTGTTTTAGAGAAGGGCTATGAGCGGGTACAGGTTGTACGCCCGAATTTCCTTACCTTCCAGAAAGAGGGCAAATGGGGGCTGACGAATCAATTTGGGCACCGCCTCGCTCCCCCGGAGTACGATGAAATCAAGTCTTTTGGTGAGACCCTTTTCCTAACCCGCAAAAATCAGCAACTGGGTCTGCTCTCCGGTACCGGGCGGCAAATCATTGCCAACCGGGCAGAAGATATACAGGTGTATCAGGACAGCCTGTTTTTTTTCAAGGAAGACAATCACTGGGGGGCGGCAGACTTCTACGGCATTGAGCGAATCCCCAATGAATTTAAAGGCTACAGCAAAATTGACGACGGGTACATCAAACTCAGCAGCGAAAAAGGCAACAAGGTCTTCAGCCTCTATTGCAACCGGGTGATTACGCCAAACTGGCACCACGATTACTATAGTTTCTCTCCCCGCTATCTGATCATAAAAGACAACCGCCGCCTGGGGCTCATCAACTGGTGCGGGCAGGAGGTCTTTGCGCCGGCTTACAATGAAATCCAACCCTACACCCGTAATCACTTCAGGGTCAATCAGGATGGGCAATGGGGCGTTGCCACCAAGGAAGGCGAGCTGCTTATTCCTATGGCCTATGACTATATTGCCCCCCTCAGGGGAAAACTATGCATCGTTAAAAAAGACGGGCGCTTTGGGCTGGTGCATATTGATGGTACGGAAATCGTTGCGCCGGTCTACAACCGCATTATTCTTGAGCAGCAGCAAGCCAGGGCTTATACCGAAAGCCCGGGCGGGGGCGAACAACTTACCCTCCTGACTTTTGGTGCCGATGGTTACCTTAGGGACGCCAATCAGTTACAGCAACATTTTCAGGTGAAAATAGGAGGTGAATCAAAGCGTACCGGTTCCAAAGAAGCGCTCGAAGCATCCACGCATAACAGTCAGCTGCTCGAGCATTTTGAATGGTTTTATGCACCGGAGGAAGACCGGTGGGGCCTGCGCCGCCTGAGTGACGGGGGCGTTCAGATTGAGCCCATGTTTTCCTACGTGCAAGTAGAACACGACCTGGGGCTCACTTTGGTTGGCATTCCTCAGTCTCATACCGTTGGCTTTGACCTTACGCGTTTCCGTTTTGACCGCACCTATGGTATTGTCAATAATGAAATTGGGCTAATGGTCACTGAGCTGGAGTTCCTGGACATCCGCCTGAATGATTTCAGGCAGGGCGGGACGCTGGCGCGCTGTGTTTTCAGCAATGGCAGACATGGCCTAATTGATCAGGCGGGACGGATTGCCCGGCGGGACCTGGCCTACATCGGGCGTTTTGTCAATGGCGTAGCTCGCTTCAGCTTTAGCGGGCAGCTATCTGGCAGTACAGATGCAGAGCTGCACCTCGGGCTCGTTCGCGACTACCTGAGAGCACTTTCTGCCCCTACTGTTATGCAGGATTACACCCAATTCGATATTGAGTTTAAGGCGCAAGCCAACCTGATCTGCGAAGGTTGTGAATGGGGATATCTCGATCAGGAGGGGCAAGTCGTTGTGCCTCCGCAGTATACCTTTGCCAAGGACTTTGTCAATCAGGTTGGCATTGTAGCTTGCCACGGCAAATGGGGCATGATCAACAGGGAGGCTAAAATTATACTCCCTTGTCAGTACGACGGAGTGCAGTTTATGGAAAATACTGACAATCAAATGGTCCGGGTCTACATCAGAGAACCTAAATACGGTCTGGTTGACACCCTGGGGCAAATCACGGTCAGTGCCGTATACGATGAACTCGGGTACTTTAGCGAAGGCAGGCTGGCCGTGCGCCGCAACGGGCTCTGGGGCTTCGTAAACACCGATGGTATGGAAGTTATCCCCTGCCGCTTTCGGGAGGTCCAAAACTTCAGTCAGGGTTTGGCTGCCGTTCGGTTGGGCTCAGGATGGGGCTTTGTGGATAAACAGGGCCGTATCATCATTGATCTGCAATACCGCAGAGTAGGGAGTTTCTCCGACGGGCTGGCCTGGGTCGCCACCGATGACGGCATGGGCTACATTAATGAAGCTGGCGCTATGGTGATCCAGCCGGATTTTGACCGGGCTTATGATTTTCAGAACGGCACCGCGCGGGTAATGCTTGATCAAAATTATGGCCTGATAGATGTGAGGGGAGAGTACCTTCAACGGCCTCGATTTACTCATATTGAGGCTTTTGACGCTAACGGGTTGGCGATTGCACAGGATGGAGGACACGCCGTCCACTACGAACTGATTGACCAGCATGGCAACGCCGTTACCAAACAAAGATTCAAATCCATAGAACCATTCCGGGAAGGCCTGGCTGTTGTAAAAACAAAGAATGGGTACGGTTATATTGACGTGCGCGGCAACCTGGTCATTGAAGACCGTTTTTCGAAAGCAAGCCCCTTCTCAGAAGGCTTGGCTTCTGTGCAGCTGGATGGGCAGTGTGGCTATATAGATTTAGCCGGTGAGCTGGTTATCCCTTGCGATTTCTCCAAATGCCTGGATTTCAAAGATGGCCGTGCCGTGGTGTACAAAGGCATGCGCAAAGCCGGGCTCATCGACCAAAAAGGCAATATGGTTATTGAGCCCAGCCTGGACCGCCTGCTCAATTTCCAGGAAGGCAGGGGCCTGGTACGGGACGAACAATACCGGTTTTATTATATCACGGAACAAGCCAGTCCTTACAATGGCTACTATGAGCAAGCCACAGAATTCAAACACGGCGTGGCAGTCGTACAGGTGAAAGGCAAATGGGGCATTATCAACCAGAAAGGTATTGAAATTATTCCACCCCGCTATGATAAAATCGAGTCCTTCCGGGAAGGCTACGCCCGGGTCCGGATTCAGGGCTTTAACGGGCTGGCCAGTCTGGACGGCGAGCTGTTGGTTCAACCTGATTACGAATACATTAGCTATGCCGGTGAAGGGCTCTACCGCGTAGAAAAGGGTGATAAAATTGGCTACTTCGATCAGTCCGGACAGTGGGTCTGGGCACTAAACCGTTAAGCAAGCCCCTGCTTCTTTCCTTCACTGACTCAAGGTTTATATCCATAAATACAGTAGCGTTTATCTATTTTCTACCGCCCTTGGCATAAGGTTGTTGAAAAAGGCGATGTGATACCTTACTTTTACGCTAGTTTAATCCGGTGCCGCACACCGGGGCAATTCTGAAAGTATTCCAACTATGAAGAAAAAGAACGTAGCAGGTTTTTTGGCATTAATTTTTGGCTTTTTCGGTGTGCACCGGTTTTACCTGGGGCAACGAGCTTTCGGTATTCTATACATGATAATTGCATTCTTTTCTATCTTAATTACCGCTGAAGAGGGCGTGCCTTTTGTCCTCGCTCCTGCTATACTGGCACTTGTGGATGCCGTTCTATTCTTCGCTATGCCCAGAGAGGACTTTGACCGCCGCTACAATAAAGATAAAGACCGCCATTGGTATGGCAGGCACTACCAGAACACCGACCGTTTCCCCGCACCAAGCCGCCGCCGCAGGGTGCACCAATCTGAGTTTGAAATCGTAAAGCGGCGGGGTATCCAAAACTTTCGCGATTACTGCTTCGAGGCGGCAGCTGAGGACTTTGAGCAAGCGCTGAGCCTTGAGCCCGAAAATGCGGCCATCCACTACAACCTGGCGGCTACTTACTCCATGCTGGAGGATGAACAGCTTGCGTTCCAGCACCTGGAAGAGGCGGTAGAATACGGCTTTGACCAGGTAGAAAAAATTCATAACCACGACGCCCTGGCTTTCTTACGCTCCCGCCCGGCTTTTCAGGCTTTTGCAGACAACGGCTACCAGCTACCGGTACCTGGGCTGGAGCCACCGGAAGCATCAGAGGAACTGGAGTTGAAGGCTGCCCGCCCCTCCCCTGTCGCCAAAGATGCGGCAAAACCTCCCAGCGATAAACTGCTCGAACAAATCGTGGAATTGGGCAAGCTCCGCGACCGGGGCATCCTCACTGATGAAGAATTCGCTCAGCAAAAGGAAAAGCTGATGATGAAGCAGCGTAGCTGATCTCCATTGTACAGCATAAAAAACGGGCAGAAACAAGAAGTTCCTGCCCGTTTTTTATGCTGATAATGCTCCGTTAAAACCGGAACATCACCCCTGCCATGGCATTGATCCCGAAAATCGGGTAGCGGAACCAGCGCTCCCGGCGGTTGTTGGCGAGGTTGTTGATTTGAATAAACCCACCAAACTTTTCTGAAAAGAAAAAGTCTGCCCCAAGGCTGAGGTCGAAAAGACCATTCAGATTGTCGGCTTCCATCGTTTCCGGGTTCAGATAAGGCACACCATTTTCCAGGAAAAAGTCCCCCTTGACAGTCAGGCGGTTCTCCATTGTAGTGTAACGCAGTCCGGCGTTGATAGAGAGTGCCGGCAAGTGCCAGGGTTTCTGATCATCCTCAAGCGTATAGATGTTTTGGCTGAAGGCCGCAATCGCCTTGAAGCCCTCGAAGATGGGAGCGGTAACCGAGCCCTTGATCGTGACGATGCTTCCATCCTGGTACAGGACATCAAATCTTGGCTGATCATCAAAGGGATCGAGCAGCCGGAAAGTGGCCAGGTCATCCACAGCCTGATAGCCGATCTGAAAATCATAATCTATACCCTCCACATTGCCCCGGGCACCACCGTAATAGTTGTAATTCAGCGTGTTGCGAATCCGCAGGGGCGAGCCCACAAATGGATTGTAGTTGGCCAAGCTGCGGAAAGTATTTTTTTGCAAAGTACCATCAGCGCCCACGTAGGCGTTTACGATGCCTTCCAAAATAACGGCTGTGGCCTCAATGTCCGGGAAGAAGGTGAAGTTATCGTCATTAGAGGCCAGGTTGAAGCCCAGTTTCACACGAAAGCGATCGGCATGGTAGGTGTAGTTGGGGCGCAGGAAGAAGTTGTTTAGGCTTTGGTCGCCATCCAAATCATCGTAGCTCGTGAAGTCGGTCTGTATTTCCACCGAAAGCGGGTGGGTATCGTCAAACCACTTGGTACCCCGGAAAACCAGATCGAAGCCATTCTCCCGGGAAGGGGAATAGCTGTCGTTCATAAGGTAGGTTTTAAAGCCTGCGTAGTAGTTGAAGTCGGCCTCGGTTCGTGCACTGTTGTAAATACTGGCTTCCCCATCAAAAATAGAGAAGCGTTGCCGCACCTCCTCCGGGTCGAAGGTAATCACCTGGTCCAGTGCCTCGGCCACTTCATTGTAGCCGTAGTAATGCACGGTATTGGAGGTATATTCGAGGTGGGCATTGACGGCAAAGCCCTGATCAAAGTGGTAGGTCCCGTCTACTCCGCCGTTGCTGTTGCTGAAACGCTGATTTTCCACATTTTGCCCGTTGTTGGCAGAATGGTGGTTGGCGAAGAGGTCAATACTCAGGTTGTCGTTATTGTTAATGTTGTAATATCCCTGCCCGAATAAAGCCGCCGGGAAACCACCGCCTGCTTTGATGTAGCCGTCGTAGCCTTCCTCTTCCTTCTCCCGCCGCATGGCCAGCGGTCGGATTTTTGGGGGTAGATACTCTACAGGCAGCGTACCGGAAAACACATCGTACTCCAGCCGACGGGCAGAGGTGTCCAGGGGAGGCAATTCCGGGTCTACCCGAAACCGCTCCGCATCGCCCAGGCGGGCATCGAAGCTTTTGATGATGTCAATTTCGCCGGAAGGCAGGTCGTCCGGGTCTTGTGCCAGAGCAGGTTGGGCAAAGGCAACTCCAATCAGCAGGAAGAATATAAACTTGCAGTATTTCATCGGGCTATGCGCTATTTTTTGGTCTGAGGAATAAGGTTTAGTGCCCTGCCTTTGACCCGACAGGGCATTAAGGATGCTGTTACTGGCCACCATCTGTGTCCATGAAGCCATCATCTTCCGGGCTGGTATTCAGGCGGCTCGACTGATTGATGAGGCTGTTGATCGTTTGGAGTTTCTCTCTCGCCTCGCTAACCAGTTTTTGGTCGCCATCGTAATTTTCCAGCAATGCTTCCAGTGCAGCACGGGCATTGTAAAGATCTCCTTTCTCCCGGAGGATATCCGAAAGCAGGATCACGCTTTTCGCCACCCAGAACGGATAACCAGAACTCTCCTTATTGGCATTAATGCAAATCTCCTGTGCCCGTTCCAAATCGCGCCGCAGGTAGAAGATGTAGGCTTTGAGGTAGCGGGCTTCTGCCGTTTGCTCATTATCGCTCAGGCGGATGACTTCGTTGAAAGCGGTGAGGGCATTTTCATAATCCTGACGGTCGTAGGCCATCTTGCCGAGATAGAAATTCGCAGTGGCGATCTGTAGCTGCGAGGCATTGGGGTTGGTGGCTACTTTCCGGGCCAGGGAGTAGACCGCATCGTTTTTGCCCACCCGGTAGGCCGAGCGCAGGGCACCCAACTGGGCTTCAAAGCGCTGCTCCGGGGATTGGGCGACTTCTTCCAGTTCGGTGAAGAGGTCATACGCCATGAGGAAGTCTTTATCGTGGTTGTAGGCAATCAGCGCTGCTTTTTCCAATGCTTTCACAAAGTACGGGCTTGGCCCTTTGTCTACCACAGCCACGTAGTCCTCCAGGGCATTAGAGTATTGCCGCAGTACGGCGTAAGACTCTGCCCGGTGGTAGGTAGCCGGAAGGATGTACAAGCCACGCGGGAACTTCCGAAGGTAATCCGTATAGGACTGAACGGCACGCTCATAGTTGGCATTCTCAAACTGAGACTCTGCTGCCCGGAAGTTAATCGAGTCGCGGACCTCATTTTCCACATTGCCCTGCACGGTTTCCAGGAAGGCAAAGTAAGCATCCGGCTGCCCCAGGTCATCCACGTAAATCTCTTCCAGAGCCGCCATAGCCAGGTTGGACTCGCTGGCGTCCGGATTGGTGGAGAAGACCTGCTTATAGTAGTTGATCGCTCCATCAAGATTACCCTGATTGTAACTGATAAGGCCAAGGCGAATCAGGGCTTTGGTGACCAGTTCTGATTTGCCCTGATAGCGCCGGAGCAGCTCCTTTAGTGGCGCTGCGGCTTTGCTGAGCTGACCAATTTCCTGATAGGTCGTGCCCAGTGCCAGGAGGGCATCATCGGCATACTGAGACTCCGGATAGTCACGCTCAATGCGCTCCAGTGCCAGGATTTTGCTGCTCGTGCGCCCCAGCAGCCCTTCGATAATGGCCTTTTGGTAAAGCGCGTACACAAATCCGGTATATTGCTTATTCACCGCCCGGTCGTAATAGTCCACCGCACGCAGGTATTGATTACGCTTAAAAAGGCAGTCGCCCGCCCGGAGTGTGGCATCGCCCAGCACCTGATTGCGCACCTTCTCGTTGCGGATGAAAGACCGGTTGCGGTCTATGCCATCCACAGCTTCTTCAAAAAAGCCGAGGGCAGCGGTGTATTCCTCCTGCTTGAGGTAGTTGTAGCCCTGGGTGTAATTGGCAGTGAAGATAGAGGCCTCATCTGGCATATTGCTAAGCGTCTTAGCCAGTGTCAGGTACTGATTGAGCAGCCGGATGCTGGCGTTGTAGGCTTCTTCCCGGTGGGCAATGTCTCCCAGCCAGTAGATGGCCAGGGCACGGGTACGGGCATCAATGGAAACATCCAGCGACTTTTCGAAGTATTGCTTGGCGGCATTGATTTCGCCATTTTGCAACAGCTGCAGCCCCCGGTAGTAGGACACTTTCTGATACGTCTCCTGCAACTGAGGGGTGCGGTTGGGCAGGGACTCGATGATGTCCATCGCCTGTTGATAATCGCGGTAGCTCAGGAAGATTTCGCTCATCAGCTCCTGTGCCTCAATGTAATGTGGGGAGGAAGGCCGCAGCTCTTTAAGGGCATTGATAGCCTCACGCGGGTCTTTAAGCTCGTAGCTGAGCTTAGCGTAGTTCCAAAGCGCATCCTCCTGAATATCTTCATCGTAGGGCATGCGCTTGGCATTGCCGAAAGCGTTACGGGCATACTGCCGCTGATTGACGCGCAGGTAGGAATCGCCCAGGATAAACATCGCGTTCTGCCCGATCTCAGAATCAACAGTCACCAAATCCTTAAGGTACTGAATGGCTTTCTGATAATCACCTACCTGATAATAGGTGTAGCCGATCTGATAAAGCTCTTCTTCCCGCAACCGGCTGTTGCGCTCGGCATAGTACTGCAGGTAAGGCAGGGCTTTCTGATATTGCCCTTTTTCAAAATAAGATTGCCCTATAAGCTGTTTGATTTCCGTTTCCTTGCGTACCCCCTGCTGCTTGACGCGTGGCTCCGCATAAGCAATCAACTCATCAAAGCGGCGCTCGGCAAAGTAAATCTGCGCCAGATAGTAAGGGACGTGGGGCTTGTACTTGCGGGAACGCTCCACGATGCGAAACTGCGAAATCGCTGCATCATAGCTGCCTTCAAAAAAGTAGCACAGCCCAAGGTAATAGTTGATCGGATAGTAGTAATCGTTTTCCAGATCCTTGATACTCCGGAAGTTGGCCTTGGCCTGCGTGAATTTCTTCTCCACAAATAGCGCGTAGCCCAGCTTAAACTTTACCTCAGCTTTTTGCTCCCGGCTCATGCCCGTGGTTGGCACTTTGGAAAAGAACTCGATGGCTTTTTCGTACTGCCGGGCATTATAGTAGTAATCGGCTACTTCTATCAGGGCCTGATTGGCAATGGTGTTAGGCGCATACTTGCGTACGAATTCAAGGATGAGCTTTTCGCCATCGGGAGCCTGTGTGCGCACGGCGGTCCGGGCAACATTCAATTCCGCTTTGGTCCGCAGTAGCTCAGCTTCCGGTTCATTAACAGGTAGAAGCATCCGGTAAGCTTCTTCAAAATGGTGTCTGGCTTTGCCATAAACCCCCTGATCGAATAGTAATTCACCGGTTTTAAAAGCTTCATTGGCTTCCGTAAACACAGCGGTTTGTTGTGCCAATACTGACCATCCTGACAACAGGAAAAGGAGAAGTGGGGCGATTCTTTGTAGCATGCTTAAGCGTTTTGTCATCGTTTTGCGTCTACGATTGGAACGGTTGTGTGAATCACGAATTTATAAAAAAATAATCCGTACGCCAGTTTTTTAAACTTCGCACCCACAAATAACGCCATGCGGGCGGAAAAAATTACGCAGAATGGCAGACAGATGATCCTGCAGCCTAACCTTTCACCGGCATAAAAAAAGCCAGAAACCATTGCTCTTAAGCAATTTTTCCTGGCTTCACCTTACTTCCAAACCACTATCAGGGCTGGAAATTCAGGATGGTATCTTCAATAATATCACAGCACTCGCTGAGCTGTGCTTCAGTCATAATCAGTGGTGGGGCAAACCGGATTTTATTACCGTGGGTAGGCTTGGCCAGCAAGCCTTTCTCCGCCAGCTTCAGGCAGATGTTCCAGCCTGTTTTGCTGTCCTCTTCATCATTAATGACGATGGCATTCAGCAGGCCTTTGCCACGGACCAGCGTGACCAGGTCTGTTTTTTCCACCAGGTTCTTTTGCATACGGTCACGGAATATTTGGCCAAGGTGTTCTGCTCTTTCGGACAGCTTTTCATCTCGGACCACTTCCAGTGCAGCCATACCCACTGCGCAGGCTACCGGGTTGCCACCAAAGGTGGAGCCATGTTCACCGGGCTTGATGGTCAGCATCACCTCATCGCTCGTCAGCACGGCCGATACGGGGAAGACCCCGCCGGAAAGCGCTTTGCCCAGAATGAGAATGTCCGGTTTAAAGCCTTCGTGCTCACAGGCAATCAGTTTACCGGTACGGGCGATGCCAGTTTGTACTTCATCCGCTATAAACAGTACGTTGCGGGAACGGCAGAGGTCGTATGCTTTGCGCAGGTACCCGTCATCGGGCACCACCACGCCGGCTTCGCCCTGAATGGGCTCGACCATAAAGCCCGCCACGTTGTCATCCTGCAGGGCTTCCTCCAGCGCAGGAAGGTCATTGTAGGGAATGATTTCGTACCCCGGCATGTAGGGCCCAAAGCCAGTGGTGCTGCTGGGATCCGTGGAGGAGGAAATTGCCCCCAGGGTACGCCCCCAGAAGTTGCCGGTGACGAAGATGATCTTAGCCTGATTGGCAGGCACACCTTTGACTTCGTAGGCCCACTTGCGGCATAGCTTGACGGCTGTTTCGCCTCCTTCCACGCCTGTATTCATGGGCAGTACGCGGTCGTAGCCGAAGAACTCGGTGATAAACTTTTCATAAGGCCCCAGCATATCATTGTGGAAGGCCCGGGAGGTCAGGGTGAGTTGTTCTGCCTGCTTTTTCAGCGCTTCTACGATGTGCGGGTGGCAATGCCCCTGATTGACTGCGGAATAGGCCGCCAGGAAGTCGTAGTATTTTTTGCCCTCGACGTCCCAGAGGTAAGCTCCTTCCCCGCGGGTGAGCACTACAGGCAGTGGGTGGTAGTTGTGCGCGCCGTAGCGGTCTTCCAAAGCGATGTAGTCCTTCGAGGAGCGTAGCGTTTCCTGTTGTACCATGGGTAAAAATTTCTTGTTAGGAAGTTATAATTTGGTCTGACTGCGCAATGATAGCACCTTTTTCGCGCATTTCCGAAAGGGCTTTATCCGAATCGCCTTCATTAAGATTGACGCCCCGGCAGCCATCTTCTACGAGGTAGGTTTTGAAGCCCAGCCCGAGCGCGTCAAGTACGGTGAATTTCACGCAAACATCAAGGGCTAAGCCGAGAATGTAGACTTCGTCCACGCCTTTTTCCTTCAGGTAGTCGCCCAAACCAGTGGCTTTGCGGTGCCCGTTATCAAAAAAACCGCTGTAACTGTCAATTTCGGTATCGGTGCCTTTGACGAATATCGCTTCAAAGGCATCGGTATTCAGGCCCAGCGCGAACTCTGCACCAAAGCTGCCCTGTACGCAGTGGATCGGCCATAGGATTTGCTGCAGCCCGTTCAGGTCGATGACATCGCCCGGGTAGCGCCAGGGGTGCATAGCGGCAAAGCTCTTGTGGTTAGCAGGGTGCCAGTCTTGGGTGGCGACCACCAGGTCGAAGTGTTCCATCAGCTTGTTGGCGACCGGTATAACCTGATCGCCTTCCCTGACTTCCAGGGAGCCACCGGGGCAGAAATCGTTTTGTATATCAACACAGATTAGTGCTCTCATCGCGCATAGGTTTTATTAATACGAAATCAGTTGCAAAGTATCCAGCTCTGCGCTTATTCGGAGAATGCGCTCAAGCCGCTCTTTGTTTACCGCAGTCCCCCGCCGATTGGCCCAATCGACCATAAATACCGGTGGCAGGCTGACGGTAGCCGAATCATTGACGGTGCGGGCTTCCGGGGCAAACTGAATGGACTGGATATCCGTGCCAAAGGATTCACGCGCTACCCGCAGGCTTTTGGCAATTAGGGTGGAATCGCTTTGGCGGCGGGCCAGGGCGCGTTTGAGGGCTTCCGTCTCCTCTACTGCAGAATTGGCCGTACGGCGTTCGGTTTCCAGCATTTTCACCACCTCCTGCCGCTGCGCCTGCAGAGAGGTCTTGATGTCTTCCAGGCTCATTTCGGCCTGCATAGGGAAAAGGCGCACCGGCGTATTCAGGTCGTACTTCTCGTGCAGGAGCTCCTGATAATACAATACAGAGTCTTCGGAAATGCGGCGCCCCAGCAACTGAAGGATCAGCTTATTGGTATCCCGGTCAATGGAGGTCAACTCATAATTGATGCAAGCTTGTGGGAAGTAGGTATCTACGAAGGCCTTCACCTCCGCTTTGTCTTGCTGCATCTCGTAGAGATTGTACAAAATGATCCCACTTGGCAGGGAAACGAGCAGACTGAAGAAGGCCGTGATCATTCGGTTGCGGCGCGCCTCCCGGGCATCCACGTAGGATTTGAGGGGGAAACGCAGCAGCCGGATGATGATGTAGGTGGTCAGCGCTATGAAAAAGGAGTTGAGGAAAAACAGGTAAAATGACCCGCCGATGATCCCAAATGCCCGGTTGATTTCAGCGCTAAACGCCTGTGGCTCCATGCTTCCTTTCCGTATCCAAAGTTCAAAGACCTCGGCCACCCCAAACCCCGTCACACAAAGTGGCGGCATCAAAGCCGTAGCGATGGCAACGCCCGGTATGGCGTTCGTCTTATCCTTTCTGGAGGAGGAAATGATACCGGCAAAACCGCCGAATATGGCCACCAGGCCATCCAGGAATGTGGGGGAAGTCCTGCCCTGTATTTCCGGGGTGATGTGCCCAAACGGGCTTACGAAAAAATAAAAAGTACTCACAAACAGGGCAATCAGGATAGCAATCCCAAAGTGCCGCATGGAGGTGAACATGGAGTCTTTATCATTGATGGCTACGCCCAAACCAATGCCCAGAATAGGCGACATCAGGGGCGACACCAACATCGCGCCAATAATTACGGCCGGGGAGTTCAGGTCAAGCCCGAGAGAGGCAATCATTATAGAGCAGCCGAGGAGCCAGGCGTTAGCCCCCTGCATGCGCTTATTGTTGCGGATCGCAATGATGGTGCCCTCCCGGTCGAGCCCGGTCTCCAGGTCAAGCAGGGTGTGGAACCATTCGCGGGTGGCCTGCCAGAGGTCAGACAGGGCCTCGCCGATCGTTCTGGAAGACGAATTGGGTGACGGATTCGTTGCCATAGTGTAGAGGTATTAGCTTAACAAGCCATCCTTCATTTCCAGCCGCCGGTCGCTCATCTGCGCCAGTTCTTCGTTGTGGGTGACAATCACAAAGGTCTGCTGGAAATCGTCCCGGAGCTGAAACAGCAACTGATGCAGTTCCTGAGAAGAAGAAGAATCGAGATTACCGGAAGGCTCATCTGCAAAAACAATGCCCGGCTGGTTCATTAATGCACGTGCCACGGCCACCCGCTGCTGCTCCCCACCGGAAAGCTGTCCTGGTTTATGCTGCAGGCGGTCGCTAAGCCCCAGGTAGTCCAGGAGCTCGCCTGCGCGTTTGCGGGCCTCCCCTTCCGGCTTTTTGGCGATCAGTGCGGGCATGAGCACATTTTCTACCGCACTGAACTCTGGCAAAAGGTGATGGAACTGGAAAACGAAGCCAATATTCAGGTTCCGGAAGGCCGCCAGCTTTTTGGTGCCCATTTTCTCAACTGCCGTGTCATTGATCAGCAGCTCACCACTGTCCGGGCGGTCGAGGGTGCCCAAAATATGGAGCAGGGTGCTCTTACCGGCACCAGACTTCCCGACGATGGAAACAAACTCCCCTTTCCCAATTGAGAAATCTACCCCTTTGAGTACCTGAAGTTGCCCGTATGCTTTTTTAATGCCTGATGCCTGAATCACAAGCCGTGGATTTTGTGAGCGGTAAAAATAGAAAAAAGTAGGAGGTTTCTGATTTTACTAATTGAACAAACTATTTGGCTCCGTCAAGTTTCAAAATAGATAAGGCACCTAATACATGTATACAATGCCTGATATTCGTTCAGCGCCAACCACAGTGCTGTATTCAAACGAGCTCGTCTGCTTTTTTGTCGAGTTCTGAAAATGACGGACAAGACCACATGGTGGCAAGGGTCGACTGCAATCCGACAATTAAAAAATGCCCGGAAAATATCTACCAAACAATGTACTGGAACAAACCACCCGCAATAAATACGCGCAAACCTGCGTATCTTAATAATGAGGCCATCCCGATAATTATCAGGACCAATTGTTTTATTAGCTTTGACCTTGAATAGTCCCAAAATCCGCCCGATGGTTGATTTTGTTCCGCATCAAAGCAAAATCCAATTGGAAAATTCATTTTTCGAGAAGCCCTTTTATGTACGCTAGTGGTCTGTCAAGGCTAAAACTAGGGGTTGCCTGCGGCGACTTTTGAGGCTACTCTTCGTTGGATAACCCCTTACATAGCGCTGCTATGCGCGGGAACATCCGCCTTGATTAGCCTCAAAATTCGCTCCCACTCAACCCATAAATTAACACTTGACAGACCACTAGCCAATTTTTTTGATTAATTTCAAGCCGTCCAAAAAACGATAATCATGAAGAAACGACTGAACTTAAGCCTCCTCCTTGCCCTTTGTTTTACCGTAGCATTGTCTGCGCAAAGCAATGAAGAATGGGGCATCGCATCGTACTACCACGATAGCTTCCACGGTAAGGAAACCGCCTACGGCGTCAAATACGACAAGAAAGCAATGACTGCTGCCCACCGGGAACTCCCCTACGGTACAATGGTCCGGGTTACCCGGCTCGACAATGAAAAATCAGTAGTGGTGAAAGTGACCGATAAAGGGCCTTACAAGCGTGGCCGGGTGGTCGACCTTTCGCGGGCAGCTGCCGAACGGATTGGGCTGATTCAGGACGGATTGACAGAAGTCAAACTCGAAGTGGTAAAGCGGGGCACAGCGGCGCCCGAAAAGCCTTCTAAAAAAGCGAAACGTAAGGAACGGCAGGCCAGTGCCCCTTCCTCCTATGATAATACCAGCCGCGGGCGGATCGTAACGGATGCGGGCAATGCTCCTGCGCCG
>PR_CR_10_Liq_3_inCRDRAFT_1000072_pt1 | contig 28560 bp, 29 predicted proteins | sample PRCRCaboRojoPR_2_FD_10240 | JGI IMG/M metagenome (IMG submission 10240)
TCGGCGGGGGTGTCGCAAAGCTTATCGCCTGCGCCTGCGCAATTGCTGCCGTCCACGAGTTCGGCTCCGAATGCAGTTTCGTGGGTGTGGTACAGCCCCAGGCAATGCCCCATTTCGTGCGCCAGGTGCGGAGTGTTGAACCGGCCGGCGTAAATGGTGGTGTAGGTATTGGGGATGGCGTAGGCGGTGCCTCGGAAGAAGGTGTAATCCGGCAAGATATTAATGGTAATGACATCATCTAATGGCGGATAAGCGGCAATGAGGTCATCGGCAGTATCGCCATCAAATCCATCAGTGGGGCTGGCGAAGTTGGAATCATTGATACTGTAGATGCCCATCAGCGCAAAGCAGATGTCGTGGGGCGCATAGTAGGCTTCCAGGCGGTCGATTTCATCCAGGACTTCCTGCCGGGTGGGGCCTCCGGTGCCATTGTCTTCGTTGATGACCCGCACGGCAATTTTTACCGTGTAGGATAAATTGGCTGGTGCTCGTTGGGCTGCCGGATACCGTTCCAGGTAGTCGGGCGAAGGCGGCGTCAGGCAGTCAGGGTCTTGCCCAAACAATGCTAAGCCCAGCAGCAATAGGGTAGTGGTAAGGATTAAATGTTTCATGTCGTTGGTCTTTTGGGCTTATTGTTGTTCTAATTGTGCAAGGCGTGCCTCGAGGGCTTCGAGTTGCGCTTTTAGTGCTTTGTTTTCCTGATCTGCGGCGATAGCGTAGAGGGTCAGTTCCTCGACTTTTTCCACCAGCAGCCGCTGTGTGCTGCCGATCTCAAAGCCGCCTTTGGCTTCGATCGTTTGAGCAGGCTGAAATCCGGGAAGGTGGTGATGGCGGTCGATGAAGTCGGCGACCTCCTGCAGCTCAGGCAGGTTGTAGCTGTCGCTAAATACATAATCGGGCCAGTTGGCTTCTAGCTTGACGGTCACTTCCTCCGCCAGTACAGATCCACCAACGTACAGACGATGGCTGCCTGGGGTTGCGTTGGTGCCCACGGTCAGGGTTTGGTCGACCGTAGCGGTGTTGCTGCCTAGGTGGCCTGTGACGGTTGCATCATCGGTTACAGTAAGTGCGCCCCCAATTTGAGTGATGCCGCCTACTTTGAGCTGATCGCCAATGACTCCATTATTAGCTACGCTCAGGTCTTCGCCAATGAAAGCATCTGTGCCCACTTGCAGGCCCTGCTGTATGATGGCGTTCTTGGCGACATCAAGAGCTTCATTGACCAGAGTGCGGCCGGCGATTTCCAAAAAGAAACCGGCAGCAGGAGCATCTGTACCCAGCCCGACCTGTGTGCCATCGTCCCAGAGCTGACTGTCGCTAAGGCTGCTTTCTCCCGTGAACTTCGCCAGACGATTAGGCGTGCCGCTGATGTCTTCGCTGGTCAGCATTTTGAACCAGCTTGCCGTGCCCCAGTCCGGCGCATCGCCCTGCCAGCTGCGGTGGAAAATGCCCTCTTCAGCAAAAAATAGCTGATGGTCGAGACTGTTGCCACCGGGGGCCAGGGTCAGCAGGCCGCCATCGGCTGCCGTCGTGACCGGAAGTACGCTAAATGCGGTACTGGCATGGCGCTCCAGGTAAAGTTCATCTACGTAAGTGTCTGGTGCACTGTCTGTTGAGCCATTGTCATCCACGTGCAATCGCCCAAAGAAGTCGCCCGTGGTGTGGGTATGGCCAACCGTGTGCAGGTCGAACGATGGGGTAGTGGTGCCAATGCCCACCTTTCCATTGGCGGTGATTGACATGCGCGGCATCAGCTGTGGATAGCCCGTCTGAAAGCGGAGGTCAGCTGCAAAGCCATCGGGCTGTACAGGACCGGCAACGTAAGCGCGCATTTCAGCACCGGTGTAATAATCGCCGCCCGTCACCCAGCCTTGCAGCTGTACAGCGCCCAGGCTGTCGTCGTCTATAACAGGGAGTTTGCCAACGCCAAGCTGGAAGCCATTGTTTTTGGCGGCAAAAAGTGCAGGGTCATCGCCAATGATCTGTGCATTCAAAAGGGTAGTAGTGCTTCCTGCTGCAAACAGGATAGCCAGGATGATTAGTTTTCTCATGGTTTTTTAGTGTTTTTGGTATATATTTAGTCCTTTATCACCGCTCTAAAGCAAGTGTTACGAAATCAGTTGAAATTTTTGTCTAAATTACCTCTATACAAAACCTGTATTTATAACCTCTAAAGAACTTGTGACGATCACCGAAGGTCATGTAATAATGCGCGATCTAACCCCGGGATGATCCCGGCAGAACAAGCTCATTTAAAAATCAACCCCATGTTAAAGAAATACATAACCCTTTGGCTTTTAACTTTTGCTGGCTTTGGCCTAAATGCACAATGCCCGCCGGGCGATGTCATCCTCAGCTTCCAGGCGGAGGTGGATGCTTTTGCCGCTGACTATCCTGACTGTACGGAAATAACAGGAAGTATGCTAATTGGCAGCTTGTCTGACCCTACCGACATTACCGACATTACCGACATTTCCGGTCTTAGCAACCTTACTTCCATCGGCGGAAATCTTGATTTGTTAGACAACGATAGCATATCAAGCCTGGCTGGGTTGGAGCTACTTGTTTCCATTGATGGAGATCTTAACATTAAATCTAACGCTATCTTAACCAGTCTATCGGGGTTTAACCAGCTTACCTCGATTAATGGAGTCTTTTCGATTATCGGCAACACTCATTTAATGAGTTTGGCAGGGTTGGAACAGCTCACTTTCATCGGTGGAGACCTTTTGATTAGCGGCAACCCTGACTTAACGAATTTAACTGGGTTTGACCAGCTAAACTCCATTCACGGAGATCTTGAGATTTGGGGTAATAATGGTATATCTAGTTTGACAGGAGTAGAGCAACTCACTTCCATCGGTGGAGACCTTGATATCCGTCTCAACGGTGCTCTAACGAGTTTGACGGGGTTGGGTGAACTTACCTCCATCGGCGGGTTCCTTTCGATAAGCGGCAATAATAGCTTGACTAGTTTGACAGGAGTAGAGCAACTTACTTCCATAGGCGGAAACCTTTTTATTCGCTTCAACGATGTTTTAACGAGTTTGACTGGATTGGAGAGCCTTACCTCGATCGGTGAAAACCTTTTCATTCATGACAATGCTAGCTTAACAAGTTTGACGGGATCGGGTCAACTCTCTTCCATTAGCGGAGGGCTTTTTACTCGCTTCAACGATGCTTTAATGAGTTTAACCGGTTTGGAGAGCCTCACTTCCATCGGCGGAAACCTCTTTATTCACGACAACGCTAGCTTAACAAGTTTGGCTGGGTTGGGACAGCTCTCTTCCATTAGCGGAGACCTTGAGATTTACGACAACGGTAGCTTAACAAGTTTGGCTGGGTTGGAACAGCTCTCTTCCATTAGCGGAGGCCTTGAGATTTCTGGTAACCCTAATTTAACGAGTTTGACAGGGTTGATCCAGCTAACTCTCATCGGTGGAGACCTTTATATCCGTTTCAACAGTGTTCTAACGAGTTTGACGGAATTGGAACAGCTTACCTCCATCGGCGGATTCCTTGTAATTAGCGGCAACACTGAATTAATGAGTTTGGCGGGATTGAAAAACCTTGATGCGACAACGATTGACAACCTTTTCATGTCATCAAATGACCAGCTATCCTCCTGCGCTATAGAGAGCATTTGTAATTATCTGAGCTTGGAGACGAATTCGGCCAATATAAGTGGCAATGCAACAGGCTGTGCCACACGAGAGGAAGTGGAAACGGCATGCATGGTCTCTGCCACCGACATATCTCCAACCAATATCGAGCTGTTCCCAAACCCCACCAATGGGATGCTACAGCTGCGGAACATTACCGCCAAAGAAGTGGTCGTGTACACGGCTCAGGGGCAGCGCATCGCTCGCTACGACGATCCCGGGCAGGAACTTGACCTGAGTGCTTTGCCCGCCGGCGTGTATCATCTTCACTTGGTTACGACGGAAGCTGTTCATGCAGCGAGGGTGGTGAAGCAATAGCGCAGGAATCACTCTTTTTCCCTGAAGTCTAGATAAATAGTGCCGTTCAAAAAGAAATGAGGCCGGTCCCGGTTGGCAAAAAACTCATTGGCATAGCTTTGCGGCCCCACAGGTTCTCCGGTTGCTTGAATTTGGTGCCGATGGGGCTTATCGCGTGAAGCACGGAAATATTCTTCCCGGGGAATATCCCATCAGTATGGGTATTGTAAGCACCCTCAGGCTCATCGGGTGTGAAAAGGTGGAGGAATAAATTGTTGGAGGCGATCATCAAAGCAAAGGGTTGGTCTTTGGTTTGAATTTCCGCCCAATAAACTTCGTCGTGGTAACCTTTGAATTCGGGGTAGTCCCAGGTTTCTCCGGTTACTGTATTGTTGTAGGCTTTCTCCCAGACGCCAAACTGCAAGCCTTTCCTGCGATTCTTCCAAACGCGGTAAGGGCCCCTGCCCAGATACTTCACCCCGGTCACCTGATCTTCGGGGTAATCAAAGCTTACCCCAAGGAAGTCGTAGTTGCCATTTCCGGGAAGATAGGCGTAGTCGATTTGAAGTACTCCGCTGCCCAACATCCTGTAAACTACCTTTCTTAAAACGCCTTCAAATTCAGCCTCAATGACATAGTCGTTGCCATCGGAATAGTGCTTGATGGACTTGAAGGTGGAGGGGCAGTAGGGGGGAGACCTTGGTATCCGTCATAACCCCCTCAAAAACAATATGTACAGATTTACCTTTCCAGGAGGCAGGCACGGTAAATTTGTACCGGTACGTTCCGGTTTCGTTAGACTCCGGCTGCTTACCACGGCCATAATTGTACACCCCGAACCCTTCAGTTTCCCAGTTAGAGGGCACAGTTAAGCCACTATTTTCCGCTTATATTTTACCCTATAATTTATATTATGTTAAATACAGTTTTGAGAAAGCGGAAACCTTGTTCTATTTCTTCTCCGGGCTCACATATCCACTCTGCCACATATTTTTTATCTTTTCGCATTCTTTCAAAACAAAAACCATCACCTATGCAAGACCGGCGTAAATTTTTGAAGCAATCTACCAAGGCAGCAGTAGCCGCAGCGCTACTCCCCTACTATGGCTGTAGCAGCGAATCGGCAAATGGGGCAACAGGAAACGAGGATGCTGCAGCAGCGGCGGAAGAAATGGCAGAAACAAACCATAAGCTCGATAAATTTGGCATACAGCTCTGGACGCTGCGCGATATCATTGCCAACGACCCTAAAGATGTTCTGAAGTCGCTGTCTGAGTTTGGCTACAAGCAGATTGAGAGCTATGAAAAAGATGGCGATATTTTCTGGGGCATGACTCATACAGAGTACAAAGCCTATCTCGATGAACTGGGTATGGATGCTATTTCTTCGCACTGTGACATCAACAAAAACTTTGAGCAAAAGGCACAGCAGGCCGGAGAAATCGGAATGCCTTATCTGATTTGCCCTTACATCGGGATGAAAGAGTCACTCGATGATTACAAGCGCGTAGTAGACCAATTCAATGAATGCGGTGCTATCGCTAAGAAATACGGGGTCCGTTTTGGCTACCACAACCATGATTATTCCTTCAAGGAACTAGACGGACAGATTATACAGGATTACATGATGGAAAATACGGATCCTGATACTGTAGACTTTGAAATGGATATTTACTGGGTAGTAACCGGCGGTGCGGATCCAATAGAATATTTGGAGAAATACCCCGGCCGCTTTAAGCTGTCTCACGTCAAAGACCGGATGAAGAATGTCCCTGCGGACGAGCGCGCGGCTTCCTGCGTCCTTGGCAACGGCACTATCGATTATCCAAAAATTCTGGATATCGCCGAAAAGCAAGGCATGGCTTATTATATCGTGGAACAGGAACGCTACGATGAGTGTGCACCGATAGACTGCGCCAAAGCGGATGCAGACTACCTGAAGGAGATAAAAATCTAAACACTGGATGAAGCTATTGAGCAGAGTTGCGGTGGGCCGGGAAGCGGCCCACCCTATCCGTGTCCTTCAGTTTGGGGGCGGTAATTTCCTGCGCGCGTTCGCAGACTACCTCATTCAAATCCTGAACGAGGAGACAGATTTTGATGGTGGTGTAGCTTTGGTGAAACCAACGGCTCGTGGCGACTACGCAAGCCTCCGTCAGCAAGACGGGCTCTTTCATGTGCTGACGCAGGGCATACACGAAGGGCAACCGGTCCGGGCCATCAAACGGGTGGAATGTATACAGCAAATCGTCCATCCGTACCAAAACTGGGCGGCATATGCCTCAACCGCTACCCTGCCTGAAATCCGCTTCATCCTTTCCAATACCACTGAAGCAGGCATTGCCTTCCGCGAGGAGCCTATGCCCGCCGATGGCCCGGCTAAAGAATTTCCCGGCAAGCTTACGCAATGGCTATTCCATCGTTTCCAGCACTTCGAAGGCGGGGAGGACAAGGGATTGATCTTTCTGCCCTGCGAATTAATTGAGCAAAACGGGCAGGAACTGAAGCATTGCATCCTAAAGTATAGTAGGCATTGGAACCTTGACGCGTCTTTCGAGTCCTGGATTGAAGACCACAACATTTTCTGCAATACCCTTGTAGACCGGATCGTCCCGGGCGCACCGGCTAATGCAGCGGAAATTTGGTCGGAAACCGGATGGGAAGACCACGAACTGGTCACTGCGGAGCCCTATCTGCTTTGGGCCATCGAAGCTCCTGAACAGGTGAAGCGGGAACTCCCATTTGACCAAACCCGGCAAAATGTTGTCTTCACGGATGACCTGAACCGCTTCCGTACGCTCAAAGTCAGAATACTGAATGGCGCGCACACCGCCATGGTGCCGGTTGGTCTTACTAACGGCGTACAAACTGTCCGTGAATTCGTAGAACACCCACAGTGGGGCGCCTGGCTTACCGATTTGCTCCAAAAGGAAATCGCCCCTACCCTGCCGTTTGGCACTCAGGAAATACAGGATTACATTGTGGCCATCATTGATCGCTTCCGGAATCCTTATATTCACCACAAACTGTCAGACATCGCGCTGAACAGCACCTCCAAATTCAGGGTCAGATTACTGCCAACTGCCATAGCCTATCATCAAAAAATGAATACATCGCCTGAGCACATCGCACAGTCGCTGGCAGCCCTTATCCTGTTGTACAAAGGTGATATTGCGGGTTTGCCAAGGGACAGCGAAGAGGCAGTCAAGTTTTTTGAGGCGTGCTGGGCATTAAAGACACCAGATTTCATAGTAGATAAAGTATTGTCTAACAAAGGGATATGGGGAGAGGATATCCGGTTCTTATCAGCAAGCGTACACCAATGTTTACAGTCGATGCAGGACTAATTTTTCCGGTAAACGCCGTAGATAAAGTCGCTCCTATGGTTTTCAAGGTAGGCATCTTCCATCGCAAAAAGCCGTTGCAGTATCTGGCCTGATTCCGGATTTGTATCAACAAAATGGTGCGCAATATCCTTTAGCGCAAGCATCAGCAGGTTGCCGCCGTAGGGGCGTTCTTCCACTACCTCAAAGTGGCGGTGCAGAGCCGGGATAATTGATTCGGAATCCACACATTCTGAAGGGTCTGCCAGGATCATCCGCCAAAGCCCCGGTCCGGAAACCCGTTGCTTGAGCACATGGGTCTTGAAACGGCGGCGGTAAGCCTCCGGTATGAGCTGCAGCGCTTCATTGATCGCCTGGATTTGAGCCTTAGGATACTGCAAGCGATTGGGGCCCGCATACTCGTTTATCAATACGAGCCCGCCCGGCTTTAAGGTGGGCTTTACTTTGGTTTGCAGCAGGTCTTCGACTGCTTTGAAATGATGAAGGGAGGCATGGAATAAGACCAAGTCATAAGCTTCTGCGGACCAATCCATTTTATACAAATCTGCCTCGCGGAACTCCATGTTGGCAAGTCCGAGTCCCCTGGCTTTATCTGCTGCTGCGCGGAGCAAATTCCCGGCAATATCCACGCAAACTACCTGACTGAAGTGCGGGCTTTGGGCAAATACCATTTCGTGGCTGCAAATCCCTGATCCTATAGAGAGCATCCGCAACCCGGTCTTTCCACTCAGGTGCTGCTGCATGAAGTAAGGCTCGTAGGGCAATGCCGGCTGCCCGGTGATGAGCCGGTTCCAGCGTTGCCTCACCGCAGGGATGATCCACCAATTGGCCGCCTGCAGCCCTACATCATCAAAGGCGCTGCGCGTACGGTCCTTTGCTGCCCAGGAAAACTTGGAAGCCAAAAAAGCCAGCCCCCGCTGATGTAGCTTGGAGTAGGCTTCTGAGAAATCGTCAGTGGTGACATAGCGCATCAAGTAAGCGTCGATTCTGCTTTCAGGGTATTCACACACGCCTGAAAACTGTTGAAAAATTGATCTTCTCCAAGTACATCGGGAAGGAGGTGTACCCGGGCAAAACTCTCCTTAATCAGGTCATTAGCGCCAGTAATGTAAACGGTAATCCCGCGCTTTTGCCAATCGGTGATGACATCTTCCAGTGTGACCATCCCGCTTTGATCCATAAATGGCACCCTTTCCATCCGGATGATGACCGCATCCACGCCTTTGATGTCGTGGCAGTGCTCGCGGTACCGGTTCGCAAATCCAAAAAACATTGGGCCGTCAAAGGATTGAACGTAGACCCGCTCTGCAAGTTCTCCCGGAATAGCCTGACTCTCTCCCATGAAATCCTGAAGGGTCTTTGACTCCTGCGAGGACGTCAGGGACCTGCTCATTTTATTCATGAAAAATATAGAGGAGGCCACAAAACCTATCGCCACGGCATTAAGCAGGTTGTCGAAGAGGGTCACTAGCAGGACAATCGCCCAGGTCGCGGCATCTGATTTTGGGATCCGGAAGAACATTTTGATTCCCTTGGTGTCAATGATACTCGCTCCAACGGTGACCAAAATTCCCCCCAGCACACTCATTGGGATGTATTGCACATAATCCGCGGTCGTCAGCACAATCAGCAGCAAGATGACGCCTTTCAGCAGGCCCGATCGCTTGGTTTGGGCACCGGCATTAATATTGGTGACTGTGCCCATCGTGGCGCCAGCCCCGGGCAGTCCTCCGAATGCAGCAGACAGGAAGTTTCCTGCCCCCTGCCCAATAATGGTCCAGCGGCTGTTGTGCTTGGTTTTGGTCAGGTTGTCTGCTACTACGGAGGTCAGGAGGGAATCAATAACCCCCAGTCCGCCCAGCATGACCGCGGGTGTGATGATGTACTGCAGGTCTCCGATTTCCAGTTCCATCAACCGGTGGAGCTGAAGGGCGGGCAGTTGGGTTGGAATTTCGCCAATTACCGGCACATCCAAGTTGAAACTCAATGCCAAAGCCGTACAGGCAATAAGCGACACCAGTATAGAAGGTACCCGCCGGGTAAGCTTCGGAAAAAGGTAAACGATCGCGATGGAAAGCAGTCCCAGCCCAACGGCCTGTGTATTCACCATCTCTACCCCACCCAGACTGGTCATAATAGTTAAAAATCCGCCCGGATTGTCCAGGCCAAGGATGGGGAATATTTGCGCAGCAATAATAATTAGCCCAATACCTGCCATAAACCCCGATAAGACCGGATAAGGCATAAACTTCACAAAGCGGCCAAAGTCGAAAATACCAAACAGCAACTCCAGCAGGGCAGCAAGCAGAAAAGTCGCAATAATGAGCGGTATCGCATTATTTAAATCCCCTCCGGATTGCGCCAGCCCGGTAGTCACCACCGTAGCAGCCACCACTGTCATAGGACCGGTCGGATCAGAGACCAGCGTGTTTGTGCCTCCAAAAATACCGGCAACAATTGCCAGGATAATGGCGGTGTATAAGCCTGCTTCCGGCCCAAGCCCGGACTGCACACCGAAGGCCAGTGCCATAGGCAATGCGATGATGGCAGCCAGGAATGCTCCCGATAGGTCTCCTTTTAGAGAAGGGGCAGGCGTCCGTTTCCTAAATAGGGGTCTGAATGGCATGAAAATTGGGTATTATAGGATTCCACTTCAAACACTAAAAGTAATCCTATTCACACAGTTACCCAAATTCAACTCCCACCCACTTCTGATTATTTAAAAGCGTTTACCGACGCCCAGGCCAATAGAAATCGTTGTAAAGGCATCCTCCCGGGTGTCATAAAAAAATGTAGGGTAAAGGTCCCAGTGGTGCCCTAGTTCGATTTCGTATTCCATTCCAAGCCGGAAGAGAAAGAAGGTTTCGTTCCTGTCAATCTCAATACCGGGACCTACTTGAAAAACAAGACCTTTCCAGGGGCGGTACAATAAATCTAATGAGGATACCAGAGGATACTCACGCTCCAAAAACTCTTCATGATCTTGTTCAATGATAAAGTTTTCCAATTCAAGGTCATTATGCAGGCCAATGCCCCAGTCGTGATTGAACCAGTATTCGAGGTCAAGCCCGTAGGAAGGGATAGCTACACGGGTATTCTCTGCAACCGCAGGTATGAAAGTGTGACTGATAAAGACTGCGCCCCGAAAGTGCGGAAAGAAGTTGTGGCGCTTAATGGTCTTCGTGATGTGTGTGGAATCTACCGTTGTTGCAGTAGGGGTACGCTCATGATGCTGAGCAGATAGCACTGTGGCATTAGCAACAATAGCAAACAGAATAAAAATGACTTGTTTTGTATGGCGCATGTCTTTTCCTTTTCTGCAAAAGAAAAAACAAATGCCATTAACGTCGGTGAATCAAATCACAGATAGGTATCAAAAACGGGATTACCATTAAATCTTTACGCGTTCCTTAAGGTAAGCATGGACACGTGGCAAGTTTAACTTTACAAACTGCTGTACTTTCTTGGAGCGGGTCAGCAGGACCGCAAGGATGATACTTGTAATCATGGGATTATTCAAAGGATGTTCATGGAAACAACTATAGAACGCCGACGACACCCGAAATGTTGCTACTACCACCCCAGCAAAAGCTTTAAGGAAATTATAAAAGTCATCACGATTACAAAGTAGCGAAAGGCCAGCTCCGGGATTCGCTTGACAATTAAGATGCCAACAAACACGCCCAGTACAATGGCAGGCAGCGCCAAAAGGTTGGCCCGAAAACTGTGCCAGGTGATGGTCCCCCACACGAAAATATGAAACGGGAACTTGAATAGATTGATGATCATAAAGAACCAGGCCGTAGTACCGATGTAGTTGTTCTTGGGTATCCGGGTGGACAGCAGGTAAACGGCCATTACCGGCCCGGCTGCATTCCCAATCATAGTGGTAAACCCGCCCAGCCCGCCGAAAACCCCCGCAACGTATTTGTTGCTGGCCATGAAGGAGGAAAAGCTCGTGCGTTCCTGCAAAATCAGCAGCACCAGGCTCCCGATGATAATAACGGCGATCATATTCGTAAATACTGCATCATTTACGTAGTAGCCTACCCCGATTGCAATAAGGACGCCCACGACAGCCATCGGCAGCAGACGCCGTATGTAATGCCACTCGGCATGCCGGTTGTAGTAGCTGACCGCAAATACATCGGCCATGGAAAGCATGGGGAGGACGAGACCCACAGAGGCTTTACCTCCGAAAGCAGCCGCCATCATGGGCACAATAAACATGCCCAGCCCTTTAATGCCTGCTTTGGCCATGCCAATCAGCAAAGCGGCAATAAATAGCACCATCCACTGATCGGAATCGAACTGCTGCCAGATCTCACTCATCATTTTCACTTTCGAATACACCTTAAACAACAAGCCGGTCGCTTCCCGTCAGGGAAAACAACCGGCTTGGTTTTTTCGTGCCGCGAGGGCTTATGCGTTGATATAAAGGACTTCTTTGGCGGCCTTTACGATCTTATCGGCATTAGGCAGATAGGCCTCTACCAGTGTGGGCGCGTAAGGCAGAGAGGTGTCTGCCGCGTTTACCCGGGTCACCGGTGCGTCGAGGTAGTCGAAGGCGTACTTTTGAATTTCGTAGGCGATTTCCGCTGAAACACCTGCAAATGGCCAGCTTTCGTCAATCACTACCAGGCGGTTGGTCTTTTTCACAGACTCCACAATCGTAGCATGGTCAAGCGGGCGGATGGTCCGCAGGTCAATTACTTCCGCAGAGATGCCTTCGGACTCAAGCGCCTTGGCCGCTTCAAGTGTGGGCAGCATCATTTTATTAAAAGAAACCAGTGTAATATCTGAGCCTTCCTGGCGGACGGCCGCCTTGCCAATTGGGACCAGGTATTCGCCTTCCGGAACTTCCCCTTCAAAGCCATAGAGCATTTCCGACTCCATCATACACACTGGATCGTTATCCCGTATAGCTGACTTGAGCAAGCCTTTGGCATCTGCCGGGTCCACACATGAAATGACTTTCAGCCCCGGAACATTCGCCATCCAGCTTTCAAAGGTCTGCGAATGCTGTTGCGCCAACTGACCGGCACTACCGGAAGGGCCACGGAATACAATCGGGCACATAAACTGGCCAGCCGATTGAGACAAAGTTTTAGCAGCATTATTCACAATCTGATCGAAAGCCAGGACTGCAAAGTTCCAGGTCATGAATTCAACGATGGGGCGCAGCCCGTTCATTGCTGCACCAACGCCAATACCTGCAAAACCCAGTTCGGCAATCGGGGTATCAATAACCCGCTTAGGGCCAAACTCGTCCAACATGCCCTTACTGACTTTATAGGCACCATTATATTCGGCTACCTCCTCTCCCATCAGGAAGACATTCTCGTCTCTGCGCATCTCTTCAGACATCGCTTCGTTGAGTGCGTCACGTAATGCCAGTGTTTTTGCCATTTTTATGTTTTAATTGAGTGATTTTGTGTGTTGTTAATCCGGGCTAATGTTCAGGCATCATCCCATCGGTCCGGCAAAAATAAGCAATCTGACGAAACTGCAAAAAACAGCTGCAACATCTCAGAATTACCCCACTTTAACAATTATACCGCAGGCTTGTTCTCTTAAAGAATCGGATAACCTGACACAGGTAAGGCTAATAAGCTAAGAAATTCTTAATTTTGCGGGCGTTGGAATAATAGCAATCTTTGCTTTTCCGTTCCATCCCATGAATATTAAAAATCAATCGGAAAACAAGAAGCCATGAAAAAGATCGTCAAAAACACCGCTCTTGCAGTTGTTGCCGTTACGGCTTTATCCTCCTGCAACCGCGGCTACGGATGCCCAAATAATTTTTCCTTGAACGATGCCCTCTCTACGGTTGTTGATACGGTTATTACCGTTATCAACTACATAGGATAAATGAGCAAAATCAATTGGTTGCAATTGCAATCCCGCAGCCAGATCGAGGAAATTATTGAGCATTCAAAGTCTGTCCCCTGCCTGATCTTTAAGCACAGCACCCGCTGTTCGATAAGTTCGCTTGCGCAAAACCGCCTGAACAAAGGCTGGTCTTTGGCTGATAATGATATTCTGCCCTATCATCTCGATCTGATCGCCCACCGAGATTTGTCCAATGCCGTAGCGGAGCAATTCGGCGTCAGGCATGAGTCCCCACAGGTCCTTTTAATAAAGGATGGCAGGTGTGTCTACGATGCCTCCCATCTGGGCATTAGTGCTACCGATATTGCATCACAGGTTGGAGCCTGATTCGACTTTGAGTATTAAAATTGCGTTGCAAGGCTATGGAAGAGTTATCAATTATTAAGACACAGGACGGCTCCGACTCTATCTTTTCCGAACGGTTCGGCGTTTCTTACCACTCCAAGTACGGGGCTATACAGGAATCCCGCCACGTTTTTTTGCAATCCGGGTTATATCCCAGGCTGCAGGCGCTGAAACAGGTCGCCGTACTGGAAGCCGGGCTGGGAACCGGGCTGAATGCCCTGCTGACTTGCCTGGAGGCGGGAAAAGTGCATAAGCACATTCGTTATGTTGCGCTGGAAGCCTTCCCGCTGAGCACAGCGCAGGCAGACACCTTAAACTACGCGGAGCACCTGGAATCATCAGCGGCGGATATCCTGCAACAAATTCATCATTCCGAATGGGATCAACCGGTTAACATTACGCCCTATTTCACTTTCGAAAAGCGGCATATCTCATTTGAAGATTTTTCGGAAGAAGCCACCTTTGATGTCGTTTACTTCGATGCCTTTGCGCCCAATGCCCAACCGGAGCTCTGGGAAGCAGAAGTGCTGGGGCGGATGTACCGCGCACTCAAGGAAGATGGTATTTTTGTGACTTACTGTGCTAAGGGGGCTGTTAAACGCTGCCTGAAAAGCCTTGGGTTCACGATAGAAGCTTTGCCTGGCCCTCCGGGTAAGCGGGAAATGACAAGAGGGCTAAAGGTCACTCCGGCGTAGCATCATCGGTCCGTTCGCGGTTACGTTTGGGCTTTATGATGTTGATTTTGCCCTCATCGCCGTATAACTCTTTTGATTTTTTATTGTAGGCCAATGCCGCCTCTTCAGCCGTATCGAACATGCCGATATGTACTGATTTGCGGTTGATGGAAATAACTGCCCGGAACCGGTTGTTTTCTTGATAAACACCGGTGTAGCCAGCCTTACTGCTTGTTTTCCGCTTTCGGCTGGCAACGCTCCTGGAGCGGTATTGAATATTAGCCAACCTGCAATCAAGTTTGTTGCCGTTTTTAGTGCCCACCAGATTGGATGTTGTTGTTTTTTCGTGGGCAAGGAACCGCTCCGCAATGAGTTTATGGAGGTAGATGGTTTCCGTTTTATACTTTCCGTCTGCCTTTTTCCAGGTTTTCTGGAAGACCGCGCAACCACTGGAGTGCTTTCTCAGATTGTTGATGAAGTTGACCTTGACCAGGTAAGTGTCCGTGGTCAGGTATTCATAGACTTGAGCATCAACTAACACCGAGTCATCTGAGTTTTTCAGTTTGACTTTGTACAGCAAAACAAGTGGTTTTTTGGTCTACAAATGCACGGTATTTTGGGAAAAATGCAAGCGTGCAAATATGGTTTTATTAATCAGGGGGTTTTCAAAAGGTTTGAGACCTACCTTTAGTCCCTCTAAAATAAAGTAATTCTCTAAAAACTAAAAAGCCAAAGCGGGATTAATTCATGTATACGCTTAACTAAAGTGGTTTGCGACATCGGCCACTGACGAAGCATAGTTTGTCAGGACAGGCGCAGGCTACTTTCCAGCGTGTATGCCGACCTGTCTGCTGAAGTGTCTTGACACGCAGGCAGGCATTAAGTAGGTTTGCCATAGCCAACCACTTTATCGTCGGTATAAATACAGGATATCCTTACTTTTGGCGAAAAATCAGCCTTCATGGACCACCGCGATGAGCATTTTATGCAGCGTTGCTTTGATTTAGCCCGGCTCGGAGCGGGCTCTACCTCTCCTAATCCAATGGTTGGCGCGGTAATCGTACATCAGGGGCGGATTATCGGGGAAGGCTATCACCGGGCGTATGGTGAAGCCCATGCAGAAGTCAATGCTGTCAAAAGCGTTGCTTTGGCTGACCGGTCTTTACTCCGGGAATCGACCCTCTATGTTTCTCTCGAACCCTGCAATATCCACCGCAACACTCCCCCCTGTACCCTGCTGATCCTGCAGGAAGGTATCCCAAGGGTGGTCGTGTCAAGTGTAGACCAAACCCCCGGGGTCAATGGCAGCGGGCTCGACCGGTTACGGGAAGCTGGTGTAGAGGTTGTAGCCGGGGTGCTTGAAGAGCAGGGCGCACGCCTCAGTCAGGCGCGTAACACTTTCGTTACAGAACAGCGCCCCTACATTCAGCTCAAGTATGCCCAATCCATCAATGGCATCTTTGCACCGGAGGACAATCAGCAGCTTTGGCTGACCCACCCCCACACCAAGCGCCTTGTCCACAAATGGCGCAGTGAGGCTTCCGCCATCCTTGTAGGTGCCAATACGGCATTAACAGACAACCCACAGCTTAACAACCGGCTGTACTACGGGCGCTCACCTGTGCGCGTGCTGATAGATCAGAAAGGTAACCTTCCCTCTAAACTCCGCATATTTACCGATGGCGCCCCTACCCTGCTCTTTCGGGCGCATGGGCTGCCTGAGATGGCGAACTTGCCGGAGACGGTGCAATGTATTGAAATTCCGGAAAGAGCAGCCTCCATTCCCTTTCTGCTGCGTCAACTCCATGATCTGAAACTGAGTACACTTATGGTGGAAGGAGGTATTCAGACCCTGCAAGCCTTTATTGATCAGGGGCTGTGGGATGAAGCCCTCGTTCTGACAGCGGCATCCTATTTGTCATCAGGGCGGCGGGCACCGAACCTGCCCGTCGGGCCCGTTTCCACTTATCAGCTGGGAAGTGATAAGGTAAGCCTGTTTTACCGCCCGCAGATTCGTTAAACTTCCTTTAAAGGCCCGGGCTATCGACATAAGAACCGGGCAATTTTTGTTTGTTTGTTGTGAAGTTTATCACGGGTAAACGCCAAATTATTGACATCTATGAGTAAATATCGGAGCATTATCGTCTTCTTCCTGGCCTTTGCTGCCATGAGTTTTGCACCGCAGCAGGCTGCTGCACCGGGCGATAAGATCAAGTGGATGCGTTGGGAGGAGGCGGTTTCGCATATTGAGAAACAAGACAAAAAAGTCCTGCTGCATATTTATACCGATTGGTGCACCTGGTGCAAACGAATGGATACCATTACCTTTAATGCGGCACCGATCGCGTCCTATATTAATGATCAATTCCACCCGGTACGCCTTAATGCAGAGCGAAAAACCAGCATAGCGTATAAGGACAAGACCTATGAGTTCATCGAAAATGGCAAACGCGGCTACCATCAGTTTGCGGCGGAGCTCCTTCGCGGACGTATGAGCTTCCCCTCTGTGGTTTTTATGGATGAGGAGGGAGAAGTCATCCAATCTATTGTTGGTTACAAGTCTCCGGAGGAGTTTGAGCGCATTCTGGCCTACTTTGCAGAAGACTATTACAAGGAAACCCCATGGTCGGCCTTCAAACGCAACTATGCGCCCAAACTGATCAAAAAGGAGGATTAACTACCATACACCGCATAACCGCTACCGGCGCTTTTTTACCCCCAAGACTCCAAGTATACCGCGCGTCAGCTCTCTTGCGACTGTCCGCCCAATCTGCCGCGTAGTCGGACTGTTCAGGATTTTCTCAAACATGCTTTTCTGTGCCCGGCGGGAAGAGGTTTTAGCGGCTTTTTCTTTTTGGGACTTCAATTCCTCCTGTCGCTCTTCCGTCTGGGCCGCTTTGATTTTCGCGGTCAGGATTTCATGGGCAGATTCCCGGTCTATTTCCTCGTTATACTTATCAGCAATTCGTGATTTCCGGATGATGCTGTCGATTTCTTTTTCGGTCAGTACATCCATCCGGGACTGTGGTGCACGCAGCAGGGTGTGTGCCAATGGCGTAGGGATGCCCTTTTCGTTCAGAGCAGTGACCAGGGCTTCTCCAATCCCCAGCTTGGTCACGACCTCCGCCACATCGTAGTAATCCGACTCCGGATAGTTCTGAGCGGCAAGCTTGATGGCTTTGCGGTCTTTGGCCGTGAAGGCGCGCAGGGCATGCTGTACTTTCAAGCCAAGCTGCCCCAGTACGTCATCCGGAATATCGGCAGGGTTTTGGGTGACAAAGAACAAACCGACACCTTTGGAGCGGATGAGCTTGACCATGACCTCGATTTGGTCCAGGAGCGCATCTGATGCTTCCTCAAAAACCAGGTGAGCTTCATCAATGAAAAGCACGAGTTTTGGGCGGTCCATATCTCCCTCTTCCGGGAAAGTGGCATAGATTTCAGCCAGGATTTGCAGCATAAAAGTGGAGAACAGCTTCGGACGGTCCTGTATGTCTGTCAGGCGGATCACAGAGACCATACCTTTACCTTCTTCATTGATACGGCAAAGGTCTTCCACATCAAAGGAGCGCTCTCCGAAGAACCGGTCTGCCCCCTGCTGTTCCAACTCCACGATGCGCCGCATAATCGCACCAACCGAAGCGGTGGAAATACGCCCGTAAAGCGATTCCATTTCCTCTTTGCCTTCATTGGTAGCATATTGCAGGAGCTTTTTAAAATCTTCCAGGTCTACCAGCGGCATTTGGTTGTCATCGCAGTATTTGAAGAGGACAGCGGTGATGCCACTTTGGGTGTCGTTTAGCCCCAGGATTTTAGAAAATAGTACCGGCCCAAACTCATGTACCGTTGCGCGCAGGCGCAAGCCTTTTTCTTCTGAAAGCGAGAGGAACTCTACCGGGCTCTGACCGGGCTCAAAGGGGAATCCGATCTGCGCATGCCGCTCATCGATTTTGGGGTGCCCGCCGCTGGGTACTGCAATGCCCGATAAGTCGCCCTTGATATCCATGAGCAATGACGGTACACCTTCAGCCGATAGCTGCTCCGCAATAATTTGCAGGGTTTTGGTCTTACCTGAGCCGGTAGCGCCCGCGATCAGCCCGTGCCGGTTGAGGGTTTCCAGAGGTACGCGGACCAGAGCGTTGGTCAGACATGCCCCATCCAGCATAGCACCGCCCAGGGTGATACTTGCTCCCTCAAAAGTGTAGCCTTCTTCTGTAACTTGTCGGAATTGATCTTGCTTTGACATATTGCTTATCGGTTGTTCCAGTTTTCGATTCGTTTTCTGAATTTGTCTTTGTCCAGCGGCCACAGGTCTATGTCCGCTTTGGCTTCCAGTTCCGTTTCCACCTCCTCCGGCAGGAAACCGGCAAAGAAGTCCAGCCCGGTCATCGCCTCCACTTCATCTACCGTTGCCACAAATTTATACAAAGGCTCGTAGGAAATGGTATTCGGGAGCACAAATCCGATAGCTTTAAGCTGTGGCTCCTCAAGATCAAGCAGCACTTTGAAGTATCCGCCAGGGATGGTGACCTCGTTGTTGCCAATAACGCCCTTCGGCTCCATGTCCAGCAACGGGCCCGTTACGACGTACAATTCGCCAGCATCTTTGGCCCACTCCCGGGTCAGTTCCTCGAGCTCCCGCCATATACCGCCATTGAACTGACGGGCCTGAGGAGAAATATTGCTCATCAGAAAAGTTTCGGACATGGCCGACTCGCTGTAAGCCCGGTCTGCAGCCGGTATCATATGCCCGCGGTCATAACCGGAATGCCGGTAGTCATTGGGGTGAGCAGAGCCGGTAGGGATAGCAGGGTCAGGACGGAAGTCATCTGTACGACCCACGTAAGGCTCACGAAGCATTTCGCCGGAAAGCTTGTAGGCCACCCACTCCGCCTGTTCGTGCGCCTCATTGTAAGACAAGGCATAAGTGGTTTTTTCCACCACGATTCCCTCCCCGCCTTTCGGCAAAAAGTAGGACAACTCAGGGTCAGTGGGGGTGGTTTCAAAATGCTCCCCGGTGAATAGGTTGAAAATAAAGAACAGCCCAGCGATCAGCGCGCTGAAAATCCCCACCTTAGCTACCATTCCGGTGCTACCCTTCCCACGGCGCTGATGATTGGTCCTGAACTTGGCCATATTTTGTATTTTTATTCCAAAAGTAGTAGATTCAGAGATTAATATGTCCCGGTTTCCTGAAAAATGTCCTACTTACCGGTTGTGGAAGGCTATGAGGTGCATTTGGAACAGGTCGTGCAAAACCTGCTTAGCAATGCGGTAAAATACTGTGATACGGCTATCGCCAAAATTCAGATAGCAGCAGGTACAGCAGAGGGAAAGTACCGCATCTCCATTACGGACAACGGCCCCGGTATCCCGGAAGAAGACCGGCGGAAAATATTCAACCTGTTTAGCCGCAACCACGAGCTTGTGGAAGGCACCGGCATCGGGCTCACCATCTGCAAAAGGATCCTTCAACGGTACGGCGGCACCATTGCTGTCGCACCCTACGAAAAAGGGAAAGGCGCCACTTTTACCTTCACCCTCCCGAAGCCGAAAGGACCTGTTCCACAGCCTTCGCGGGCTGAATAAGCTTACCGGTCTGATCCGTCTGCTGAGTGGATTTTCCCGTTTTGTTTAGGATTTGATACGCCTGATCTGTGGTCAGCCCGGGCTTAAAGCTTTTCATCAATCCAAGTAGCCCCGCTACGTAAGGCGTTGCCATAGAAGTCCCGTTATAGGTGTCGTACTGATTGCCGGGAATGGTGGAATAAATGCCCACACCGGGCGCAGCGATGCCGCGTTTCAGGTCGGTCACGTAGTTGGAAAATACCGCTTTGCGGAGCTCATTGTCCACTGCGCTTACGCTAATCACGCCGTCTACCGCAGCGGGCACATAGTTTTTGGCATTCCGGTTGGCATTGCCGGCCGCCGCCACAACGATGGCCCCCTTGTCATTAGCGTACTTCACGGCTTTGCGGTAAGCCCTTTCCTTGCTTTGATTGGACAAGCCGCCCAGGGACATGGAAATAACGTCTGCCCCGGCATCCGCAGCCTTGATCATACCGCTGATGATGCTTTTTTGTGTCCCCATTCCGGAGGCATTCAGCACCTTAATGCTCGTCACCTGTACGTAGGAAGCGCCGGGCGAAAAGGAAGCAATGCCAAGACCGTTGTTGGTAACAGCCGCTGCAATGCCTGCACAGTGGGTACCGTGCCCTCTTGGGTCATTATCGTCCGTTGAATTGAGTGATTTGTAATTCGCGGATAAATCTTCATGATTGGCATCAACACCTGTATCCAAAATGGCGATGAGGGCCGTTTTGGCAGGTTTGCCAGATTGCTGCCGCAAAAGCCGGTACAAGTCATTGACCGCCATGGCCTCAAAGCCCCACAATTCCGAAATGCCAGGGTCGTTGACGCCGAATTTTTTATTCACCCCCGGCAGCTTCTCACCCGTTACCGGGCTGATGCTGATGCGCTCGTTAGGCTCCACCCAGTCTACCTCAGGCACCGCGCGCAGGTCATTCAGGATGTCCTCCAAGTCGGCCAGATGGCTTTCCGGTATATTGACAACCAGGTAGTCATCCAGTTCTGTAAGATCAGCTTCGCCTACCTCAAAAGCAGTGGAGAAGGTCAAATCGTACTTATAAGCCGGCGTGCTCAGCACATCCTGATCTGCCCCTTCCGCCAGTTCCAGCAGCAACTCCCCATCCGGGTCATAGCTTACCGGTGTCGCTTCCAGCGTATGCAGGCTGCCGCTCATCTGAGCCGGCACAAACCAGGCCAGAAACACCGCAGAAGCCAGTGCTGCCCCCATGAACCAAAGCCGCTTGTGGGTAGCCAATTGAAAAACAGTACCCAACAGCCCAAGTACCAGCAAGTCCCGGAACAACACCCACAGCTTTACCCCGAACTTCACATCAGCGGTAAAAACCACCAGCGCATAACCGAGGAAAAAGCCAAAGAAAATCCGCTGCAGCCAGCGCTCCCGCTCTTCGTCCGAGCGGTATAAAAACCAGAGGGCAAGGCTTGCAGTCGTAGCAATGTATAAGGTTGGGTACAACATCATTTCGGCTTTGAGTCATATGTATGAACGAACGATCTAAGCTACCTATTTTCTGTGTGGTGCGCAAAAGAATCCGACGAAAGGGGGTGATGGGCGGGTGGAAGGACCAATCTTGGCTAAGGGGGGGCGGAGGATGCGGAGCTGAGGCTGCTGACTACGCCACACTTTCCTATCCATTGAGGCTACGTCAGCCGGAGAAGGTTGGTTCACAGCAAGACCCCACCAAGGTTAAGGTTTCCGACTGCCCATAACTTGCCCGTATGGGTGGACCAGTCCCTACGGACAGGTCCAGACGGATGGATATTGCCGTTTTAAACTACGTCGGACAGCGAGTGCGCCGGGCGAGGCTGCCACTTCGACCGGCACTGCTCTCCACCCAAGACCGCACCAACGGCACTGCTCAAAATTCCCAACAAGCACGCCCGGCGAAAGGACCGACTCCGTATAAAACTACGTCGGACGGCGAGTGCGCCGGGCGAGGCTGCCACTTCGACCGGCAACGCTCGCTCCCAGGCAGGAGACCGTCTACGGTCGGACAAAGAAGCCATTGCCTGGCCCTCAACCTCATCCTCACCTCGGCTGCCCAAAGACCAACTTCAACCTCAGATTGCCAGGAAAAGGCTAAGGCTCAGGTTAAGGTCGAGCACCAGCCTGCGCCTCCCAAAAGCACGGCAGCTTTGCGGCCGCCTCCCGGTAGCCCAACCGACCGGCACCGCTCGCCACTTTTAATTTTTATATTCCCCTTGTTTACATTTTACATTTCCTCCCCTACCGCACCAACAAAACCTCCCCCCCAATCTCCACCTCCCGCCCATCCAGCAACAGCAGGCGCAGGCGGCAAAGGTAAACGCCCGAAGGCGCAGCGGCCCCCTTATGCGTGCCGTCCCAGCCCCCTGAGCCGGGAGCGAAGTTTTGCGCCTAATTTCCCGCCGCACACTCCATTATTAATCCCAGCTTGACTACCTTTGCCGCCAACGTAAACCTGACCTGTTTATGACGCACACCCGGTATCACGACGTTGTTCTATTGCTCCTCCGCCTGATGTTTGGGCTCAGTATGGCCTACGCGCACGGTTGGCCTAAGCTGCAAAGGCTTACAGGGGGCGAAGAAGTGAAGTTCCTCGATTTCCTGGGCCTGGGGCCGGAAATTTCACTTGGGCTGGCGGTTTTTGGCGAACTGTTCTGCGCACTGTTGCTTGCCGTGGGGCTATTCACCCGGCTGGCGGCCCTACCGCTGATCATTACCATGTTTGTGGCAGTCTTTGTGGCGCATTGGGGCGACCCCTATTCCGATATGGAAGGCGGGCTGTTGTTTTTGGTGCCCTATGTTTGTATTTTACTGGCAGGCCCCGGTTGGTATTCGATTGATGCTCAAATCAGAAAGTCAGCTTAACTCATTACCATGAAAACGCTTCTGCACTTTATTTTCCTGGCGCTTTTGACCGGACTCCTCAGCGGTTGCGGCAGCCCCTCCGGCAATGCCATTTCCAGCGATTACCAGATTCTGGAAGGGGAAACGATGGGGACTTACTACCGGGTTACTTTCGACAATCCCGGCATTGAGGAGGTGCAACCGAAAATAGACTCTATACTGCGGCAGCTCAACCTGGAGGTATCCACCTACATACCGCAGTCTACGATTTCGCGGTTCAACCGGGCGGATAGCTTGTTCAATCTGAACACCAATCCGGTGGACGGTGCTGCAGATACCTACCCGAATGACCACTTCATCCGGAATTTCAAGGCCGCTCTTGAAGTGTACCACGAAACGGAGGGGTACTTCGATGCCACCGTCATGCCCCTGGTCAATTACTGGGGCTTTGGATACACGGAAAAACGGAAGGTGGCACAGGTGGATAGCCTGATGGTCGATTCCCTGCTGCAGTATGTAGGCATGGAAAAGGTGGAACTGCAGCGCTTTGACGATACCGATCTACTGATCAAAGCCTTTCCTGGGGTTAAGCTGGACTTTAGCGCGGTAGCCAAGGGCTACGGTGTGGACCTGGTGGGCCAGCTGCTTTCCAGCCTGGGGGTGCAACATTTCCTGGTGGACATCGGGGGAGAATCCCTAGCCAAAGGGAAAAGCCCCAGAGGGGACATTTGGAACCTCGGCATCAACGTGCCCAAAGAAGGGGCTGCGGTGGATGAAATACAGACCACCGTGCCTCTGAAGGACCGGGCGCTGGCTACTTCCGGCAATTACCGGAACTACTACGAGGTGGAAGGGCAAAAATACAGCCACACCATCAATGCCAAAACCGGCTATCCGGAGCGCAATACCCTGCTTAGTGCTTCTGTGTTTGCAGACGACTGTATGACCGCCGATGCCTACGCCACCGCTTTCATGACCATGGGCATTGAAAAAGCAAAGCCGATGGCAGAATCCCTGGCGGGCATAGAGGCGTATTTTATCTATGGCTTACCGGACGGCGGCATGGCCGTGACCTATACGCAGGGGCTTAAAGAACTTTTTCAATCAAACGACGAATAACCATTATTATGGACTTCAACCTGGACCGGGACTTGATTTTTTTTGATTTAGAAGCCACTGGGCTTAGCGTGGTCAGAGACCGGATTATACAAATCGCGATGGTCAAATACCCCAAAAAGGGCGGTGAGCCTCAGGAACTGAGCATGCTCATCAACCCGGGCATCCCGATCAGCGAAGAAGCGATGGAAGTCCACGGGATTACCCCAAAGGATGTCGCCAACAAGCCTACCTTTCAGCAGGTGGCGGAGGAGATTTACAACTTCATCGGCAATGCCGACCTGGCGGGCTACAACTCCAACCGCTTTGACATTCCCATGCTGATGGAGGAGTTTGACCGCGTGGGGATTGAATTCAGTATAGACAACCGCCGCACCATCGATGTGCAGCGCATCTTCTACAAAATGGAGCCCCGCAATCTCAAAGCTGCCGTGCGCTTTTACTGCAACAAAGAGATGGAGAACGCCCACGACGCCCTCGCCGATGTCTACGCGACTATCGATGTCTTCAAAGGACAGCTGGAAAAATACAAAGGCGTGGACTACGAAGACGACGATGGCAACATCACCCCTACCCCGGTGACCAACGATATGCAGGTGGTGCACGATTTCACCAACGATTTGCGTTATGTGGATGCGACGCAGAAAATGAAGTACGATGTTGACGGCTCTATTGTGTTCAGCTTCGGTAAATACAATGGCAAGCCGGTTGGCGAGACACTTTCAAAAGACAAACAGTATTTCAATTGGATCCTCAATAAGGAATTCAGCTCGCAGGTGAAGCAAATTGTGAAGAGATTGGTACGCGAATATGAGAATCAGTAAAATTGTTGCGGGTATAATATTGCTCCTGACGCTATGGAGCGGATGCTACGAGCCTCAGGACGGGTGCCTTGACCTGGAGGCCGTTAACTACAATTTTGCGGCCGACAACAATGCGCCGGAGGATTGCGAATATCCGGAGATCAGGGTGCAGTTCACCCACGTCTACAGCACGCCGGATACGGTCTATAATTTCCGGTTGCGCGACAGCGTCTATCTGGATGAAGCCGGCAATCCCTTCACGGTAAATGCGTTCGAATTTTTTATATCCGGTTTTGAGCTGCAGCGTACCGATGGGACCTACCTAAATATAGAGGAAGAGCTTGATGTATACTTGTTCGATAACGATGGTAACGTCGTGCTGCAAATGGTGCCTGACAATTTCGGCTTCGTCCGGGCAGGCAACAGCAGCAGCATAAGCCTGGGCACCCTGCGGGAGGCCGCCGACCTGCAAAGCCTGCGCTTTTTTGTGGGGGTGAACGGGCAGGCCAACGTCGCCATTGCCGATTCCATCCCGCTTAGCCACCCCCTTGGGCTGACCGATAGCCTGCTCTACTTTAACCGGGACTCGGGTTATGTGTACCAATTCATAGAGCTTTTCCGCGACACCACTGCAGCAGATACCATCCCTGAACAGCTCCGCATCGGCACTTTTGCCAACCTGCAGCAGGTGCAGTTGCCCGCAGGTGGGGAGAAAATCCCCGGCTTCAACCTTAAATTCGTGATACAGATCGACTACAGCAAGTGGCTGGCGGGCATCAATGTAGCGACAGATTCCAATGCCGAATTGCAGCAAATAATTGTCGGCAATACAGCAGAGGCCTTTTCTTTGCAGGAAATTGTACTGGAATAGCGTTGAAAAGGACAACAGCTTTTGTGGTAAACCTGTTATGTTTACAGCTAAAATCAATTAGAAGCTGAATTTATGAAGCAAGTACTATCCCTTTTTGCGCTCGTCGCTGCCGTCTTTGTGGCTGGCTGTGGCAACTCTGATGACAACGGTGGGCCCGCAACTACAGAGCTTACCCTCCTGGCTACGGGCACCTACGGAGACGACCCGCTTGTGATGTTTGAGCGGACCTATGAGTATGAAGACAATATGGCGCTGCAGATGCAACTGCTGCAGACCTACCTTTCTGACATCGCGCTGGTCTACGAAGAGGACGGTGCCGAAAAAGAAGAATTGCTGACCGATGTTGCGTTGGTCAGCTTCGGTAATGTCTTCACTGATGAAGATGCTGCCGAAGGCGTGGAAGTCATTAAGATGGAAGTGCCGGTCCGCAACTACACGGGGTTAAAAATCGGGCTCGGTGTTTCTCCCGAGCTTAATGCCACCATTCCACCTGACTACGACCTGACGCACCCGCTGTCTCAGAACTACTGGGAAGACGCTTCCAGTTATATCTTTTTCAAGGTGGAAGGCAATGCAGATTTGGATGCCGACGGGCAGTTCCAGGATAAGCTCACCTATCATGTCGGGGGTAACAACAACTACAGCGCCGTTCAATTCAACGGAGCTATTGACCTGGAAAAAGGAACGCCGAAGACCCTCGCTCTAAATATCGACCTTCAGAAAATCCTCATCAAGGAAGGCGGGGCTTACTGGGATTTCCGGGAAGGGCAGTTCGCGCATTCCACCACCTCTCCGGCTGCTGTTTTCATGGGTGAGAACTTCCCGAATGCGGTTCGCCTTGAAACCCGGTAAATGACAAAACGCCCCTGGCATATGATCGGGGCAGCTTTACTGTTATTCAGTCTGCCTCAATGTACCACTGATCCGGCTGCTTCAGTGAAGGAAACTCCTTTGCAAGGACCCGCTCACTTTGTGCAGTTGGTGGACTATGCAGCGAACCCATATAGCCCGGATAAGGCTGCATTGGGGCAAATGCTATTTTTCGATCCCATCATTTCCAAAGATTCCACGCTTTCCTGTAGCAGCTGCCACCTGCCGGAGCGAGCCTTCACCGATGGCAAAGCGATCGCAATGGGCGTTGATAAGCGCGAAGGCACCCGCAATGCACCTTCCCTGGTCAATCTGGCCTGGATAACCGAGGGGCTGTTTTGGGACGGCCGCTCCCCCACCCTTGAGGAACAAGCCTTGCACCCGGTCATCAATCCCAATGAACTGGGCAGCGACTGGGCTACGGTGTTGTCCCGTTTGGAAGCGCATCCGGACTATCCCGTCTACTTTGAGAAGGTGTTTGGAAAAGGCATCGCACAGCAGACAGTTGTCCATGCCCTGGCGCACTTTCAGCGGAGCCTGATCAGCAGCGAAAGCAAGTACGATAGTGTGATGCGGGGGGAAGCAGCTTACACGGATTTGGAACTGCACGGCAAGCATATCTTTTTTGATTCTTCAGAAGACCTGCCGGATGGCGAGTGCGGGCATTGCCATACGCCACCCCTGTTCACCGATCAGACCTATATGAATAATGGTGTGCAACAGGAGCTGGCTCCTTATCACTATCCGGATGCCGGGCGTGGTGCCGTAACGGGCGTAAAATATGACAACGGCCGCTTCAGAGTACCCAGCCTGCGTAACATTACCCTTACGGCGCCCTACATGCACGATGGGCGCTTTGCCACCCTTGAGGAAGTCATTGAGCACTATGACAGCGGGGGGCACCCCGGGCTTAATGTAGACCCTAAAATCAGAAAATTACACTTCAGTGACCGGGACAAGCGGGCTTTAATCGCTTTCCTGGGAACCCTGACCGATACTTCATTTGTTCGTAAATTGTCCGATCAAAAAGCTCTGCTACAATGAGAATACCTGCGCTACCCCTTTTTCTTGCTCTACTCACCCTGACCCTTTTCAGTGCCTGTCAGGAAGATAACACCGGTGATCCTACCGTATGCGATAACTGCCCGCAGGAAGAACCGATACTGGCGGATTACGACCCGACGGACTATTCCTTTGACTATCTGCCCGATCATTTCCCCAATCCTATCATCCCGCCGGACAACCCGATGACGGAAGAAGGCATTGCACTGGGCCGCATGCTGTTTTATGATCCCATCCTTTCACGCGACAGCACGATTTCCTGTGGCAGCTGTCACTTTCAGGAAATGAGTTTTACGGACGGAGCTGCCGTCAGCATTGGGATAGACGGTCAGTTGGGGGTACGTAATTCAATGCCTTTGGTCAACCTCGCTTTCAACCCACGGGGCTTTTTCTGGGATGGCCGTTCCGCCACGCTGGAAGAGCAGGCTCTGGTACCTATCGAAGACCACCGGGAGATGGACGAGTCTTGGGACGTAGTGGAAGAGAAACTGCGCAACCACCCGGATTATCCGGCAAAGTTCCGGGAAGCCTTTGGTATTGAGTATGCTAGTGAAATCGACCGGGAATTAGCCGTAAAAGCCATCGCCCAGTTTGAGCGGACGATGGTCAGCTATCAGTCCCGCTTTGATCAGGTGGTATGGGCACAGCAGGGCTGGCCAACGGAAGAAGAGCAAATGGGGCGTGACCTGTTTTTTGTTGAGCAGGCTCTGCCTACTCAGGAGCACCCGGGCTGCTCGCACTGTCACGGCAGTTCCCTTTTCACAGAAAACAACTTCTTCAACAATGGTATCTCTGATGTGGAAGACCTGGAAAGCTTCCCGGACAAAGGCTTTGGAGAGGTGACTGGAAATATTTACGACAATGGTAAGTTCCGGGCACCAACCTTACGTAATATCGCGCTCACTGCCCCGTACATGCACGATGGGCGCTTTGCCACCCTTGAGGAAGTACTGGATTCCTATGCAGAAGGTGGGCACGGCGTTGCCAACGAAGACCCGAATATCCAACCCTTCTCTCTGTCTGAAGAAGAGAAGCAAGCTATGATCGCCTTCCTGAATATGCTGACAGATACGAGCTTTGTAAATAATCCGGCGTTTAGTAATCCGTTTGGGGAGTAGGTGACGGTAGCATGAGGTTGGACGCTTGGGTTATCCACGATGCACATTCCGCACCTACGGCGCGGGGAA
>PR_CR_10_Liq_3_inCRDRAFT_1000073_pt1 | contig 28273 bp, 24 predicted proteins | sample PRCRCaboRojoPR_2_FD_10240 | JGI IMG/M metagenome (IMG submission 10240)
AATNCCGCAGCGGGGCTTTCTGGTTTTATAGCCTAACCATCCAACCGGGCTGCCCTGGCACTACTGCCCGGCAGCCCGGTTGCCGTTGGGGGCAATCATAGTTGCAGATTAGTAAACAAGGTTTACCAATCAAAACCCTTTCTTGTATCTTCGACACCTAAGATTGAAGGTAAAGGAGTAATGAAGCCCACACAGCACAATACTCCAATGCCTCATTATACCCTCCCTTCATTTGTTAATTGCACACTCATCTTTACAGGATACTCCTTCGGCTGAAACGTTAAAGTTTGTATCTGTTCAGCATAGGAGTAACTTATTACAGAAACTGGCGTCCCAATAACTCCTAAAAGGAAGTGTTAGGGACAGTGTAAAAAACAAGTACCCCTTGGAAAACACTTGCAATAAGGAGATGAAGGACCTGAAGGTCATTCATAGTTATCTTGAAACGCAGGCCGCGGCTTGCTTTAAGGTGCTATATGACCGTTATGTCGGCAGAATCTATGCGAAGTACATATTAATGCTGAAGGATGAGGCGATGGCTCAGGATGCGACCCAGGAAATCTTTACAAAAGTGTTCCTCAATCTGTCGAGGTTTAAAGAGCAATCAAGGTTTTCGACTTGGGTGTATTCTATCACCTACAATTATTGTATCGACTACCTGCGCCGCAGGAAAAAGCAAATGGACCTGTTCTCTGATGAGTTGGAGCAGGCCCCGGACCTGGCAGAAGAAGAGGTTTCGGATAAAATAATCTTTGAAATCGAACTGGATCAGCTGGAGCGGGTCTTGCAGGAAATACCAGACAGCGACCGCATGGTACTTTTAATGAAGTACCAGGACCGTATGTCCATCAAGGAGATCGCAGATATAATAGGTAAAACCGAAAGTGCAGTGAAAATGAAGATCAAACGGGCAAAAGCCAAAGCTCAGCAAACGAGAGAGGCTTTATTCCCTCAACCATTGGTATAACAATATGGAAGAAGGACCGAACAATTTCGAGCGGCTTTTAGAGCGGCAGGCGCAGGCGATTCGCCCTGATGTACAGGAGCGAACGGAGCAGGGATTGTTCCAAACCTTTGAATCACTTCGGTTGGTAGGGCAGTTACTGGATGTGTTTGTGCCCAAAATGGTTGATGTACTGGTAGTGGCAGCAGGTGGAGACTCCAATGCTAAGCCAGTTTCTGCCCAACAAGCGCCAACGAACCGCAAAGGCCCGGCGGCACATCCGGACAGTCAGGGGCCCTCACTGCCGGAAGATGGCCTGGATGAAATCAGATAATCAATAATTCAAAACCTTCCACCGTGGACACGACCAACTTTAACCTGTGGAAAATTCTTGAACAATTGCTGGCAGGCTTTGCTGCCGTAGTTCCTAACCTGCTGGGTGCATTCGCCGTATTAATCATTGGGCTCATTGTATCGAAAATGTCGCGGCGGCTGGTCCGCAAAATGTTGCAAACCATTGGTGCAGACCGTCTTGCCGAGCGGCTAAATGAGATTGAGCTGCTCAGCAATAACAACATACGCCTCATACCGAGTAAGCTATTGTCTACAGTAGTCTACTACTTTTTGCTGTTCATTTTCGTGGTGGCTGCAACGGATATTCTCAATATGGAGGTGATATCTGTGCTCGTTGGCGATATACTCAATTACGTCCCGGTAGTGATTTCCGCTTTAGCTGTGTTGGTGATCGGCCTGTTCATCAGTGATTTTCTTAAGAATATCGTCAAAACAACCTGCGACTCTCTGGCCATCCCTGCCGCCGGGCTGATTTCTAATATTGTATTTTATTTCCTGTTCCTCAACGTAGTCATGATTGCATTGGCGCAAGCTAAAATCGATACCGGCTTTATTCAGGATAACCTTTCCATCATTCTTGCGGGCATCGTGTTTGCTTTTGCCATTGGGTATGGTTTTGCATCCCGAAGTATTGTCGCCAATTTTCTGGCATCCTTCTACAACAAAGGCAAAGTTAGTATTGGAGATAATGTGGAAATTAAAGGGGTGGCGGGGAAAGTGATCGCTATGGATAACAGTACTATTACACTTGATGCTAAAGATCGTAGGGTCATTATACCATTGAGCAAACTAACGGATAAAAACATCGCTATCCTGAAGTCTGATGCTCCGGTTTAGCGCTGTGCAACTTCAGACAATACCGGAGCAGGGAAGTAACACAAACTGTCCAGCTGTGCCATATCTCCCTGGAAAACATTGAAATCCACTGGTCCTTCTATGCCTTCCAGATTGCCGCGGTTGCCGTATTGCCAAAACTGCCAGTCCCGGCCACAGGCAGGGCGGGGCGCACGGCGGCTGTACCGGGCGATCCATAAGGGATATTCATCGAAGTGGCCTGCCAGGTACTTATTATAAAATTTAAGGTTGGTGTACAAAATAGGTTTGACACCGTAGTGGATTTCCGAAAGGTAAAGCCAGGTGAGTACACTACTGACGAGTTTTACTTTGGATACCCCGTCCAGTACTTCTACATCCAATACAGGAGGGAGGTCGCCCGGCTCAATCTGTACTGCCGTCTGGAAGTTGAAAGCCTGCTCATAAACAGGCGTCTGAGGCCTGAAAAAATGATAAGCCCCGCGCCGGATGTTGGCCGCTTTCATAGCAGCCCAGTTGTCGCAAAATAGCGTGTCGATGAGCGTCATCCCCTCAGAAGCTTTAACAAATGCAAACTGTATTCCCTGCTCTGCCACTGATTCCCAGTCAATGTCGGCCTGATAATGGGAAACATCAATCCCATGTACCTCGTAGCCGGGCATACGGGTCGTCTCCTGTTCACAGCCGAACAGCAGAAAGCTCAGGCCAGTAATCGTAAAAAAGTAGCTTTTCAAGCCCACCGTTTTCCTGCATTTAATGCCTAAAAATAAATAAAAGCCGGGGTACCTTGTGGATGTCTGTACTAAATATCGCTGATTAAAAGGTGCATGTAAAGCCCTGGCAACAGCTTTAGTATTTTGATAACAGGCACAGTTTTATTAAATACGGTACAGACGTTCAAAAAGATGCAGTAACAAAACTTAATTCACCGCACTTGTCGAGTGCTGTACAAAAATACGATTTATGAATCTTCGTCAGTTGTTTTTGCAACATGTTGCCCAAACGAGCGCCTTCCCTCTGATGCTGGAGATTGATTCGGCAGAGGGCATGTACCTGCACAGTAAGGATGGGGCAACCTATCTGGACCTGATTGCAGGCATCGGGGTCAGTTGCCTGGGGCATAAGCATCCGGCGGTAACCGAAGCGGTCAAAGCCCAGGCAGACCGCTATTTGCACACGCTGGTGTACGGAGAGTTTGTACTGGCCCCTCAGGTCCAGCTGGCAGAGTTGCTGGCTATGCAACTGCCCGGCAACCTGGATAGTGTCTACTTCGTTAACTCAGGCACGGAAGCCACCGAAGGGGCCATGAAACTAGCAAAGCGCTACACCGGGCGTGCAGAAATCGTTTCCTGCAAAAAGGCTTACCACGGTAGCACACAGGGCGCAGCCAGCCTAATGTGGCCCAAAGATTTTACACAGGCATTCCATCCTTTGCTGCCGGGCATAAGCCATATAGAATACAATTGCGAATGGTGCCTGCAGGACATTACCTCCCAAACTGCGGCGGTAGTCGTAGAGACGGTTCAGGGCGAATGGGGCGTGCGGCCACCCACCGAAGGGTACCTCAAAAAGCTGCGCCAGCGGTGTACAGAAGTAGGAGCCTTGCTCATCTTTGATGAAATACAGGCAGGCTATGGACGGACGGGCACGCTCTTCGCCTTTGAGCAGTATGATGTAGTACCTGATATTTTGCTACTGGCCAAAGGTATGGGCGGGGGTATGCCTATTGGGGCATTCGTAGCGGACCGCGAAGTGATGCTGGCCCTCTCCGATAAACCAATTCTTGGGCACATCACTACCTTCGGAGGCCACCCGGTGAGCTGTGCTGCCGGACTCGCAACTCTGCAAACGCTCCTTTCCACAGATTATATTCAACAGGTGAAGCAAAAGGAGGCGCTTTTCCTCGAATTGCTAAAGCACCCGGGCATACGGGAAGTACGCAGTGCCGGCTTGTGGATGGCTGTGGAAATGATCGATTTTGAATTTATTCAGGCGGTCATCAAACGCTGTCTGGAAGCAGGGGTGCTGACCGATTGGTTCCTGTTTAACGACCGCTCCCTGCGCATTGCTCCGCCCCTCATCATTACGGAGGAGCAGATCCGATGGGCCTGTGGGGTTATCCTGGATGCTGTGGAGCACACCTTTAATGCCCGGGGGCTTACTCGCTGGGATGTACTGAACTGAGCAAGGCCCAGGGAATCCTGACCACATCGCCCGCCCGGAGTTTGGTGTCTGAAGTGGCACCATTCATTTCCATAATACTTTGGACGGGCACCGCCGGGAACTGATTGGAAAACTCAAACAGGCGCTGGCGGTTACGCATTACATAATGTGCAGGCACAGCCGGCAATTGTGGCTGGTAGGCATCGGGTACTGAAAGGGCTGCGGGCATTGGCAAAGCAGGCAGCTGAGCAAGGTCTGGTACCCGTGGCATGGGTTTAAAACGCCGGATTTCCTTAGGGTAGAAAACCTTTAGCTCCAGTCCGGCACTCAGCGTATCTGTTCGGAGTTGATTCCAGGCAGTCAGCTGATGTACAGAGACTTTGAGCCGCTCCGCAATTTCCGTGACCGACTCTTTCTGTGTTACGAAGTAGACCGTTTGGTGGTACTGATCGGGTATGGGGGGTAAAGCCTTAACAGGGCTTCCGTCGAAAAAAGCATCTGCCAGGTGATCGGGGCGTTTGGCTTCCATATAGTCTTTGACTGCCTGCATGACCCGCTTGGGAAGGACAAGGAAATTTCCGGCAGGATCGTTTGGGATTAGGTCCCGTTTGTAAGCCGGGTTGAGCGTTTTAATACGTTCAATGGAAAGTCCGGTTAGTTGTCCGATACGGTAAAAACTGATTGCATCGTATACCTTGATCGCTTCGGTAATTTGCAGCTCCAGGTCCGGGTAGACGGGCTGAATATCATAGCTTTTGTAGTACTCCATCAGGTAGGTGGCAGCGATGAAGGCTGGCACGTAGTTGCGGGTCTCCCGTGGCATATACCGGCGTATCTTCCAGAAGTTTTTGCTCCGGCCGCGCTTGATCGCACGGCTTACCCGTCCGGAGCCTCCGTTGTATGCTGCAAGGGCAAGTGCCCAATCGCCGTACTTATCGTAGGCTTTTTTCAAGTAGTGGATGGCGGCTTCCGTTGACTTATGCGGGTCGCGGCGCTCGTCTACATAATCATTAACCTTCAGTCCATAATCAGCAGCGGTACCGGGCATAAATTGCCAAAGCCCTTCTGCACCCACCGGGGATATCGCATGCGGGTCAAGAGCAGACTCCACTACGGGGAGATATTTAAGCTGCTGTGGCATGTTGTACTTCGCCAAAAGCGCTTCAATAGTAGGGAAATAAAGCACGGCCCTGCCGGTAACCAGTTCTGCCTTCCGGGCCTCCCGGCGGTAGAGATAGCCTCTGATATATGCACCAACGATATTGTTGTACTTTAACTCGAAGATGGGGTCTTCAATTTGTTCGAGGCGGTCGATAATCGTCGCCTCATCAAATTCGGGGGTACTGTCGGCATACAAAGACTGACTGGCAAGCATCAGACTGACCAACAGCCCAAAGGACAGTTTAAAACACTGGGTTTTCATGGGTAGACATTATTGTGTGAACAGCATGGCAGTTAGTGGCTCAAGTTCTAAGTCTCTGATAATTAAGCCGCCGGAATTTTGTTCGCTGATGAAGCCTGGAAACGTAGGCGTCCGTTCGGACGGCGAGGCTTTCAGGTTAGATCAGCGGACAAAAGGGCAAGGCTTGGGTTGTCAAGGATCTAGGACTTGAGCCATTAGCCTCATGCGCTGTTTAGCTTCCAAAATTACGAAAAATAGAGCAGCCGTGCCCGGCCAAAATGTTAAGGTCTGGCAGTCTCCCCTGTATTGTGCTGAAAAACAAGAGGTTGAGCGAGTTCTTTCGCAGCTGTTTAACCGGTGCATTTGCTAAACGTTCGGTGAGCTGTAGGGATTCTTCGGTATTCTGGTTCAAAAGTGGATGAATTCAGGAAGCCGCATGAAAATGAGGCTTTACAAATACGATGTTTTGCGAAAATTCGCTAAAAACTCCTATTTTTGATGCCTATGAGCAGTAAGACCCAAAACGAGCGAATACTTTTCGGGCTGAAAGTGAAGCAGTTGCGCCAGTCACAGGGCTTTTCCTTTGCAGAGCTCTCCAGGGAGTCAAAGCTATCGGTCTCTTACCTGAATGAGATCGAAAAAGGAAAGAAATACCCCAAGCCGGATAAAATTGAGACCCTGGCAGGTGCGCTCGGGGTGCCGGTAGCGCAACTGACGTCCTTTGAGCTGAACAAAAGTATGGCTCCCGTTGGTGAACTGTTGCAATCGAACTTTCTGAATGAGCTGCCCCTCGACCTATTCGGCATAGAACTGTCAAAAGTGGTGGAGATCATTGCGAACGCTCCGGTAAGGGTGGGGGCTTTCATCTCCACGCTCCTGGAACTTTCCAGAAATTATGCCCTCAAGGAGGAGAATTTTTACTTTGGGGCGCTACGGGCTTACCTGGAATTGCACAATAACTACTTTGAAGATCTGGAGGAAGAAGTAGACCGTTTTATTAAGCTGTATGAAATACCCGATGCCCGGCCCATCCCCGAAGCCACACTGCGCCAAATCCTGGAAGATCGTTTTCACTATGCAATCGTGAATAACGGGCTTGACCCTTATCCGGAGCTGAAACCACTGCGGTCCGTATTTATTAGCAAAGACAAGAAACTGCTGCTCAACCGGAAGCTTAGCCCCATGCAACGGGCTTTTCAATTTGGTAAGGAGTTGGGTTTTGAAGTGCTGCAGCTGAAAGAACGGGCAAGTACCTCCTCCCTGCTGAAAGGGCGGGTGTTTGAAGAGGTGATCAACCATTCCAAAGCCATTTACTTTTCTGTTGCCCTGCACATTCCGCACGACCCCATCATTGCGGATATGAAAGCCTTCTTTGCTCAGCCTAAATGGGATGGTGAAGCCTTCCTGGGCATCATGAAAAAGTATGAGGCGACGCCCGAAATGTTTTACCACCGCCTTACCAATATACTGCCCCGCTTCTTTGAAATGGGGAAACTGTTTTTCCTGCGTTTCCTGCACGATCCGGGAGAGGATGTATTTGAAATCGATAAGGAGCTTCACCTGAGCCGGCGCCACCACCCCCACGGCAATGGCCTGTTTGAGCACTACTGCCGGCGCTGGGTGGCTTTGTCGCTGCTCAAAGACCTCTCTCAAATGCAGCGGGAGGGGAAATACGTCGACAATATCGTCCGTGCGCAGCGATCCAGGTATATCGGCACGGCTGATGAGTACTTTTGCCTGACGATTGCCCGGCCGGCTTACCCCTCACCCGATCGAAACGTCAGCGTAACGATCGGCATTCTGATTACCCCGGAGGTAAAGAAGCGGATTGCCTTTCTCAACGACCCTGCCATTCAGTTCCGGGAAGTCAACAAAACCTGTGAGCGTTGCCCGGTATCAGACTGCGCAGAGCGTGCCGCGCCCCCAAAAGTGGTCACCCGCCGGGAAAACCTGAAGCAGATTCAGGCCCGCCTGCAGAATCTTGAAGGAGCGGCGCACTGACATTCCCAATAGTAGACCCCCGGTTTGAAGAGCAATCCCTTTGGAATTCCCTATTTTCGCAACGTTGAATTACATAAAAATCCAATTCCGATATGAAGAAAGTAGTATGGTTCATGTTACTCCTGCCTATTGCTGCAGGACTGCACGCCCAAAAGGATATCACCCTTGAGGGTATTTGGAAAGATTACGAGTATGTGGCCAAGTCTGTACCGGGCTTTAACTTCCTGAACGATGGTAAGCATTACACCCGCCTGGAAGACAACAAGGTACAGCAATATGACATCACTACCGGTGCCCTGGTCACGACCATTTTTGACCCGGCTACCGTTCGGGAGAATAAGGATTTTACCGGGCAGGTGGATGGGTACGAATTTAGTGCCGATGAATCGAAAATGATCATCCGCAGCGGGACGGAGTCTATTTACCGGCGCTCTGTGAAAGCCAATTATTTTGTCTATGACCGGAAGGCAGGTACCCTCACCACCGTTTTTGAGGAGGGTAAGCATAGCTACGCTAGTTTTAACCCTCAGGCTGACCGGGTGGCGTTTACTTATGAAAACAACCTCTACTACCGCGATTTGTCTACCGGCAATGTGACACAGGTGACTACGAATGGTGAGCAGAACAAAATCATCTATGGTTCTGCAGATTGGGTATATGAGGAAGAATTTGGCTTCGCTAAAGCCTTTTTCTGGTCTGAAGACGGGCAACGCCTGGCCTATTACCGGTTTGATGAGCAGGAGGTCCCGCAGTTTACAATGACCAACTATCATGACGACCTCTACCCGGAGTACGAGACATTCAAATACCCTAAAGTAGGGGAGCAGAACGCAGTCGTCGATATCTACATTTACGATGTGCGGCAGGCTAAGTCGCTCCCGGTTGTGCTGGGCGAGGAGAAAGATATCTACATCCCCCGCATCAAGTGGACCAAAGATTCGGACAAGCTGTGCGTTTACCGGATGAACCGCCATCAGAACGAACTGGAATTGCTTTTAGCCGATGCCCGATCTGGTGAAACCAAGCTTTTACTGAAAGAAAAAAACGATTACTACATTGCCGAAAGCGTGTTGGACAACCTGACTTTTCTGGAGGACGGCAAGCGCTTCGTCTGGAGCAGTGAGCAGGATGGTTGGCACCACATCTACCTTTACAGCATGAAAGGGAAGAAGCTGGAGCAAATCACCAAAGGCGAATGGGAAGTAACCGAGCTCTACGGCGTCAATGAAGCAGAAGACCGCATTTACTATCAGGCTGCTGACAAATCTCCTATGGAGCGGCAGGTATACAGCATCGGGCTGGATGGCAAAAACCGTCAGATTATCGCGGGTGCTTCCGGTTGGAACAGCGCTCAATTTAGCAGTACCTACGACTATTATGTGGGGCAATTCTCCACAGTCAATGCACCAGCTACCTACACTGTTTATGACAAAAAAGGCCGAACGCTCCGGGTAATCGAAGAGAATAAAGACCTGAAGACCAAACAAATGGAATATGGTACACAGCCGGTTGAGTTTTTCAGTTTCGAAACCTCAGAAGGCGTGGAGCTCAACGGCTGGATGATCAAGCCCCGTGATTTCCGTGAAAACCGTCAGTACCCGGTCTTTATGTACCTCTACGGAGGCCCGGGCAGCCAAACGGTAACGGATTCCTGGAAAGGCATGAACTACTGGTGGTTTCAGATGCTGGCGCAACAGGGCTATATCGTAGCTAGCGTGGACAACCGTGGTACCGGTGGGCGCGGGGAAGAATTCAAAAAGATGACGTATCAGCAGCTGGGGCACTACGAGACGATTGATCAGATTGAGGCCGCTAAATACCTGGGCAGCCTGCCGTACGCTGATGAAAACCGCATCGGTATTTTCGGCTGGAGCTATGGCGGGTACATGTCCTCCCTCTGTGTACTAAAGGGGAATGACGTCTTCAAAGCCGGCATCGCTGTCGCACCGGTAACCAACTGGAAGTGGTACGACACGATCTACACCGAGCGCTACATGCGGACCTACAAAGAGAACGAGTCCGGCTACCGGGACAACTCACCGGTGTACTTTGCCGACCGCCTGAAAGGGGACTACCTGCTGGTACACGGTATGGGGGATGATAACGTACATTTTCAGCACACTGCAGAAATGGCGAATGCCCTGATTGCCGCCAACAAGCAGTTTGATACCTACTTCTACCCAAACCGGAACCACGGCATCTACGGCGGTAACACCCGTCTGCACCTGTACCAGAAGATGACGGACTTTTTGGAAGAGAGCCTGGAGCCGGGTAAGAATATGATTGCTACCCGCCCCGGACAGTCTATCCGCAAGCAGAAAATGCTGAAAGCCAACCCGAATATAAAGGTGGCACCCGCAGAAAAGATGGCCCCTTTGCAAAAGCAGAAATCGGCAAAACAATAACAACGTGTACAAAACAAGGAGGCCGTGCGTCATGGACAGGTGCCGTGGCGCACGGTTTGCTTTGGGGTGAACTATTCAGTTTTTATTGTGGTTAGACTAATTGGACTTGCAGAAAACCGGACGAATGGGCATAAGAAAGACCAAAGAATACGACGTAGAGATCATTAACCGCAAAGCAGGCTTCGAGTATCGCTTTCTGGATACTTTTGAGGCGGGTATCATGCTGCACGGTACGGAAGTGAAGTCTATTCGGAAGGGTAATGCCAATTTGCGGGATGCCTACTGCTTTTTCAGGAAAGGGGAGCTGTACATCAAAAGCCTTTTCATTGCGGAGTATGAGCACGGCAATATGTTCAATCATGAATCCCGCCGTACCCGAAAACTACTGCTCAAGCGCCGGGAGCTGGGCAGGTTGGAAAAGCAGCTCAAGGAGAAAGGGCTCACGATCGTCCCCGTACGCTTGTACATCAACGAGCGCGGGCTGGCTAAAATAGAGATAGCGCTGGCTCAGGGTAAGAAGGTCTACGATAAGCGGGAGTCCATTAAGCAGAAGGATGTGAAACGGGACCTGGACCGGATCAAGAAAATGTACTAATCTCGCCTTGGAGAACTATAAACAACCGCCAGGCTTACCCAATTTCCTTCTGCACAAAAAGATGCTGGCTCACTTTCTTCGTGAGTAGCTGTTCCCGGTCTGCTCCAATCCGAACTCTTACCGATTCATCGTACTCAAAACATTCCAGGATTTCCACCTGCGTACCCAGTATCAGCTGCATGCGGTCGAGGTACTGCAGAAAGCCCGAAGTGTGGTCGTTTACTCCTACTATTGCCCCTTTTTCCCCGGGTTTCATCTCATTGAGGAGAACCTGGCTACGCTGGGCAAAATTCCCATCGGCATCCGGTATGGGGTCGCCGTGGGGGTCAAATTTGGGCAGCCCGAGGTGGGCATCGAGGCGTTCTACCAGCTTAGGCGATTTGATGTGTTCGAGTTGTTCGGCGATTTCATGTACCTCATCCCAGGAGAAAGAGAGCTTATCCACCAGAAAAACCTCCCAAAGGCGGTGCTTTCGGATGAGGTGGGTGGCGATACGCTGCCCCTTGTCAGTCAAGGTAGCCCCTTTATAGCGTTCGTAGTGGATAAGGTCTTTATCAGAGAGGCGTTTGACCATATCCGTGACCGAGGCCGCACTTGTGCTCATTTCTTTTGCAATAGCGTTCGTGCTGGCCGCTTTATTCCTGCGCTCAGAAATTTTGAAAATGGCCTTCAGGTAGTTTTCTTCCGTGTGTGATATTTCCATATTGGTTAAGAGCTGTCGGTATTGAAACAATCCAAACGGAATACCGTTGATCTTTACCGGGCTTGTGCGTAAAATATCGGTATCCTGTTTTTCATCGTTTATCCGGGCGCAGCAGAAATTTTACTCATCCGGCTGGTTTATTGCCAAGTTCATATTTGTATATTGCACATTTCAATTTTCCCGGCGGCTTTATGAAAAATAAGAGAAATTGGCGACTTCTGCTGGCATCACTGCTCTTTTCAGGGCTGGCTTTTGCATTTTCTGACCCCTTCAATACCCCGCCGATATTCCTTGCGCCTCAGGATGGTACCGTAGAAGTATTCACAGAGCAACCCTTCGAGTTGGACATAGAGGTGGAGGATATTGATAATGATATTGTGCATATTCAGGCGGAACATCTGCCAGCCTGGCTTACCTTCGACCCCTACCTGCTTCAACTATACGGGCAGCCTACACGGCTGGACCGCGGAACCTACTACGTCACCATCAAAGCTGATGATGGGCGGGAAGTACGCTCAAAGCGTCTGGAGCTCAAGGTGAAGTATGGGCATTCCGCTCAGCAACACCTCGAAGAAACGGTACAGGCCACCTGTCAGGAGCGCCTGGCGAATCTCAAGGGGGTTTCTGCCGCAGTGATTGGGCCGGACGGTCAATTGTCTACTGTAGTCCACGGGCATAGTGACGCTGCCCGCCGTCAGCTGCTTGACCCTAATCATCGGTTCAGAGTAGCTAGTGTCACTAAGCTTTTTACCTCCACCCTTATCATGCGGCTGGTCGAGTTCGGCTATTTTGAGTTGGATGACCGCCTGGCGGAGTACCTCGAAGTGCCGGGCCTGCCTAATGGCAGAAGTATTACCATCCGACAGCTACTCAGCCATACAGGAGGTGTGATCGATCACCTCAACCACCCCTCCTTTTACCGCGGCAACTGGAAATACCGGACCTGGGATGAAAAAGATATCTACCGCTTTGCAGCAGTCCGAAGCCCCCGGTTCTCCCCCGGGCAGGGGTACGACTATTCCAATACCGGGTTTTACCTGCTGGGAGAGCTGGTGGAGGCGGTACTGGAAAAGCCATTGAAGGATGCCTTCCGGGAATACATCTTCACACCTGCCGGGCTCAACCAAACGATTTACGATGACTTCAGCGACCGCCGCCACCGTATTGACAGCCTGGCGGATAACGGACGGGCCTACGAATACCACCTCTCGGCTGTTGGTGCAGCGGGGGCCATCGTCGCCACACCCGCGGATGTCGCGCGTTTTGGGCATGCACTTTTTAAGGGCAAACTGGTCAGCGCACAATCCCTGGAGCTCATGCAGCAGGACCTGGGCTACGAACAAGGCGGCGACCACTACGGACTGGGTATGCGCATGTGGGACGACCACGGCATCAAACACTTCGGGCATACGGGTGCCCTAATGGGCTACCGCTCTATTCTCATGTACCTGCCGGAATACGAAACAACTATAGCCCTGTCCACCCACCACAGCCATTACCGCTGGTATGATCTGGTGAATGATGTGTTGCTGGAAATGGCGGACTACTACCGGTAGTCTTCCATACTGAGCTCCCGCATCATAAACCGGTACCGGTGTTCGTAATAATCAATCAACTGATCCGTTGATTGCCCGGAGCCGTGCCCGCTATCATAATTGATGTAAAGCAGAATCGGGTTTTCCTGCCCAAGGTTGTTTTGAAGGGCTGCGGCAAATTTTTTGGCGTGCAACGGGTCTACCCGGGAGTCATTTTCGCCTGCCGTCACCATCATCGTAGGGTGGTCTACGCCCATACGGATGTTGTGGTAAGGCGAGTAGCGCAGGATATTTTGGAAATCTTCTTTCTTATCGGGGTCGCCGTACTCCGGAATCCAGTACCGGGCAATGAGGAATTTGTGAAAACGGATCATATCCAGCAGCGGTACGCCACAGATGGCGGCTTTAAAGAGGTCAGGCCGCTGCGTTACCACAGCTCCCACCAGCAGGCCTCCGTTGCTTCCCCCTTCAATGCCCAGCTTTTCAGTGCTTGTGTAGCCTTCTTTGATCAGGTACTCGCCGGCTGCGATAAAGTCATCAAAGGTATTCTGCTTTTTGAAGAGCATGCCGTCTTCGTGCCATTGCTCCCCGTACTCATCACCACCCCGAAGCCCAGCGTGCGCGAACACTCCGCCCCGGTTGATGAACATCGCCCGCATGCCGATAAAGGAGGGTGAAATACCGATGTTGAACCCACCGTACCCGTAGAGGACCGTTGGGTTGTTCCCATCGAGTGCCAATCCTTTTTTGTGCACCAGGAACAGCGGCACTTTGGTGCCATCTTTGGAGGGGTAGAAGACAATCTTGGCTTCAATCTCATCCGTGTTGATGGGCACCTCCTGCTTGTAGTACAATTCCCAGTTCAGTTGCTTTTTGTCCAGGTCCTCCGGGTCAAGCCGGTAAATTTGGTAAGGGCTGGTGAAGGTGCTCAGCCCCACGAAGATGGCATCCACATCACGGTTGTAGCTTACGGAGGCGACGTTGCCCACCTCTGGCGCGGGAATTTCCTTTATCTTTTTGCCCTTAAGGTCGCGCAGTACCATGCGGCTAAGGACGTCTTTCTTTTCTACGGTGATCAGGTAGTCGTCAGTGACGGCATAGCTCTCCAGCACGATGTCTTCCCGTTCCGGCACAAGCGTTGCCCAATGCTCAAAGCCCGGTTTTTTCTGATCCGCGACCATGAGCTTAAAGTTGGGCGCTTCGTGGTTGGTGTAGAAATAGATTTTCCCATCAATGGCGTAAGGGGAAGCCCGGAATTTTTGGTTAGCGTAGATTTCCACCGGTTCGTCATCGGAGCCCGTCTGCTTCATGCGCAGGGAGTGGGTAGCGTAAAAGTCACCCTCACTGTAGAAGGTCAGGTCGGCGTAGCGGGCATCGCTCACGCTCGCTGTATTTTTGGAATCTTCAGGCACGAGCAGAGTGACGTCCTCCGAGCGGTCGCTGCCGATTTTATGCAGGCGCACTTCGATTGGCTTTTGCGCGTCGATCATCTCCTGCGTGCGCACCCAGATGTAGGCGTGTTGCTCATCCTTCGTCCAGGAAAAGGCGCGCAGCCCTTCAACGGGGTCGCCAAGCACTCTGCCGGTCTGCGTATCAATGATGTAGTAGGTGCTGATTTCCGCTCCCTTGGATTGCATGCCCACCGCTACCCGGCTGCCATCCTCTGTAAAGCTGCGGCCCGAGAGCGAGGATTTACCGGAAGGGTCAATGGCTTCCGGATCGAAGAGCAGCAGCTCTTTCCCATCGATAAGGGTATACAGCTTGGACTGCTTTTCGCCCTTTTTGCGGCGGGTAAAAAACTGCCGGTCAGCCACCAGTTGCATGGGGCTCTCGATATCCCGGTCGATGTAAGCCTGAATCTCTTCCCGCAGCCCCGGAATAGCGGGGCATTCCGTGTCGATGTAATTCAGGGTGGCATCGTGTTGTGCGCGTGTCCATTTTTGGACTTCCGGGTCCGTTTTGTCTTCCAGCCAGCGGTAGGGGTCCGTGAGGCGGTAGCCATGCAGGGTATCTGTTACCGGCCGTGATTCTGTGTGTGGAAAAATGAATTGAGCTTGCGTCTGTTTCATGCCTGCAAAGGTAAATAGAAACAGCAAAGCGACTTGCAGATTGATCAGCTTCATATTTGAGAGTCGTGGTTTTACCGCCAATATACGGCAAAAGAGGGGTTCAAAATTGCAAAAGGCTTGCTCCTGCCCGTTACCGGACAAGAACAAACCTTCCTGCAGGGCGAGCAAAGGCGGTTCGCTCCAGCCCTGCCCCTAATCGGCAATCATAAAATTTATAAGCTATAGTCTTCTAAACTTCTTACCGGTGGACGCCGCTTGACGGAACGATCAGGGGGAGAATCAAACCCTTCCCGTTGTGCTGTAGAGTACAGCTCGAAAATCCAGGCGGCACCGCCCAGGAATATCAGGTTGCCAATGATGCCTAAGTGTCCGGTCAAAACAAGCGCCAGCCATATACCAATGACAGCTACGCTGATGACCGCAAATATTGCTCGGAATGCTTTGGTTTGGGTGCGCATAACTGTAACTTTTTAATTCGATTTCAAAGTACAGCTATTCCAGAGTGAGCGCTATGATTTTGGCTACTTTTAGCGATGAGAAAAGTCATCTTTGCCAGTCGGACAGGTGTGCTTCCTGTACCTTATTCCGGGCGCGCCTCACTGCCTGCTAAAATACCTCCATCAATGTGCAGTTCTGTACCGGTGACGTACTTCGATTCATCAGTAGCGAGGTAGAGCGTGGCATACGCCACATCCTCCGGCTCACCGAATTTGCCGAGGGGAATCCCCGCCTCCACATTTTTTATGATTTGTGCTCTTTGTTCCCCTTCGCCGAGTATGGCATCCCACATTGGGGTCATGATGGCGGCAGGGTGGATACTGTTGCAGCGGATACCGTACCCTTTTTCTGCACAGTACAAGGCTACGCTCTTGGTGTGGTTGCGGACCGCAGCTTTGCTCGATGCATAGGCCACTGCCCCCGGTATCCCCACAATACCACTGCGGGAAGAAATGTTGATGATGCTGCCCCCGCCTGCTTTCATCAACCCAATACCGTATTTGCAGCCCAGCATAGTACCCGTGCTGTTTACCCGGTGCACGGTATCCCAGGTACTTAGGTCGGATTGCTCGGGGTCGAAAGGGCCGGGCGCTTCCAGAAAACCGGTGATGCCGGCGTTGTTGACCAGGATTTGCAGCGTGCCGAAGTGTTGCCGAATGTAGTGGTCTGCTGCCCGCCAGTCCGCTTCTTCCCCAACATCAAGGTGGAGGTAGTGCGCCCGCTCGCCCAGTTGGCTGGCAATGGCTTGCCCTTCTTCATCGCGGATGTCCGTGAGCAATACCGTGGCGCCTTCCGCGTGAAAAACGGTAGCGATGGCCTCCCCGATGCCCCGGGCGGCACCGGTGATGAGGGCGGTTTTGTCTTTTAGTCGTGCCATATTTTTTCTTCAAAGATAGTGGAGATACCTTCCAGGGGCGTTCGAAAATGAAAAATCGTACCTCTTCTGTAAAGCTTTAGCTTATCCTAAGCCCGTTCGGTACTGTCTGATCCGTATTGAGCAGGATTACCCCGCCCGCTTCACCCACCGCACCCAACACCAGGCACTCGCTGATCATATTGGCAATTTGCTTGGGCGGGAAGTTGACCACCGCAATAACCTGACGCCCCAACAGCTCCTCAGGCTGATAGTGGTCTGTGATTTGGGCAGAAGTTTTGCGCTCGCCCAGCGGGCCAAAGTCAATATGCAGGATATAGGCGGGCTTCCGGGCCTGTGCATTGGGGTAGGCTTGCAGGACAGTGCCCACGCGCATGTCTACTTTCGTGAAGTCGCTCCAGGTGAGAATGGAGTTGGTACGATTGGGGGAAGACATATTTTTTGCTGTTTCAAGAAGAAACACCACAATCGGAGGAATGGATGATTGGTGAGCGCTTAATTATTGTCCGTAGAGATGACCCCGTCCATGAAGGTATCAATAGCTCCAAAATAGAGGCTGGGCTGATCCAGCCAGCCGTAGTGACCACACTCTGGCATCAATACGAAAGTGGAATTCGGAAAAGCCCGATGAGCCGCTTCTCCTATTTCAGGTACAATAACATCCTGCTTGCCCTGAATGATCAAAACGGGCTTCCGGAACTCCCCGGCTGCTTCTTTTACATTGTAGTTGATCTTTTGGAGGTCTTGCCAGATCAGTTGATTGATGTACATGTTGCTTTGGCCCAGGCGTTTAGCAACTTGGGCTGCATAGGCGTCATTGTAGACGTAGGCGTAAGCCATGTAACTACGGCGCTGCTGTTGTGCGAGCTGCGTTGTATCACCGGATTGCAATCGCTCCGTCCAGTAAAGAAAAGAGTCACGTTGCGTGTCGGTCAGCCTTTCGGTAATGTCGAAGTTGTCAAGCAGCCCGAGGTCAACCCCTCCTGAGGCAGAGGCGATGAAAGCCTTTACCGCTTCTGGATGTTTGGACAGGTAATAATTGCCTAGTATGCCTCCAAAGGAATGACCGAGAACTGTCCATTCCTCGTAGCCAAGATGGATACGCAGCGCTTCAAGATCGGCCACCATCAGCTCCATCGTCATATTGTCAGCAGTAATGTTCTCCATTTTAGATGAACCTGTACCCCGCTGATCATACAGGATGGCCTGATAGTCTTCACTGAGGGATTCAGCCAGTGCCTGAAAGCCTTTGCTGTTGAAGCCCGGGCCACCGTTGATAATGACCATTGGTTCTCCTGATCCGTAAATTTCGTAATAGAGGTCTACGCCTTTGGACGGGGCAAAACCGGTTTTGGATTGTGCACTCAGCAATAGCCCGCTGAACAGGAAAAGGGAAAAAACAAAAGATCGCTTAGCAGTCATAAAGCAGGTGATTTTCCTGAAAGCTAAGCGATCTTAAGTATTGGAAGTAGTACATTATTGCTAAGTACCGGCAAGGATACTATTGCGGGCTGCTATTGCCAAAGTTTTTCGGGGTACTGGCCTTCTGCCGTCAGTTTGGCGAAAGCCTCCTGTACCATCGGTTTGTCTTCCTGATAAGTCACGCCGTACCAGCGTTCGGCATTAGGAATGACCGTGAGGTCAATTTTACCCTCATTGATCAGGCGGTTGATGACGAGCGGGATGTAAAACTCTGCACGGGGCTGATCCCGGTGCGCTTCTACGAACTCGATGAAGTGTTGCCGGGTGACCTCAAAAACGTTGGGATGGAAACCCCAGAAGTTCATGGATACCAGTGCGTCCGGGCTTAGCGGGTGCTGTCCGTCATTTTCTTCGTAGACAATGCCATTGGGCGTGCGCTGAATTTTGTGGCGCTCCACCACATCGGTCAGGTGCCCGGCTTCGTCTACTTCACACACCCCACGGTTGACATGGCCGGCATCAGAGAGTGTCTTGTCCAGTTGGTAGCCAATCATGCTGTAGTGGTCCGGTGCGCAGTCGTTCTTCAGGAAGTCTGCCATGGCCTTGAAGCTACTGATGCCGTAGTAGTCATCGGCATTGATAACAGCGAAAGGCTCGTTGATTTTGTCGTGGGCCACCAGGACGGCATGAGCCGTACCCCAGGGCTTTTCCCGTTCAGGCAGGTCGCTGAGGCCTTCTACCGGGGTATTGATAGCCTGAAAGGCGTACTCGATTTCCACCTTATCGTCGAACTTGCCGCCGAACTTTTCGCGGAAAGCCTCCTCAATATCTTCACGGATGACAAAGACGATTTTGCCAAAGCCGGCGCGGATGGCATCGTAAATGGAGTATTCAATGATCACTTCTTGGTTGGGGCCAAGGCCGTCGAGCTGTTTGAGACCACCGTAGCGGCTGCCCATACCGGCTGCAAGGATAAGCAAAGTTGGTTTCATGGATTTTTGCTGCGAATATAGCGGGAATCACCGGCATTGCCAGCCCGAAAGACGTTAAACCGGTATTACTTTTCCTGCCGGAGCAGTTTTTCGCGGCGGATTTGCTGTACCATACGCTCTACCCGTTGCTCGACCCGAAAGCGGTGCAACAGCAGCCCGCCCACCAGCGAAAGGCAACCAATGCCGAAGATGGTATTGCGGGAGCGCTCCACCAGATCAGCGTGCATCTCATAGAAAGGACGGACCAGCAGTACTTCAATGGCAATCACCAGGGCGGCTAGCAGGAAAAGAAAAGTAGCCGTGGCTTTGGCGCGTTCCAAAAAAGTGGGCTCCATGCGCCTCAGGCATTTTTTGAGGAAGCTAATCGCATCATTGTGGTAGGGGTCAATCCGGATAAGCTGTAGCAGAATATAATGGCACTTTTCGTATTGCAGGCATTGGAAGTGAGAGGCAGCTTTTCTAAAAAGCAGCTGTTCGTACAGGCTTTCACCGGGGGGGCTTTCTACGTTTTGCACAATCACCTCCTCAATCGCCACATTGACCATTAAGAGATGTTTTTGGTGGAAGCCCACCTCAAAAAGGCTGTTGACATAAGCCACCAGCATCTCAAAGTACTCCTCAAAGTCCAGCCCGCGAATCGTGTCTTCCCGGCCTTCGTAGAAATGGATAATACGCCGGTAGTTGGTAGCCTCAATCTCCTTGAAGTCACGAAAGGTTTTGGAATGGTATGTGGACTTTAATAATGACATCTATTCAGTAAGTTCTAAAGCGTACAGTACCGGCTTGCTCGGGCTGGCATCGATTTCAAAGCTGGCGATTTGAAGGTTCAGTAAATATAATCCATCGCGGATGGAATTGTTTACATAAATCAGCTCGGTTATGGTGCAATGTGTCCTGGGCGACTCCGGGTAGTACCAGAATGCCCGGTGCCCGAGTAGTTGCCCGCCATCCTCTTCCCGGTCTACCGAGGGCAGGTCGAGCAGCAAATGCTCTACACCTCGTTCCACCAGATAATCAATCGCCTCATGGTGCAGATAGGGCGGATTGGCGCCGGAGTAGTTGGTGATCATCTTGAGGTCATCGTTGGGCAGCGTGCGGATGATCAGTGCGGGCGTGGGCGGATGTGCTTCGAGCAGGGCCTCAAGTTGCTCGCGGTAGAGGATGCGGTCGCCATTTTCCTTTTTGGTTGGGAAAACGCTCACCAGCCTGGCCGGGAAGTGAAACTGCTGCAGGCACTGATTGATGGTGTAGGTTTCCTTCGCAATATGCCCTACGCATTCAGTGTGCGTGCCATTGCCGTGAGGCGTCAGGCGGACCGTCAGAAAGTTGACCGGGCCTCCTTCTTTGGTGGAGCCAATGAAATCGCCGGCCACCACCGGGCTATGCTCCATAGGTGGTGCGTAGAAGCAGTTGACGGTTTCCAGGCCCGCTTTAAGGGGAATGGCAATATCTATGGGGCGCTGTAAGTCAGCCTTATAAGTCAGGCCGTGCAATTGAAGAGTCGTTTGCATGGTTACTCGTCATTTCGTTTATCTGATCCCCAGGCAAGCTTCTGCCGGATGGTATCCATAAAGCTGACGTCATGAAGCTGTACCAGGCGGATACCAAAGTCGTTCTTACGGACGGCCAGCTGATGGGCTGCCGTGATCGTCTCGAAGCGGGAGTCCAGCGTGCAGAGGAAATTTTCTGCCCGCCCTTCAATTTCAAATGAAATGACGGAGCTTTCTGAAATGACAATGGGCCGGACATTAAGGTTGTGCGGAGCTACAGGGGTGAGGACAAAGTTGCCGGAGTTGGGGAAAATAATGGGTCCGCCGCAGCTCAGGGAATAGCCGGTGGAACCCGTTGGTGTCGCCACAATGATACCATCCGCCCAGTAGGAGTTGAGGTAAGCCCCGTTGATGAAAGTGTGAATGGTGATCATGGAGGAGGTGTCCCGCTTGAGCAGCGTGATGTCATTTAGCGCAAAGCGGATTTCCCCGAATATGGGCAGGTTGGACTCCAGGTAAAGCATGGAGCGTTCCTGTATGCTGTACATGCCCCGCTTGAGCAGCTTAATGGCGTCGTGAATGCGCTTTTTCTCAATGCTGGCCAGAAAACCGAGCCGCCCCAGGTTAATCCCCAGAATCGGCACCTTACTGTCACGGATGTGGGTAGTGGCGGCCAGAATCGTGCCATCGCCCCCCAGCGTGATAAAGAAGTCGAATTTATGCGTGGTAAAGTCCAGGTAGCCTCCAAAGGTGCCCACTTGTGCCGGCAGCCGGATTTCTCCCTTTAGCTGCTCCAGATAGGGGGCATAAACGTAAGCATGAATGCCTTCCTCATGCAGGGCATCGAAGAGGTGCTGAATGTGCGGGATGTCTTTTTCCTTGAGAACTTTGCTGTAAACGACTACTTGCATCTAATAGATTGATTCTGAAGTGCCTGGAGTTTTGAAATAAAGATGCCCAATCTGGAATAGCTGGCGGCTAAATATTCATGCTAAGGTGTAAAAATAACCCTTTTTCCATCAAATCGTTGAGGCTGTATTGGATTTGGATTACTTTGTCGTAGTAGAGTACGATGTCGAGCCCAATGCCGCCGCCCCATAGCAGACGGTTGCTGTGCGGGTTGTCGGGGCGGGCGTAGGGGCTGTTGACGTAGCCCAGGTCGTTGTTGAGCGAGAGGTTGAGCTTGATGGGCATGCGCCGCAGTTGCTGAATGGGCATCAGCTTACCAAAGTTGAAATTGTACTCAGCAAAACGAAAACGAAGGCTCGATTGGCCCATCGCCATGTCCATCCCGTCGATGACATAGTATTCCCATCCCCTCATGGTATGCCCACTGAAGCCCAACCCCCGGTTGTCCTGATAAGGCTGACGGGAGCGGATGATGGACAGCTTGGTGCGCATCACCAGGCCCAGGCTCCAGCGCTCGCCCCAGGGGATGTATTTTCCGTAACCGGTGAACAGGGTAAGCCCGGAGCGTTCCCCAAAAAAGCCCAGGCCTTCTTTGAGGAGGCTGCCATAGCAAAATGAACCCTCCCAGGGATAAGGGGCCACATCCCTGTTTTCGTGGAAGTAGTTGTAGCGTAGCGTAAAGTAGCGGATGCGGTGACGCCCGTCGAGGAGGTAGTCCGGGTTGAGATCCAGGGCGATTTCGTCTCCGATGCGCTTTTGCGTGAAGCTAAGTTCCAGATCGTGATAAGACTGCAGTTGTGGCCGAAAGGTAATGCCCGCTTCACCAGTAAACCGCTCGTAAATGAAACCTTCTTCTGACCGGAAAAACTGCTGCCGGCTATCGGTTGTACGGTAATTAATCTCCCGGTTGCGCCAGTAGCCTACCCCTGCGAAAGCGCCCAGGGTTTGGGCTTTGTTGAGGTAGGGCATGCTGTAAGACAATGCATATTTGCGCGTGTAGCCATACTTCACCGACCCTTTGAGCTTGTCTTTGCGCCCGGTGAGGTTGATGTGGGCAAAGTCCACACCGTAGTTGGTGCGGTCAAGCGAGCGTTTCTGGTCTACCCACCAGACATTGAAGTTGCGGTCCGCCAGCTCAAACACCGGAATAGGGTAGAGGTACCACATCTCTTCCACCGTGACCAGCAGTTGGACTTCATTGGTCTCTCCCTTCCAGGCCTGATAGCTGATCTGCGCCCGGTTGAACAGCCCGGTGTTCATGATCATCTGTTCGGACCAGGTAATCTTCTCCGGCAGTTCCTCCAGGAGTATCGTATCCCCTTCCCGTATGGACATCTCCCGCAGGATGATCTCCGATAGCGTTTGCTTGTTGCCGGTCACAGCGATGGAGTCGATGTACACCACCTCCCGGTCACTGCTCCATGCGTTGAAGCAGCCCACCAATCCCACAGTAAGCAAAAGAAGACGGATCATGATGGATAGTGTTCCCTGGGTTATGCGTAGTTTTCTGTTTAGAGCTATGCCCTCAATTTAAAAGGTTTTAGGTAGGAAACAAAAATAAATAAGCAGCGGGTAAGGCAGCGGGCAGAATTTAGCAACCCACCCGCCTTGCACTTGTGAAGGGAAATTTGTAAATTTAGCAATGTTAAACGAATAAGCGTACTCTACCCGAACCGTTTTACGCGTTCTGTCTGATCATCAGATGGGCATCAAACTACATTAATTGCACGAATCCAGGAATTGGGCTTTCAAAGAGTGTGGAAACACTCGTTGATTTGGTCCGGCACTGCCTTTGCCGGGATTGTACTTGTGCAATGGCATAGCAAAGAATCGCGCAAACCCCTAAATACCAGAGATGATGAAACTAATCGCTCAACTTCAACACTTAGACCGCCTGGATAGCCTGATCCGGCGCAAAGCGACAGGCTCCTCTGCTCAGCTCGCCGCCCGCTTTGGCTGCAGTCGCCGTACCATCTACAACTACCTGAAAACACTGAAAGAACTGGGGGCTGAGATTGTCTACTGTGACAAACGCCGATCTTATTATTATGAAACGCTATTGCCGGGAGACCTGCACGGGCTGCTTTATCCGGATGAAGCGGGGGCGGAGGAGTGATTTGGTGGGCTTTTCGCCAAAAACTTTAAAAAAATGATGGGAAAACGGCAGAGTGCAAAATTTTTGCACAAACGGGGCTTATGTTTGTAGGGTACCTCAAAATTTTCAATCATGAAGCATTTAATTTTAATGGTTCTCTTAGGGCTGACAGCGTTCAGTTGTACTCACGCTCAAAAGGGCTGGATGGCCATCGGAGAGATCCAGGATGGTAAAGCAGTGCTGACTGCTGACAAAACGGAGCTGCTGCGGGCTTACAACCAAAACCTACAGCGGTTTTCAGGAATCAACGGTGAATTTATGGAGGTGAGCATAGAAACAGCTGCTCAGGGAGCTTATACATTGGTGTTTTTAGGCAAAGCCTACAAATCCACATTTCGGGTAGAAAAAGCAGATGGCACTGTATTGAGAGTAAATTACACGATTAGTTGTACCACCTCTGATTGTTCTCAAGAAACCGGCGGTTGCGAGCCAAGGTTCAACGGTGGAGATCGCGGCAACTGCAGCCCCTGTAGCAATGATGGAAAATGTACAAAAACGGTGAGCAGCAGTTCACTTCTGAGTGTTGGTGGCAAAGAGTAGATGGGCTCACTTTTTAAATGAAGAAACATGATTAAGTACACATTATTCTGGATAATTCTAATCTGCGCAAGCGTGAGTACACAGGCACAGGAAACAGACCTGAGATTTGGCGTAGGCGGTTCCCTCTTAGGCACAGGGGACATGCGCGCCATTATGCTGGAAAACGAAGCGAACCTCAAATTGAACCGGTACTTTGCCTTGAGCGGAGGATTGGGTCTTGGTACGAGCAATGACGGCGCGTTTGATCAGGCTTCCTTCCTGCAGCTTAACGCCAATGTCTATGTCTCGCCATTCAGGAATACAGGCAGGAATGACTTCAGGCTCGGAACAGGGCTGAGCTGGTATACGGTTTCAGAAAGTTACAACGCCTTATCGATTTCCCATACCGGAGAAATCGTTGATTCAAAGCTGCAGTCCGATCAACGTAACGCATTGGGCTTCAGCCTGATCATCGAAAACACCTATTCTGTGACGGAACGGCTGTTGGTGGGGCTGAAGGCCTTTACACAACCTTATCAAAATGGGGATATCAATTCTGGTATTCTGTTGAAGTTCGGGGTGAAGCTTTAATGCGACGCTACAGCTAATTGTGTTGGGTCGATTCCTAAAATAAGTTGAAAGATGACCGGGACAAATTTGAATTGTACGTCCGGTTGCTGCCATAAACATTGACAAAAATAACAAACATGTACCCCAGACTTTTCCTTTTAGGAACCATCCTACTCCTCTGCACCCTCGCCCTCCCCGCCCAGTCCGGGCAAGTGATTTACAAACTCATCAGTACCGCTGAGCGCCACTCAACTTTGGATGAAGCAGCAAAAAGCCTACCCCCGGAACAGCGGGAAGGTTTTAAGACTAGCATGAAGGGGATGGAAGCAGAATACCCCCAAATGCGTTTTGAACTCCTTTACACCCCCGAACACGCGCAGTACCGGCTTATCCCCTACCTGCCACTGGGTGATGAGCTGGGGCACATCCTAGCTAAAAGCACCACGGGAGCCAATAATGTATACTACCGCAATACCCAAAAGCAGGAGAAAATCAAGCAGGTTGAACAAACCGGGCAGCGCATCAACGTGCAAATGCCCTACGAAGAATACGAGTGGACCATCACGGAGGAAGAACGCTACATCGGGCAGTATGCCTGCAAAAAAGCGACGGCAGTGGTGGATTACTATGATAAAGGTCGCGAACGGCAAATATACTATGAGATCGAAGCGTGGTTTACTCCGGAAATTCCGCTGCCCTATGGTCCCAAAGGCATGGATGGGCTGCCCGGGCTGGTATTGGAGGCGGGGGTGGTAGGCAAACCCTGGTCTACCTTTACGATCGACTCCCTCACCGAAGGCTTATCTGCCGAACAAGAAAAGGACATCCGGCTCAAAAAAGGCAAAACGATTAGTAAGAAGGAATACGACGCCTACATTGAGCAACAAATCAAAAGCCGGCAGTAGTGTGGAACAACCGGACTTTCATGGCCGGGCTGCTCCTGCTGGCTGGGTGGCCCCTCCTGGCCCAATCACGCCAAATTACCGGGCAGGTACTGGACGATAGCCTGCGTACGCCTTTGCCTTTTGCCAATATTTCCTTCGTGCCAGTAGAGGAAGGAGCTACCCTGCGTTTTGCAATGACGGATCAAAAGGGGCGGTTCCGCTTTAAGGCAAGTGGCGCTGCAGGCCTGCGAATGACCACTACCTACCTCGGCTATCAGTCCACCTCTATAACCCTGCCTGCCGGAACGGAAGATACGACTCTGCAAATTACCCTGCGTCTGCAACCCCTCGACCTAGCGATGGTGGAAGTCAAAGACCGTGCCCCACCGGTCGTGGTCCGCGGCGATACGGTCACCTATCAGGCAGATGCTTTCCGGGAGGTATTCGACTGGAAGCTGCAGGACCTGCTTCGCCGCCTGCCGGGTATGGAAGTGGATGAGCAAAACCGCCTGCGCTTCAATGGGGAAGTGGTGCAGCAGGTGATGGTGGAAGGGAAGCCCTTCTTCGGGGGCAGTTCCAGGTTGGCACTAGAGCATATCCCGGCAGAGGTGATTGCCAAGCTGGAGGTGATCGATAATTATAACGCCGTTGATTTCCTGCAACCCCTCGGTACGGGCAATCAGCTGGTGCTCAATGTACGCCTGCGGGAAGACAAAAAACGCTTCGTCTTTGGAGATATCGCGGCGGCGGCTGGCCCCGAAAAACGCTACCTCGCCCACCCCAACCTCTTCTACTATTTCCCTGAGGTAAGCGTCAATGGCATTGGCGACCTGAACAACGCCAATCTGGAGCCGCTGTCTTTTTCCGATGTCATTCAGATGCAGGGCGGTATGGGCCGATTACTGGCAGAGGGGCAAGCCGGGCTGTCGGGTTTGCAGCAGGATTTTATGCCTTACCTGTCACCGGGCAATAACCGCTCCGGCCGCTCACAGTTTGGCGGGCTGAATGTCAGCGCTGCGCCTCTCCCAGACTGGACCGTTTACGCCTATGAGCTGGGGCTCCGCAGTGTGCAGGGCTACCTGTCGCTGTCGCGCAATGCCTTCTGGCAGCAGGATGGGGCACCGCCTGTCACCGAAAACCGGGAAAGCGAACGCGATACCGAACGGGCTACCTCCAACGGCAAGCTCAGCCTGGTGTACGATCCCAAAGAAGACTACTACCTGTCCCTGGAGTCCGACCTGGAGGTTGGAATGGCGGAAGATGCCTCCACGCTGCTTTCGCAAACGGTGCAGACCGGGCGTGACCTGTTCACAGACGAGCATAATAACTTTCAAAACCACAGTCATACTTTGGAAGCCCACCATAAATTCAGCGGGCATCACATTGGCACTTTGGAAGCCTCCTGGCAGCAGCGCAGAGCGGAGGACGAGCTTGGTCTGCAATCTAATCAGCCCCTGCTGCAAGGGCTGATTGGCTCACCACCGGAACCGAGTGCCGGGCTTTCGCATCAGGGGCAGACCCGGCTTTCGGCCCTTTCCACCGCCTACCGGCATTACTGGGTGCTGAATCCGCAGAACCACTTCGAATTTCAGCTGGGCTACCGTCAGTTGCATAGCCGGGCGCAGACTATGGACAACTGGTCAGCCGGTAACGGCACGCCCGTATTGCTGCCCATTGATACCACCCGGTTTGGCAACGGCCAAAAGCTTCGGTTGGAGGATGCCTCGGCCCGTTTGTCTTATAAGTACACCCGCGACGCGCTGGAGGGCGAACTGGGCACCACAGTCCACCGTATGCAATGGTGGATTCGCGAGGAGGGGCAGGCGGCTGCCCGCCAAAGGGAATGTCTGGCCTTGCCTTTTGCCAAAGCCACCACCACCTGGACGAATGTGGGCGAGTTTGAACTGGGGTACCGCATTAGCCGGCTCTTCCCGGTAACGGAAGCCTGGCTGAGCCGGGCAACGATCACCGGCTTCAATCAGCTGGAACAGGGCAATCCGGACCTGCGCAACAGCCTCTCTCATATTTGGAACCTGGCTTACCGGCGCAGGGATTTCTTCACACAACGCAACTGGTACCTGCAATTGACGTACGCTCTGCGCAGCCTCGCCCTGCAACAACGCATCAGTGGCACGGGCATCGATCAGTTGCGGGAAGCCTTTCTCCTGCGGGATGCCGGTCAGGAATGGTCTTTCCGCGGGCGGATGAGCCAAAAAGGGGATCGTCTGGAATGGTCGGTCAACTTCAGGGGCAGGCAGTCCGCCTTCCGGCAAATCCTCTATGGCGTGAATAGCCGGGTAGCGGAGTGGCAAGCCTTTGCAAATCCGGAAATCCGGTGGGAAATCAGCAAGGCAGTCGCCCTGCGTTTGGCCTACAGCCGGTCGCAGCGGTGGGTACGTCAGCAAGGCAGCTCACAAGCCCGGTTCGATCAGGATGAGCTGTCGCTGTCATGGGAAGTCCTGCCCATGGAAAACCTGCAGGTCAAAGGGGCAGCCGCTTTACATGGCTTTCGCCGGGCCGGGCAGTCTTACGATTTTTACAATGAGGTATCCCTTGATGCCCGTTACCAATTTGATGGCGGCCGCTGGGCGCTGACCCTTCAGGGCACTAATCTGCTGAACAACCGCTCCGTACTGAGCAGCCAAGTCACGCCCTTTTCATTTAGGGAGTATGAGGTTTTCCAGTTTCCGAGGGTATTGTTGGTGGGGGTGGTACGGAGGTTGTGACCTTACACATTCAAATAAGCCATCAAAGAGTCATAACGGTCGCGCAAAGAGTCGAGGTACTCAATCTCATTGAAGGAAGCCTTGACCTCGTATTCATAGCGCTCGAAGGTAGCCAGGATGTTCTGAATGTTTTGCCGGTTGATCTTGAGGGTAACATCTATCCGGATGGAATCAAGGTTGGTGGTAATGAAAGCGCTGAGCACGGCGGCATTCTCGGACTCTACAATCTGCGCAATCTGTGAGAGCTGATA
>PR_CR_10_Liq_3_inCRDRAFT_1000074_pt1 | contig 28163 bp, 20 predicted proteins | sample PRCRCaboRojoPR_2_FD_10240 | JGI IMG/M metagenome (IMG submission 10240)
AGCTGCGGCGGGAAGAACGCCTCGACCGCCCGGTCTACTCCTTCCGCATGCAGGAAGCCGAGCTCCAACGGCAGTTCAAGAAACTCCGCCTGCTGCTCTTCGAAAAGAGCTACTACGACTACAGCCACCTGGCCGAACAGCTGAACAGCAACTTTACCTTCGACGAAAAGCAAAAACAACAAACCCTAAAGGCGACCCTCTCGAACTTTCTGCCGCTCGACCCCGACTTCATCCTGGCGCTGCCCGCTCCTTTCCACGGCGAAGCCTGCCATTACATCTTCCACCACCCTCACCTTTGGGAAGGGGCTACCGCACAGGATTTCAATAAACTGCTCAAAGCCCTGCTCAAGGAAACGCCCCGCCGGGAGGACTACTTCGAAATGCACTACGCCACCAACCTGGCCATGCAGGGCATAAGCCGGGAAAGCCTGACAGAAGCACTGCCCTTTCTGGACCGCACCCACCACTGGTACGGCCTGCAGGCTATGCATGCCCTACTAAAGGGCAATACCGAAAGTGCCGGCGACCACTTCAAAAATCTGTCGCCTAAAGCCCGCCAATCACTGCACAATGACTTTTGGGGCGCCATGTTCCTGGTTTGGCAGTGCCGCCACCAAAACATGAAAGGGCTGGAAGTCTTGCGACAGATGAACCAGAAGGTGGAATCCAGCTTCCTGCCGGGCATTTTCAATGCGCTGCGGGTCTTTTTCCACTTCATGCTCGAAGATGAAGACGTGGCGATCGAAGGGCTCCAACAGTGCGCGCGCACTTCCACCCACCCTATGGAGCTCTTGTTTGTCCTTTGGGTGGCTTACTGGATTGGGGCAGAGCTGGATATGCAAATGGCAGACGAACTCCACACTGCTTTTCCGCTATGGGAGCAAGCTGAGCTCAAATGGATGTGCGGTGAAATGGCCAATGCCCTTGCTCTTGTCTTCCCCGACCACCCCAAACGCCGGGAGTGGGAAGTCCTCGCCCGCTACTATCAGGACGAAATGGGTTTCCGCTACCTCATAGAACTCCTACCCCGACAATCGGCCTGGGAACGCATCCTCAACTCCCTCGATGCGCTAAGCAATGGGGCCAGCGACAACCACTACCCGCCCGGCAGTACCCGCCTGGTCTGGTTTGTGGATTTCGAACAACGGGAACTGCAGCCCAAAGAGCAAAAACGCAGCAAACGCAATAGCTGGTCAGCCGGGCGGAAAGTCACCATCAATGAGCTATACGAGGGCAAAGTCGAAAGCCTGACCGAGGAAGACCAACGGGTGCTTGATGCCGTCACCTCCGCGTACGACAACCGCTCTAACCCCATGTTTTACTATGGGCCCGACGACCTCCGCCTGGACTTCGACCACGCCTTGTATCAGCTGACCAACCACCCTTTTGTTTTTCTGGCAGGCAAGAATGAAATCCCGGTTGAACTGGTCCGCTCCAAACCGGAACTGCTGATCACAGAAGAAGGTGACCAACTGCGCGTCAATTTCCGGCCCGTAACCAAATCCGGCACCTACGTCACAGAGAAGGAAACCCCTACCCGCTACCGAATTTACAAGCTGAACGACGAAGAGCGGAAAGTTGCCAAACTCATCGGTCGGGGCGCGCTCATGCCGGAAGAAGCCCGCCCACAGATGGAGCGGATCACCCAACAACTACAGGGGCGCATACAGGTTCAATCCCCCAAAACCATGCTGGAGGAAGGTCTGGAATCCGTACCCGGTGACCCCATGCCCTGCCTGCACCTCCTGCCTTTCGGCGAAGGCTTTAAGCTCGAATTTTATGTCAAGCCGTTAAAGGAGGAAGGGCATTACTTCAAACCGGGCGAAGGGCTGGCTACGCGCATCCTGAGCACTAAGGAGGGCCGGGTAGCCTGCGAGCGCCGGCTCGACAAAGAGCGGGCCCTGGCGGCAGAAGTTATTGAAGCTTGCCCTACACTGGCAGAACAGCCAGCTCAGAGCTACGAATGGCAAATCGAAGACACGAGAGCCTGCCTGCAAATCCTTCTTGAGCTATACCCCCTGCGGGAAGCCGGCCGCATCAAAATGGAATTCCCTAAGGGGGAAAAAGTCAAGCTGCTGGGCATTTCCAATACCGATCAGTTGTCGGTACGCATTCAGGAGGAGTCCAACTGGTTTGCTGTGGATGGCAGCCTGAAGCTGGACGAAGAAGAAATCCTGCAATTCCAACAACTCCTGGACCACGTCCGCGAAGACGACAGCCCATTTGTTGAACTCGGCGAAGGGACTTTCATCGCCCTTACCGAAACTTTCAGGGAGCGCCTTCGCGAACTGGACGGTTTGCTCCAAATGCGGGGGCAACAATACGAGCTCAACCCACTGGCCGGGCTCCGCATTGATGAGCTCGCCGGGGAGCTGGCTGAGCTGGAAGCCGATCAGAGCTGGGCGAAAAGCATGCAGCGCATCCAACAGGCACAGCGCATCCGCCCACGGGTGCCCAACACTTTTCAGGCCGACCTGCGCGCCTATCAGAAGGAAGGCTTCCGATGGATGATGCGGCTGGCAGAATGGGGCGTTGGCGGTTGCCTGGCTGATGACATGGGCCTGGGTAAAACCGTACAAGCGCTCGCTATGCTCTCGGCACGTAAAGAAACAGGGCCTGGACTGGTCATCGCGCCGGCTTCCGTTACCCGAAACTGGGTAAGAGAGACCGAGCGTTTTGCTCCGGACCTGACCCCAAAGCTGCTGGGTAATAGCAAGGAAGTGGACCTCATCGACGAGGTTGGCCCCGGAGATTTGCTCATCATTAGCTACGGCCTGTTACCTTTCGTAGAAGAAGCCCTGACGCAAAAGTCTTTTGGCTCACTGGTCCTGGATGAGGCGCAGGCCATCAAAAATGCCGCCACCAAGCGCTCGAAAATTGCGATGGAGCTCCGGGCAGACTTCCGGCTGGCTACCACGGGTACGCCTATTGAGAACCACCTGGGTGAACTCTGGAACCTGTTCCGCTTTCTCAACCCCGGCTTGCTGGGTTCACAGAAGCGCTTCAACGAAAAATTCACCAACCCGATCAGCAGGGGAGACGAGCCGCGCCGGGAACAGCTCCGGCGGTTGATTCAGCCCTTTATTTTGCGCCGCCACAAGCGGGACGTACTTACCGAGCTGCCAGCTAAAACAGAAATCATCCTGTCCGTTTCCCTTACCGAATCGGAGCACTCTTTCTACGAAGCCATACGCCGCAGTGCATTGGAGGCCGTGGAAGCTGCAGATGGCGCATCCAAGCGGTTTGCCATCCTGGCACAGCTCACCAAGCTCCGGCAGGCGGCCTGCCATCCCCGACTCGTGATGCCCGACAGCCGGGTCCCAAGTTCCAAACTCGACCTTGTGGGAGAGACTATCCTGGAATTGCTCGACAGCGGGCATAAAGCGCTGGTCTTTAGCCAGTTTGTAAAGCATTTGCGCATTGTAGAGCAATGGGTGAAGGCCCAGGGCATTCCCTATCAGTACCTCGATGGGCAAACCCCGGGCAAAAAACGGGAGGAAGCCGTGCAGGCTTTCCAAAACGGAGAGGGCCAGCTCTTCCTCATCAGTCTCAAAGCAGGGGGCACGGGGCTCAACCTTACAGAAGCCGATTACGTACTCCACCTCGATCCCTGGTGGAACCCTGCCGTAGAAGATCAGGCGAGCGACCGTGCCCACCGTATGGGACAGCAGCGCCCGGTGACCGTTTACCGCTTCGTTAGTGAAGATACCATTGAGGAAAAGATTGTGCAGCTGCACCAAAATAAGCGCGAACTGGCGGATCAGCTCCTTTCCGGAACGGATGTAAGCGCTAAGCTGTCAGTGGAAGATATGCTGAGTTTGCTGAAAGGAGAGGCATGAAAATAACAAAGCACAGCTGCGTATATATCACGGCTGTGCTTTGGAATGCGGCAAGATGTAAGTGTTACTGCTTGTGGAGCCGCTGCGTAGTCAGTACGTTATCGTTTGAACCCTTGATCTGTACCAGGTACATGCCTTTTGGCAAATCCCCAACATAGAACTGCTGCTTGGCATAATCGAGTTGGAAGCGCTTCATCGCACGGCCAACCAGGTTAAAAACGGTGATTTCCGTGACGCCTTGCGCCTCAGTAAGGCTGATATAGTCCACTGCGGGATTAGGATAGACTTTCAAATCTGCAGGAGTGGACACGGCTGTGTAGGGAGGAAATGGCTCAATATTATTTTCCAGACCTGTCGAGGCAGAGAGGCTAAGGGTGGCTAACAGTAAAAACAGCAGGGGTAAAGTATGCTTCATATCTTGGGATTTCTAAACGTGCGTCGGGATAAAAGTCGATTTTGATAAAAATAAGCGAAAATTCATTAAAATTCAAGCGATATGTTAAAATCGCTTAATTTGTTTAGGCTCTACACAATAAACCCGAACCATATCCTTCAAGTTCAGCTGACAGCCCGGGATTAAGGTATTTTTAAAGCTTTTGCCGTATTTCCGGCAATTCTGACCGCCCGCCCGGCTGAAGACAGTGCTTCAGCCGGGGAGGAACGATCTATGTTATTTAGTCCAGATGCTCCTGGAAATACTTTGCGAACTCAGCAACAGACATGGAGCCGACATCGCCATCGCCCTGCTTCCGCACAGACACGGCACCTGTCTCTGCCTCCTTCTCACCTACGATAAGCATGAAGGGCACTTTCTTCACCTCAGCGTCCCGGATTTTCCGGCCCACTTTCTCACTGCGGTCATCCACCGTGCCGCGGATGTCGTACTTCGCCAGTTCCTGCTCAATCTCAGCCGCGTAGTCATTGAAGCGGTCGCTAATGGGCAGGATGGTGTATTGCTCCGGTGCGAGCCACAGCGGGAACTTACCGCCGGTATGCTCAATCAGGATACTGATGAAGCGCTCCATAGAACCAAAAGGCGCCCGGTGGATCATCACCGGCCGGTGTGCCTGATTGTCGGAGCCGATGTACTCCAGCTCGAAGCGGTCCGGCAGGTTGTAGTCTACCTGAATAGTGCCCAGCTGCCAGGAACGGCCCAGCGCATCCTTGACCATGAAGTCGAGTTTAGGGCCATAGAAAGCCGCTTCGCCCAGCTCGGTTGTGGTCTTCATTCCTGCCTCTGCAGTAGCCTCAATGATGGCCCGCTCGGCATTGTTCCAGTTTTCATCTGAACCAATGTACTTTTCAGGCTTGTTGGGGTCACGTAAGGAAATTTGCGCCGTGAAATCCTCAAAGCCCATCTTTGACAGTACGGTCTTGGTCAGGTCAAGCACGTTTAGAAACTCGTCCTTGAGCTGATCCTGCGTACAAAAAATATGGGCATCATCCTGTGTAAACCCGCGCACGCGTGAAAGCCCGTGCAGCTCCCCGCTCTGCTCGTAGCGGTAGACCGTGCCAAACTCTGCAATACGAAGCGGCAGATCGCGGTAGGAATGCGGACGGTGCCCAAAAATCTCACAGTGGTGCGGGCAGTTCATCGGCTTCAGCAGGAACTCCTCGCCTTCCTTAGGCGTCTTGATCGGGTGGAAACTGTCTTCCCCGTACTTTTCCCAGTGGCCGGAAGTCACGTAGAGGTCCTTTTTGCCAATATGCGGCGTCGTCACAAGTTGGTACCCCCGTTTCTCCTGCTCTACCCGCAGGAAGTTCATCAGGCGATCGCGCAGCTGATTGCCTTTGGGCAGCCACATCGGCAGGCCCTGCCCCACCCGGTCAGAAAACATGAAGAGCTCGAGCTCCGACCCCAGCTTACGGTGGTCACGCTGCTTGGCTTCCTCAATCATCTTTTCGTATTCGGTCAGCTCTTTCTGTTTAGGGAAAGTGATACCGTATACACGGGTCATCTGCTGCCGGTTCTCATCACCCTGCCAGTAAGCACCGGCTACTTTGGTGATTTTGATGGCTTTGATGTAGCCGGTATCTGGCACGTGCGGGCCGCGGCACAGATCAGTGAAATCACCCTGCTCGTACAAGGTGATTTCCGCACCTTCTTCTTTCCGCTTCTCCAACAACTCGAGCTTGTATTCATCGCCTTTTTCCTGGTAAAATGAGATCGCCTCATCTATGGAAATCGGCTTGCGGATGTACTCGTTTTTCTGGCGGGCCAGCTCCAGCATTTTCTGCTCAATCTTAGGAAAGTCATCGCTGGAAATGGTATGCTCACCGGGGTCTACATCATAGTAAAACCCGCCGTCTGTAGAAGGCCCTGTACCGAACTTCACACCCGGATAAATCGCCTCCAGGGCTTCGGCCATCAGGTGTGCAGAAGAGTGCCAGAAGGTCGCTTTCCCGTCCTTGTCGTCCCACGTCAGCAACTGCACCGTAGCGTCTTCGGTAATCGGGCGGGTAGCATCCCACACCTCACCGTTTACTTTTGCAGAAAGGACTTTTTTGGCCAGGCCGTGGCTGATCGACTTTGCGATGTCCAGCCCGGTTACGCCGGCTTCGTACTGTCGGACATTACCGTCCGGGAAAGTGATGTTAATCATGGTGATTTTAATGGTTTTGTTACTGCTCCTTACGATTGGGCAGCAAAATTAGTTTCCGGCACTCCGGAAAAGTGCGTTTTAAGGTGCGCAAAATTAAGGGATTTTGGGAGAGCGCCTAAATTTTACAGTGCTGGATTTTTACCTATTTTCGCCTTGAGCAGTGGGGCAAAAAGAAAATACACAACTTTCGAGCAGCCCATTTAAAAACCCGTGAATCAGCATGCGCAAAAAAGATGGGCTCCGGATTATTCTGATCTTGTTGCTGCTGGCAGATACGGCTTACACCTTCCGGCAGCACCTAATGGCGCCGCTCGATGGCGATATGCCGAGTATCATCCTGCCCGCTCCGCACTACGAGCCTGTGCTGTCGGCACCCTTTGGCTGGGCAGCAGCAACAGGTGAGGCCGCGTATGCTTCCCCCAACCGTTTCTTCGTACACCGGGCGATGTACCACTATTTCCGGTGGGCACCGGCCACGCTGAATAACTTCGTGGATATAGTGGACAGCATCACGCTGAGCTCGGCTATAGCCAAAAGTGGGGCGCATATTTTGTTACTCCTGCTACTTGCAGGGTTTGCTTCCCGTGGCAAAGGGTGGTCCTCTTTTTTGCTTGCCGCCGTGCTGATGGCTCCGCTTTTTCAGTCTGCCGGGTACTACAATCCCGTGATGGGCATCATTGAGCCTTCTCCCACTTACACTTTCTTCTACGCCTGGCCTTCCGTTTTACTATTGAGCTGGCTGTCTTTGGTCCGGCGGGCATACGACAGGGGTGGAGCAGCACCGGCTTGGGAAACGCTCAGCTTGTATGCACTAACGCTGATCCTGCCCTTTACCGGCCCGTTAATTCCGGGGATTATTGCAGTTGGCTTGCTCACCGGTGCGGGTTATGGCTTTCGCCAAATCCTGGGGCAAAACTACGAAACAAGCGTGGAACGTATGCGGGCCCAACTGCCACTCAGCCACTGGGCAGCCATTGCCCTTATTGGCATATTAGGGGCATACAGCCTTTATCTGGGTACCCTTAGCACCGAACAGCAGCACAGCTTTGGGCTCTGGGAACGCTACCAAAAACTGCCGGCGGGCCTGTGGAAGATGCTGACCAATAAGCCGGGGCTGTCCATCCTTATCTTGGGTATACTATTACAATTTGGGCTGTTGCGCTGGCTGCAGGTAGAGGCCCGCAGGCCATGGGTGAAGCAGGAGGTCCGTTTCCTCCTGGTGTTTATCCTTCTCTATCTTTTGCTGATCCCACTGGGCGGCTACCGGGACTACCGGCCAGATATCGCACGCCGGGATACACTCCAACCGATATTACTGATCCTTTTTTACCTGTGGGGAAGGAGTAGCCTGCTGCTTTTTGAATCCGCCCGGAATAAAGCAGCCCACATACTTCCTGCGCTGGGACTGCTGCTCCTTTTCACCATCGCGGATGTAACGGAAGTTGGGCACCCGTCTTGCCAGGAGCGCACCCTAAGGGCCCTGTCACAGTCAAAAGAAGACACCATTAGCCTTAGCCCGGACTGCCGGATACTGACCTGGCCCGCGATTCCCGGTCAGGACACCCGCCTGTCCAGTGAATTGCTGGTGATGTGGGGCATTTTGGAGGAAGGGCAGCACTTCAAATACGAAGACTAATTTTTCTTCTTGAACTCCTGCAAGTTGGTAGCGATGCTGATGTGATTGAGCCCGCCCCCCAGGTGGAAGCTCTGATGCCCGTAATCGATGCGGAAGCGGCTGATTTTCACGCCCACCCCGAAACTAAAGCCGGCCAGGCTGCCGAAATTGTCCAGCCCGAGCTCCCGCCGCATGAAGTGGTTGTACCCAAAACGCAAGCGGAAATTTTCCCGAGCACCCAGCAAAAACTCTCCGTTGAAGACCAGGTGGCGGAAAAAGTTGTCAAACCAGATGCTCGTTGGGCTCTCTTCTGTTTGCTCTTCGCCAAAAAACAGGAGCGATGGCTCTGCATTGGGGTCATCGTAGCGGATATTCCAGCGGTCGAGGAAGCGGTAAATCACCGAGAAACGGAAGGGCAGGTATTTCAACCGCTTGGAAATCCCAAACTGCATCTCAAAGGGCAGGGGCTCCAGGTTGTCTTCGGTGTAGTAGGTTACCTGCCGGCCCATATTGCGGAAAACCAGGGTGGCGGTCAGGTTGCGGGCGGTATCAATATAGGTAGCCGCAGCATCTGCCCCCAGCCCGAAGGAAGAGTAGCCGGCCATTTGGGAGGTGATGACTTTCAGGTTGGCCCCGATCGCCAGGCGGTCGTAGACTTGTTTGCCCACGCCAAAGTTGATGGCATACTCAGCGGCATCAAAGGTGCCCAGCACTTCGCCCCGGTCGTTGGTCTCATCGAAAGTGCCGTAGCTAATGTACTGTACGCCCAGGTGGGAAGTCAGCCCCAGAGAATCGAAATGATGCCCAAAGGCGGCATACCCATGGCTAATGCCCGCCACATGAAAGCTGTGGTTAATGGCAATCTGCTGATGCATATCGGGATTGAGCGCGGCCGGGTTGCCCAGGGCCAGGTTGACATCGTCATCGCGCACCGTAATCAGGTTGCCACCCAGGGCAGTGAGCCGGGCGGAAGGCGACAGGTTGAGGAATTCGTAGGTATGCAGCCCGCCCAGCTGCCCGTGCGCATGCTGCGCAAGGAGCAGAAAAGCCAGAGCTGTAAGGGCGTTAGGTAGAAATCTAAGTTGCATGCTATTGGTTTATTCTCCAAGGTCGGTTTATTCTTCTCCTTCTCGTTTCCAGATGGTGCGGCAGATGCCCTGCTCGCAGTTCATTTTCCGCTTGAGCTCGCCCTGCTCATCGTACAGCTTGAGTAACCCGTGCTCGTTATCACCATTGAGGTAAGCGCCTTCTGCTTTCAGGTTGCCATTCTCATGGTACTCTATGAAAGGGCCATTCTCGGCATTGTCTTCGAAGCGGACCCGCTCCATGAGCTGCCCGTTTTCGTAGTAGCGGTCCCAGTCGCCCGTCATTTCGTTGGCTTCGTACTGACCGGAAAGGTTGAGCTGCCCGGACTCGTAATAAGACCGGTAAGGGCCATCAAAAATGCCCTGCCGGTAGGTCTCTACAATTTGGGTATCTCCCGTTTCAAAGTAAAGAACCCGGAGCCCGTTAAGCGTATCGTTTTCGTAGGTCGCTTCCTCCATAAGGCGGCCCTGTTCGTCAAACTTCTGGTAGAGGCCCTGTTTGGCAAAGTCCTCCTTACTGCGCTGATAGCGCTCGGTGTAGCCATAGCTGTCTATATTTTCAACTTGCTCAACCTTCGACTTGCACCCTGTGGCAAGGAGGAGTACGGCAGCGATGGCTATCCAAATGTGCTTCATAGGTGTCTCTGTTTTTATGTATTCACCCTCCAAACAAACGCAAAATCGCAGGCTTCATTTTCGCCGGCCGAAAAATAACACTTTTAACTGTCTTGGACCATTCGTAACCGATCTGTAGAAACACTGGCATCAGAACAAGGAATTCCGTATTTTGGAAATACCATGATGCAAAAACTGCGCAACGTTTACCATTCTTTTCCCGTACAGCTCCTGGTGTTGCACATCCGCAGCTACCACCTGCTGCTGGCGATATGGGTGGTTTTCTTCCTGCTCGTTTCCGGTGCATTGGCCAGCAAGCTCGGCTTTCAGTACCTTTTCCTGGATCCGGAATACCTCGGGGCCGTTAACTTTTGGAGCTTTTTCTTCGTGGGCATCGGGTTTGGCAGCTTTTTCATGAGCTGGAACCTGGCTCTTTACCTCCTGAGCGCCCATTATTTCCCATTTCTGGCATCGCTTGCCCGGCCTTTTACCAAGTTTGTGATTAACAACCTATTATTACCGCTGTCCTTTCTGGTGGTATACCTGGGCATCATGGTCTACTTCCAGCGCTACTACGAAGGGCTTGTCTTCCGGGAAGTCACCCTGAATGCAGTAGGTTTTCTCAGTGGAATGTTCCTGCTGATTATCCTGTATTCCATCTATTTCCAATTCACCAACCGCGATATTTCCTACTACGAGAGCCGGCCCGAGCGCCCGCCCCACCTCACCCGTGCCTACACGCCCGGCCGCCGGCAAGTCGATTTGGAGTACATCAAGCTGGACAGCACAAGGTGGCGGGTAGATACCTATTTGTCGGAATCGCTGGAACCCCGTCTGGTCAGAAGTGTGGCCCACTACGACACCAAGATGCTGATGAGCATTTTCCAACAAAACCACCTCAATGCGCTCATCCTGCAGCTCATCAGTATGCTGGTGCTATTGGTGCTCGGCTATTTGGTCGATTATCCGCCCTTTCGGATCCCGGCTGGCGCCAGCCTGTTCATTCTGGCCAGTGTGCTGACAGCCCTCATCGGAGCGGTTATCTACTGGTTCGGAGAATGGAGCGTGACGGTCATCATTGCCCTATTGCTGGGCTTGAACATCCTGACCCGCAATGACAACTTCAACTACACCAATAAAGCCTATGGCCTCAATTACGAGGCCGCCCCCGCCGAATATTCTCTAAAACGCCTGCAGGAGGCCTCCAGCAGTGCCCGGATTGAAGATGATAAAGCCGCCACCACGGCCATTCTGGAAAAGTGGAAAGCCAAAACTGGTGAGGAAAAGCCCTGGATGGTCATCCTTTGTTCCAGCGGGGGCGGGCTGAAATCGGCCACCTGGAGCATGCAGGTGGTCCGTACGGCAGACAGCCTGCTCAACGGGCAACTGCTGGAACATACCGTACTCATTACCGGAGCTTCCGGCGGAATGATGGGCATGACGTACCTGCGGGAGCTGTATTTGCAACAGCAGCAGGGGGAATGCGTAGATGTCCACGATCCACGTTACATTGACAACATCGCCAAAGACCTGGTCAATTCCATCGCTTTCACCATCGTTTCCAATGACCTCTTTATCCCCTGGGCGCCCTTTGAAATGAATGGCTACACCTACTACAAAGACCGGGGCTATGTCTTTGAGCAGCAGCTCAATGAAAACACCAATGGCATACTCGACCGGCGCCTGGAGGAATACCGGGAGCCGGAAGCGTCAGCGACCATCCCCATGCTCTACCTGACTCCCTCGATCGTCAATGATGCCCGTCGCCTGATCATTTCCCCACAGGGCGTTTCCTACATGATGAAAGCGCCGGTGGGGCAGCGCTACCCCAAAGCGGTGGAAGTGGACGCAGTAGACTTTCGGTGGATGTTTCAGAAACAGGATGCCGGCAATCTGCGTATGCTCTCGGCGGTGCGCATGAACGCAACCTACCCTTACGTGCTGCCCAATGTACATCTGCCCAGCCGCCCCGGTATTGAGGTGATGGATGCCGGGTTCCTGGATAACTACGGTATCGTTTCTGCCACCCGGTTCATTCAGGTATTCCGGGAGTGGATACAGGAAAACACCCGCGGGGTAATGCTGTTGCAAATCAGTAGCTCGGATAAAGTGGAGGAAATCACACCAAGCGGTGGGCAGGGTATTGTGGAGTCCATGTTCAACCCGCTCGGTATTGCCGGCAAAGTGCTCGTGGTGCAGGAATTTGAGCACGACAACAGCTTAGGGTTTATGTATGACCTGCTGGGCGAAGAGCGCTTTGTGCAAATCCCGTTCTTCTACCGCCCTGTAGAAGAGAATAAGTTGGAAGCCTCCATTTCCTTCCACATCACGCAGCGGGAAAAAGCGGATGTGATGCGCGCCATGAACCATCCGTCCAATTTGTCGAGCCTGGAACAATTACAGCAACTCCTCAGCCCTCCTGCAAAACAAAAGTAGGGTTTAAGCGCTTCCCTTTATTACATCCTTGAATCGGAGCGGCTGAAGCTACAGACCGGACTCCTTAGAAATCGAAAAGTTAATCAGATAAAAATGAAGACGATACCTGCCTCCACCCTGGAGCAAGCAATGCACTACAACGAATACCGCCAGCTTATTGAAGAATTGCGTGCCGATGGTAAAACCACAGGTTCTAACCACAGCGAGGCGATGCTGAACTATACGGATCTTAACCGCACCCGCATGAACCGCCTCGATAAGACCACCAGGCTTACGCCCGAAACGCTCGAAGCACTGGAACAACTGGAAACGCCCATGACGATGCTCGTCCTGACCGAAGCCTGGTGCGGGGATGCAGCACAGGTCATTCCGGTGCTGAATAAAATAGCAGAAGCGACCCCCAACCTTTCTCTACGGCTTATCCTAAGGGACGAATATCCCGATATCATGGATGCCTTTCTCACCAACGGCGGGCGTTCCATTCCGAAAATCATTTTCCTAAAGGGAGCCAACAGGGCCGTAACAGGTAGCTGGGGCCCCAGACCTGCAGCCGTACAGCAAATCGTCATGGATTACAAAACAAAACTAAAAACACTGGAAGATGAGGCCGCTAAAAAAGCGCTACAGCAGACCACTATGACAGAAACTCAGAAATGGTACGCCCGCGATAAGACAAAAAGCATACAGTCAGAGGTTATCCAGGCCCTTTTCCAACATCAGGAAGCCCTGGCCCAATAGACTTACTGCCCCTTGACCATTCTCGTAATAGCCCGATGAAAGCCATCCCTTGTATTTTTTTAAGGAATAAGTCGGAAATCCTTGGCTCGTCCTGTATTTTCGCATCATATTCCAATCAAACGACTTTAAAACCGCTTATATGATCAACGTTGAGCTGCTCAAGAAAATATGCGAAACACCCGGCGCACCAGGGTTCGAACAGCGTATCCGGGAGTTTATCCTTGCTGAAGTCACGCCACTGGTAGACAAAGTAGAAGTGGATGCCATGGGTAACGTAGTCGCCATCAAAAAAGGGCAGCAAGACAAAAAGGTCATGGTAGCTGCTCATATGGACGAGATTGGGTTCATCGTTACGCACATCGACGAGGATGGCTTCATCCGATTCCACACCCTGGGCGGTTTTGACCCGAAAACGCTGACCTCTCAGCGGGTCATCGTGCACGGCCGCAAAGACTTCATCGGTGTTATGGGCAGCAAGCCTATCCACCTCATGAAACCAGAAGAGCGCAATAAACAGCTTCCGATCAGTGAGTACTACATTGACCTGGGCATGCCGCGGGATGAAGTGGTAAAGTATGTTGCGGTCGGCGACTCCATCACCCGGGAGCGGGAGCTCATTGAGATGGGCAATTGTGTCAACAGCAAATCCATGGACAACCGGGTATCGGTATTTATCCTGCTGGAAACCCTGCGGGCGCTGAAAGACCAAACCGTACCTTACGATATTTATGGTGTGTTCACCGTACAGGAAGAAGTGGGGCTGCGCGGCGCCATCTCTTCCGCTCACCTGATTGATCCCGATTTCGGATTTGGGCTTGACGTAACCATCGCCTTTGATGTGCCCGGTGCGCAAGCGCATGAGTACGTTACCAGCCTTGGCAAAGGGGCAGCTATCAAAATTATGGATGGCATGACCATCTGCGACTACCGCATGGTCAATTACATGAAGAAGACGGCTGATGCGCACGACATCCCCTGGCAACCCGAAGTACTGCCTGCAGGAGGTACCGATACGGCCGGTGTTCAGCGCTACGGCAAGAAAGGAGCGATAGCGGGCGCCATTTCCATCCCGCTCCGCAATATGCACCAAACCATCGAAATGGCCAACAAGGCTGACATCAGGCACTGCATCGACTTGCTGACCCATTGCCTGAGCGAACTGCAACAATACGACTGGAGCTTCGAAAATGTGGACGGCAATCGCTCCAAACCAGCAGCTGATGACAGCTATGACTTTCTTTAATCCGCTATGAGGGCAAAGCAAATCTTTATGGGCACCGTCATTCTTGGGGCGGGCGTTTACTTTGGATCCAAGTACATGGACACAGTGGAGCGGCTTTTCGATGATGCGGCTTCCGGGTTCTTCGTTATCCTCATTCTACTGCTGTTAGGCCTGATGGTTTATCGGGTGTTATCAAATTAGTAACCCTATGGGGCAAACACAGGTTCACCAATTCGGGCAGTCACCGTTTTTGAAGGATTTTAGCCTTAATCAGAAAGGGTGTAAGCCATCAGGACAACACCAGCCCTGTCCGCTCAGCAACCGCCAGCAATTCACTAACCATCATAGCCGTAGCGCCCCATAGGATTTTGCCCTCCACGTCAAAATAAGGTACCCCTTTGAGTGTAATATTGGCCGCCAGTTGCAGGTTCGTTTTGCGGCGGGTGGCAGGATTGGACAGATGCCTGAATGAGACTTCCAGGATGGTGCGTACCTCCTCGACATCCGGTACAAATGCCGGGCGGCTATCCGTAAAGCCCACGTAGGGGTGCACCTGAAAATTGCTGACCGGAATATACAGCTCCGTCAGCTTGCCCAGGACTTCAATTGTATCAACAGGGACGCCCACCTCTTCCTCGGTTTCCCGTAGCGCTGTTTCCTCCAAAGAGGCATCCGAGTCTTCAAACTTCCCGCCCGGAAAGCTGATCTGCCCGGCATGCCGGTCGTGCCCGTGGTGGGGCTGCCGTTCGATAAAAACCAGGTGCCAGTCGGACTGATGAGGATAAAACAAAGCCATAACGCCGGCCTGCCGGGCCCCCTGAGGTGGCGTCACCGCCTGCTGCCGTACAACATGCGCCATACGAAACTGCGCCTCCTGCCCGGGCAACGGATGCCTGAGCTGCTCTGCGATCGCCTGAATAAATGAATGCTGCATATCCATTTAACTCTGAAGGGCATTGAATAGTTGCGCAACAGCACAGCCCCAAAACACAAGTTATGCTTTGGGGCTGTTCAGCCTTTTTTCCGATCAGGGAAAAGCCTTTATGATTAAAGGTCTTTATTGGAAATTTCCAGATACTTCTCCAGAGCGGTAGCCATGGAGGTGATGCCCGGTGCAGGTACTTTGATATTGATGGTCAGGCCCTGCTTTTCTACCTCCTTGCTGGTGGAATTGCCAAAGACTGCCATGCGGGTATCGTTCTGCTTGAAATCCGGGAAGTTTTCGTAGAGCGATTTGATGCCAAGCGGGCTAAAGAACACGAGGACATCGTAGGTCACATCGCTGAGGTCAGACAAATCGCTGCTGACCGTTTGGTACATCATCGCATCCTGCCAGTCGAAGCTGTTTTCCTTCAAATACGAACTGACCTGCTTAGCCCCTAAATTGGAGCAAGGCAGCAGGAACTTTTCTTTTTTATGCTTCTTCAGGGCAGGTGCCAGGTCCTGAATGGTGCGCTTGCCCACAAAAACTTTTCGTTTGCGATAGACGATGAACTTCTGCAGGTAATTCGCTATAGCCTCAGAAAGGCAGAAGTACTTCATGTCCTGTGAGACCTTGATCCGCATCTCTTCGCAAATACGGAAGTAGTGATCGATCGCATTTTTGCTGGTCAGGATCACCGCAGTATACTCATCAGGTTTTATTTTGGCTTTGCGGAACTCCTTAGCCGAGACGCCCTCTACATGAATGAACGGCCGCCAGTCGATGGTCAGTCCGTATTTCTGTTCTAAATCATAGTAGGGAGATCGCTCCGGCTTAGGCTGGGATATCAGGATGGTTTTTACCGGCTTGTAAGTCTCTTCTTGTACTTTGCCATTTGCTGCCATGCAACAACAATTTTTGGGTTTTGCCCACTGTGCGTTTGATCTAAAGCAAGCTGTAGCACAGTTCCTGAACGAGGTTTTTAAATTAGGAAGTTGTTAATCCTTTTACCAAGATCAGGACAGGAGCGATTTCAACGGTGCAAATATACAACAAAAAGTGAAACTTATGAAAGGAGAGAAAGCGGCCGGCAGAAAACAGGCTACGTAAAAACATGAATAAATAAACGCCGGCAATGACTGCTAAAATCAGGTAAAGTATAGGCATTTTCAGGCTGTCAGGCCCGTAGGCAAAAAGCCCGTTGCCAATGATCAGGGCAATGCCCAGGATCAGATTGAATACTACAATGGTCATGTTATAGACCCGGATTTCCTTTTCCACCGGGAAAACCATACGAATATAGGTAAGCAGCAGGTGTTTACCCATCCAAAACACAGTAATGCCCAGCACGCACATCAACAGGCTACGCCAGGGCGACTCCGCAACCGGGACCTCAAAATACTCCGTGAGAAGAAAAACGAAAAAGCCGGCTGACAGCATAAAGAGCCCGTAAAACAGGTAATACGGTAAACCTCCGCCCCCTTCCCGCTCCCGCCGTAGCTGGTTGAGCAAATTATCGTTTAGAAACGCCCGGTAGGCCCTGCCCAGCTGCGCTCTGAAAAGCGTAATCAAAACAGTAAGCAGCAGCAGGCTGACAACGGTCGTAATAAACACCACCCGGTTGAAGCGGCTGTCAATCGTCACCACGGGTTTGGAGGAAAAGCCTGCGTCAGGAGGGGGTAACATCCGGTCAGTAGCCTGTTCGTCGGGGCTGGATGGCACGATATCGAAGGGGTTACCGGTTACCGTTGTGACACTGCCTTGGGTGTCGGCACCCGCCGTGACAGAAAGCCGTGGCGTAAGGTCAAAGGGATTGGCCTGGGCAAAAGCACGCCCTAGAGCCTGCACCAAAATGAGGCAAACGAGGATAGAAAAAAACGATATGTAGGCAAGCCGCTTCACCATCCTTACAAATGTAGCGCACTAACCGGAATAATCCATAGCTTTTGTCAGGTTTGGAAAATTCAATGCTTTTTTCCGGCAGATGGTCCCAGCCGATTTAACGGATACTCCGTGCAAAGGGAAACCGCATTTGCTGCTATAGCCCCCAAATGAACCTTGTCAACAATAAATACGGCCATTACAGCCAGGTATTTTGTTAATTAGCTGTTAAGCATTTTTCAATACCCCTGAGGACCGGTAACTTGTAAGGAATTACATTTGAGCGAATTCACATGAAAAACAGTCTGATCTTCCGGGTGATCCTTTTAGGGGCTGTCGCTATTGCCGGCATCATTGGTATGCAAGCCTACTGGGTGATCAATACCTGGAATATTAATGAGGAAGACTTTAGCAAAAAGGCAAGCCTTGCGCTTTACCGGACGGCCTGCGGGCTGGCTGACCTGAGCGGGGGCGATCTGCCGCCCCGCAATATCGTCAATCAGCGCACGACCAACTACTATGTCGTCAATATTGATAGCGAAATCGACGACGATCATCTGGAGTACTTTCTGCAGAAAGAGTTTGAGCGCCTGGCCCTTTACGTCGATTTTGAATACGCCGTTTACGATTGTACGACCAATGAGATGATGTACGGCAACTACTGCAGCTTCAATCCTGGTAAGCAAACGGACCTGACCGAACTTGGCGACCTGCCCAAGGACGATAAATTCACCTACTACTTCAGCGTTAAATTCCCCAACCGGTCTGGCTATCTGCTAGGCAAAATGCAGCTGTCCATTTTCTTCTCTGCTATCCTGCTCATCGTCCTTATCTTTTTCGCCTACTCCATGTATATCATGCTGCGGCAAAAGCGGCTGTCTGAGCTGCAGAAGGACTTTATCAACAATATGACACACGAGTTCAAGACCCCTATTTCCACCATAAAAATTTCGGCAGATGTGTTCCAAAACGCCCCTGAGGTGCAAAACAACCCGCGCCTGCTGCGCTATGCCACCATCATCAAGGAGCAAAACAAACGCCTCAACAGCCAGGTGGAGAAGGTCTTGCAGCTGGCCCGGATCGAGCAGGGGAACTTTGAGCTCAAACTGGAGCAGTTTCCCGTTGCAGAAACCCTAAATGCCATCGTCAACAGCACGGCGGTACAGGCAGAAAAGCAGGGCGGCACGCTGGAAAGCGACATCCGGCTCGGAGATATTCATATTGAAGCTGACCGCCTCCACTTTACAAATATCCTCCACAACCTGCTTGATAACGCGATCAAGTACTGCTGCGAACGGCCGGTAATCCGTCTGTCGGCCTATGCCTCCGATCAGCAGGTTACCATTAAGATCGAAGATAAAGGTGTGGGGATTTCCAAAGAGCATATGAGCCGAATCTTTAGCAAATTTTATCGCGTACCCACCGGCAACGTCCACAAAGTCAAAGGTTTTGGGCTTGGGCTGTACTATGTAAAAAGCATCTGTGATGCTCAGGGCTGGCAGCTGGATATGGAGAGTACCCCGGGCGAAGGCACTAGCGTTTATTTGCACATTCCTGTTCTGCAGCCAGGCTTCCAAAGCTGGTGGTATCAACTTCGTACCTATTTTTCTAAGTATCTTCGCAAGACTGCCACCCGGCTGACCAATGCCTAAAAGCCAATTGCATTTATGAAAGCACACCTTCTGTACGTTGAAGATGACGAAAGCCTGAGCTTTGTGACCCGCGACAACCTGGAGCTTCAGGGGTATCAGATCACCCATTGTGCGACCGGAAAGGAAGCCCTGCACCTGATCGATGCCCAAACGCCTGACATAGACCTCTACATTCTGGATGTGATGCTGCCGGACATCGACGGTTTTGCCATTGCTCGTCGTATCCGCGAGCAGGACACCCACACCCCGATTTTATTCCTGACTGCCAAATCGCTGAAAGAAGACCGGCTCAAAGGGCTGCGCCTGGGCGCTGATGACTATATCACCAAGCCATTCAGTATTGAAGAACTCCTGCTTAAGGTCGAAATTTTTCTGAGGCGCAGTCAGATACCGCTACCGGACAGTACTTCGGAATACGCATTGGGACAATTCCGGTTCGATTACCAAAATCTACTGCTCAAGGGGGATGGAGAGCCGCGGCAGCTTACGCAAAAGGAGGCAGACCTGCTCAGGCTTTTCGCGGAGCAACGCAATCAGGTGATTCGGCGCTCCGATATCCTAAAAAAATTATGGGGCGAAGACGACTACTTTCTGGGGCGCAGCCTTGATGTGTTTATTTCCCGACTTCGTAAATACCTGCGCAAGGACACGCAGCTCAAAATCGAGAACATCCACGGGGTCGGATTCCGGTTGAAGGAAGAAGGTTAGTGCGGCTTGGCTACTTCAAGCGTACCCGGGTACCTATCAGGACTGACAGCGAATTAATCCGGTCGTTGTTTGGCCCCAGGCCATCAATGTTTTTGAAATAGTGTACGGAATGCTGATAAACCGGCTGTACAAAAAGGCTCCACCGCTCTGAGAAGTACCGTTCGGCTCCAAAGCCAAAGTTGAGCGTGAGATAGGCATTATCCTTAAAGTTGCCTCCTTCAAGCCAACCCTGACCATTACGCCGGATGCGGTCAATTTCAGATTCATCACCCGGGCCATCGGTCACCGGTGGAGGGAAAGCTGGCAGGAAGTCGAACTGGGGCGCTTCCGCTGTGTAATAGTTAGTTTGGAAAGCGACCTGTACAGAGCCGCCCCCCAGAACATAAGCGCGCCATTTGTTATGTTGGAAGTAATCATAACGAACATGCAGCGGAATACTGACCATATTCAATTCTGTAGTGCGCAACTCATCACCACGCAGACCCGACAGCAGGCTGCCCCGGACATAAACAATTCCCACCGGGTAGTAACGCGCAGCGTAGATTGCCCCCGTTTCAACTTCTAAACGACCGAAATCAGCACTCAGTGACAAGCCACCACCATATCCTATTGCTGCCCGTTCCAGGCTTTCTGTCAATCGCTTTTCGGAGCTTGCCGGGACGAGGATATGATTATAGTCCGCACTGCCAAACATGCCAACCAGTAAGGTAGGCCGGTTCTTCAGGCGCCTGACTTTGGTATCCCCCAAATCCGCTTCAGGCGCTGACAGGGCTTCAAAGGGCAGTCCCGGAAGCAAGGCTGAGGCCGCCAAATCAGATGTGGGGTTTTCCATGCCAGCTTTAGGGTTCAGAAGGGCAGGGACCGGCAGTTCTGAAGCCTCTGACACAGTATTAGAGCGAAGGCTTGGCAGACGCTCTCCATCTGAAAGCAGGGGTAAGGGCGTCAAGGTCCGGTTGTTAGCTCCGGTTGTACCCTGAGCACTTGCTTCACTGCCAGGTTTAGAAAACGTGCTCGCGGTTGGTGAGTTACCGTGCCTGTTTGCCTCCAAAGATGTTTGCTCCTGCTCTTCCGCCAATTGGTTAGGGGCAGATATGGTGTCATCTGTTGGATCGCCCTGTATGTTGGCAGGCGTTTCTTTTTCGGATGGATGATTCGTAGGTATATCAGTGTAAAGAGACCTTCCGGCAGGTTGACTACCCGCGACCGGTGTCCCCAGTTTCGGCAGGTACTGCCAGCAGGTGATGAAAAGCAGCAGGAACAACGCCAGCTCCATGGTCTTGTAGCGCAGTACGTACTGCGGCCAGGTAAACCACTCATTAAGCTTAGCTTCCATACGGGACCAGTGAGCAGGCTCATAAGGCACCTCGTACTGATGCATTTTGGCAAAGATCACCTCATCCACCTCACGCGGGTCAGCCTCTGCCGGGCCCGCATCAAGGGCCTCCGCCGCATCAAGCTGCTCCTCAAAAGCCGACCAATCTGGCGCACCGGTTTCAGGCCGGAGGTGGGTCATCTTCTGGCGGATTTGTTCATCAAATTGGTGATCTTCTCTTTTCTTCATATCCTTTATAGTCGTTCGCTCAGTATTTCTTTCAGTTTTAACCGAGCTTTTACCAGGTTCGACCTGGAAGTGCTTTCTGTTATGTCAAGTAGTTCTGCAATTTCCTTGTGTGCGTACCCTTCGATCACATATAAATTAAAAACGGCACGATAAGAAGGCGTAAGCTCCTGTATAGCTTCCAGTATTTCCTGCTCCGTGCAGCGGCTGATCGCATCCGGGTCATTGGTACTGATGTCATACGCCTCGTCCATGTCCTCGGTGCGGCGGCGGCTGTTTTTACGGAAGTAATCAATCGCCGTGTTGACCATAATGCGCCGAATCCATGCAGAAAGTGAAGTCCCCGGCTTATACTTGCCGATGTGGCGGAAAACCTTGATGAACCCTTCGTGCAGGATATCAAGTGCTTCTTCCTCATCGGTAGCATAACGGAGGCATACGCCCATCATCCGGCTGTAGTACTCCTCGTACAGCACCTTCTGAGCCCAGCGCTCCCGGCGAACGCAGGCCTGTATTAAGCCTTTCTCATTGTTTTCTAAGGGCAAAGCGATATCCATGTATGTTCAATTAGCCCAAATTACCCTAATTCAGCAAAAGATACAACCGGGAAAGCGGGTGCGCTTTGTCTTTTCTATGCTAAATAGCGGCAGATGATGATGTATATTTCAAATATTCAGGCGTAGTGTAGCTAACCTATAAGATGAAACGCTTTGCAAATCGGATTCGCTGCCCGTTGCTTCAATTTCTGCCGTCTTTTGCAAGCCTGTGAAGGCTTAGATTGTTTTAAACCTGTTTTTTAATAAATTTTTTGTTTATTTTTTTGGCGGTATTTTTGTACTTTTGAGGAAAATACATACAGGCACAAGCCAGCCAAAATATGAGTGAGACAGCTGAACAGAATGGTCAGGAAAATATCATCACCCTCAAGGGGATGTATGAGGATTACTTCCTGGACTATGCTTCCTACGTTATTCTGGAGCGCGCCGTACCCGGCATTATTGATGGGTTGAAGCCCGTACAGCGGCGGATACTCCACGCTATGCGGGAAATGCACGACGGGCGTTACCACAAAGTCGCCAACATCATCGGGCAGACCATGCAGTACCACCCGCACGGAGATGCTGCCATTGGCGATGCCCTGGTCAATCTCGGGCAAAAGGACCTGCTCATTGACCCGCAGGGCAACTGGGGCGATGTGCGTACCGGCGACAGCGCAGCCGCTCCCCGTTACATTGAGGCACGCCTGACCAAGTTTGCGCTGGAGGTGGCCTTCAACCCTCAAACCACTGACTGGCAGCTGAGCTACGATGGTCGGAAGAAGGAACCGGTCGGGCTGCCAATGAAGTTCCCCATGCTCCTGGCACAGGGTGCTGATGGTATTGCCGTGGGGCTTTCCACTAAAATCCTGCCCCACAACTTCAATGAGCTCATCAAGGCTTCCATCAAGTTGTTACAAGGGAAAAAGGTCAAAATTTATCCTGATTTCCAGACCGGCGGCATGATCGATGTTTCGGACTACCGGGGTGGTAAGCGGGGCGGCCGGGTTAAAGTCAGGGCTAAAATCGAAGCGGTGGATAAGAGTACCCTCGCTATTCGGGAGCTGCCTTACGCCACGACTACACAGTCCCTTATTGACAGCATCCTCAAAGCTAACGACAAGGGCAAAATTAAGATCAAAAAGGTGGTGGACAACACCGCCGAGCATGTGGAAGTGCTGGTCGAACTCGGCAGCGGCGTTTCTCCTGACCTCACCATCGATGCGCTTTACGCCTTTACCAACTGTGAAATATCCATTTCCCCAAACGCCTGTGTCATCATTGAGGACAAGCCTCACTTCATGACCGTGGAGGACATCCTGGATATTTGCACGCAGCAAACCAAAGCCCTGCTGAAGCGGGAACTGGAAATCCGCAAGGCGGAGCTGCTGGAAAAACTGCACTTCGCCAGCCTGGAAAAGATCTTCATCGAAAACCGCATCTACCGGGACATCGAGCAGTGCGAAACCTGGGAGGCCGTGCTGGAAGCGGTAGACAGCGGCCTGCGGAAGTATGTGCGTGTCCCCGGCGAAAAGCCAAAGAAAAACGACGACCGGCTGGAACTCCTGCGGGACATCACAGAGGACGATCTCGTGCGCCTGACCGAAATCCGGATCAAGCGGATTTCCAAATACAATACGTTCAAAGCCGAGGAGCAAATCAAAAAGCTGGAAGAGGAGCTCAAAGAGGTACAGCACCACCTGGACAACCTCACGGACTACGCCATTGCCTACTACGAAAACCTGCTGCAGAAATTCGGCAAAGGCAAAGAGCGCCGAACCATTATCACCACCTTTGAGAACATCGAAGCAACAGAAGTGGTGGCCAAAAATGCCAAGCTGTATGTGGACCGGAAGGAGGGCTTCTTCGGCACCGGCCTGAAGAAAGACGAATTTGTCTGTGAATGCTCGGATATCGCGGATATCATCGTCTTCCGAAAAGATGGTAAATATCAGGTATCCCGGATTGCAGATAAAGTTTTTGCCGGCAAGGATATCATCCACATCGACGTCTGGAAGAAGGGCGATGACCGGACTACTTACAACGCCATATACGTAGACGGCAAGACCGGGCGGACATTCGCTAAGCGCTTTCAGGTACAATCGATCACCCGTGACCGGGAATATGATATGACTACCGGGGAGAAAGGGTCTAAACCGCTGTATTTCACCGCCAACCCAAACGGAGAAGCCGAAGTCGTTACCGTGCAGCTCACGCAGGGCAGCCGGGCACGCAATAAAGTCTTCGACTATGACTTTAGCGAGCTTGATATCAAAGGGCGGAGCTCCAAAGGCAATACCGTAACCAAATACCCCGTGCGCAAGGTTTCCCTGAAGGAAGAGGGAGAATCAACGCTTGGCGCAATCAAAATATGGATGGATGAAGTCAGCGGCCGCCTGAATACCGATGAGCGGGGGCTGCTTCTGGGCGAGTTCAACTCCGGCGACCACCTCTTTGCCATTTACAAGGAAGGGTCTTACGAAGTGATAGAGCTCGACCTCAATAAAAAATTCGAGCCCAAAGAGATTGTTTCCATCGGCAAGTTTGACCCGGATGCCGTCATCAGCGCAGTCTACTACGAGGGCGAACGCGGCTGGTCCGTTGCCAAGCGCTTTCAGGTGGAGACCACCTCTACCAATCAGCGCTTCCTGTTCATTACGGAGCACAAGAAGAGCAAGCTGTTGTTCGCTACGCCCGAACCGGGTGCCGCTATCCAATATCAGATCAAAGAGGGCAGCCAGAAAATTGACCAGGAGCTCGACATTGAGGATTTTATTGACGTCAAAGGCTGGCGCGCCATGGGCAACAAAGTCGCCGATCAGCGCTTGCTGTCTGTAAGCCCCCTGAAAAAGGAAACCGCTGCCTCAAAGGGCGGTGGGGAAAAACTCAAGCCGGGGGACAGCATCAACTTTGATGTGGAAGACGATGGGCAGACGAAGATGTTTGATTAATCTCTGATCAAAAGCCCAAAGGCGAAGTCCTCCAGCAACTCCTCGACCTGGCTCAGGTCATCCTCCTTCACTTCAATATCGGTGAGGGAGGGCAGGTGTTGGGCGAAGTAGATGTGGTTGTTCGCCATTTCCAGCAGGGTGCTGGCCAGTGCCCTGGGGTAAGGATAGTTGGGATTGACTTCTTTGATGATTTTTGCGATGCGCTTGGCCAGGCTTTTGTAGGTCAGGAAAAAGCCCTCCTTATTTTCTTCGTCCACCTGTTTGGTGTGGTATGCCTTGGTGGCTTCTGCTACTACGATGCGGTGCAGCACGTCTTCATCCACAAACTGAATGGAGGTATTTCGGCGGGAGGTATCCACGATAGCGGAGATGGCAATTTTCAGTTTCTGCTTCGGGTCTTCAATATTCATAGTATTGTAATCGATGTGGAACTTCATCCACTCCCAATACCAGCACAGCAGGTAGACCAACAGGCGGTGCTTATTCTCAAAGTAGCGGTAAACGGAGGCTTCTGTGGAGTTGATCCGCTCTGCCAGTTTTTTGAAAGTAAAAGCCTCAAACCCAATCTCATCAATCAGGATAATGCTGTACTGAATGATCTTTTTCCCCAGCTTGGTATCCTGTGGATTTTTGAGATACAACCTTTCGTTGAGCTGCATCTGAATGGAAATTGACATCGCTATTGCAGTTTAAACAGTGTGCTTTCAGGGCTTCCCGGCCTGCTCCTCAGCCAAGTCACCGAGTTTTTCCTGCTCAAGGTAAGGCTTCAGCCAGAAAAGGCAGGATTCGAAACCTTCAAAAATATAATTTTCATTGATAAGGCCCGGAATAACGTTGATTCGCTCCAGCATAATCAGGGGCTGATCCTGTAAACCGGAGAAGACCACTACAATGCCTGCCTGCCGTAAATTCCAGATCAGATCATCCATTGCATACAACACGGATGATCGATGTACGGCACATTTTTTATGTTCATGACGACTGCTTTAATGCCGGGCAGACCTGCATCATCTCCTGAAAACGGCCAACAAAACCGATAGAGAAGCTATCAATAAAAAAGGAGAGGCAATGCCTCTCCTCCAAAAGCCTCAGTCACCATGTAAATTCAATTCCAGTGGATAACCGGAATGAACTACAACAGAAATTCTTGTCACTATCTTTTGAGTAATTCAACTCGAATCGATAGTAAAACTACCAATAAACAGCGGGTTCGAATTTTTGTTTGCAGCGGTGACTTATTTTTTTTGTGCTTACCAGCCGTCCCCGTCGAGCAGGTCGCCAAGGCCGCCGAGTACACTGCCTTCGCCCTTTTTGCCACCACCATAATGTTTGGAGGCCCGGAGGACGCGGTCAGCCAGGCGGCTGAAAGGCAGGGATTGTACCCATACGCTGCCCGGCCCCTGAAGGCGGGCATAGAACAGTCCCTCTCCGCCGAAAATAGCATTGCGCACACCGCGCACCATCTCTATATCATAGTCTACATCCTGCGTGAAGCCCACGAGGCAACCGGTGTCTACCCGCAGCGTTTCGCCTATGGCCAGCTCTTTGCGGGTAACGGTACCTCCGGCATGCAGGAAGGACAAGCCATCGCCTTCCAGCTTTTGCATGATGAAGCCCTCGCCCCCGAAGAAGCCCCGGCCCAGCCGCTTCGAAAACTCAATACCGACAGACACCCCTTTGGCAGCGCAAAGGAAAGCATCCTTCTGGCAAATGACTTTGCTGCCATGTTCCGATAGGTCGAGGGGGATAATCCGCCCGGGGTAGGGCGAAGCAAAAGAAACACGCTTCTTCCCGGTCCCAGCATGCGTAAATGCCGTCATAAACAGGCTCTCCCCGGTAATCAGGCGCTTACCAGCTGAAAGGACTTTGCCCCAAAGCCCGGAATTTTCTTCCCGGTGGCTGCCATCGCCAAAAATGGTGGCCATCTCGATGCTGTCGTCCATCATCATAAAGCTGCCGGCTTCTGCGATGACCGTCTCATAGGGGTCAAGCTCAATCTCAACGTACTGCATTTCTTCACCGAAGATCTGAAAATCTATCTCGTGTGCATTCATGGATAAGGTGTGGTTTATTAGAATTAATGCCTTAAAATAAGTTTTCTCGCTTAGAAGCCCCTAATCCTTTCGAGGGATACGCGCAAATTAACGACAAGCGCCCCGCCGGAAAACTCCAGCGGGGCGCCTGATTGAATGGAAAACCCATTCGGGTTTTTAGTTATACACTACTTGGCAGTAGATTACTTCTTCACAAATGGCATCGTCTGAATACCCTGCTCTGTGCGGATCATGAGGAAGTACTGACCGGCAGGCAGTGCCTCTACATTGAACTCTGCCTGCTCGCGCTCACCTACACTGCTGTCGCGCTGACGCAACAGCACCTGTCCGTTAGCAGAAGTAATGTTGTACTCTACGAAGCTTGTGCTCTCCTTGAAAGTAAGATTGGTAGTCAGCTTCTCCGCAGTTGGGTTCGGGAAGATGTCCATCTCGAAGGTTTCTGCACCGACCACGTCCTCTGTGCTACTCGCAATTGGAGCGGTTTTAATGGCTAAAGCCAAGCCAGCAAATACATCTGTAAACAGACCTGCTGTCTCAAAGTCAGGGGAATTGTTACCCGGATCAAAGGAACTAATTACAAAGTATGGATAGTCTGCATCAGTTAATGCTTCATTAGCAGCCAGGAAGTCAAGGTACTGTTGATGGCTGTAGCTCTCATCCACACCGATGAAGGCCTGACCCTCGCCAGTGTAACGGATGCCAACGAAGTAAGAAGTTGCATCTGGGTTAACAACCGGACCTGGCTCCGAGAAAGTATTAAAGTCAATAATAGGCAATGTCAGTTCGCCTACCTGGTCAGGGAAAGTGTCAGGGAAAGCAACGGTAGATACCCCCACAGTCAAAACTTCGGTATTTGCAATGAGCCCATCCTCATCAGCGTCGTTCCACTCATATACATAAGCTTCGAATGGCTCGCCAGCCAGTGTGGAACCAGATGGAGCAAGCACATCAACAATAATGGTATCAATGCGCAATCCGCTGCCATTCGGAAACTTAAAGGAAGAAAGCATTTCAAACACACCACCGCCACCAACAGAGTAGTAAATCGTCACATTAGGACGACCGGCAGCGAAGTCCCATCCACCTTTACAGTAGATTGAGTCGGTCACTGCGAATGTAGTGGTAACGGAGTTGTCGAAATTAAGCTGATCTGTGCTATCACTAGCCACCTGGTAAGTAGTGGTATAACGACCAATACCGTTAGCAGGCGTAAATTCAGCAAGCGTTAGCAGGCTGGAAGTAGAGTCCGGATCAATGGTTTCATCCAGCATACCTGCTTCGCTGTACACTTCCGTTGGGTTAGAGCCGTCAAGCTCTGCGTACTCGATCGTAGCCGATACGTTGAGATTAGAAGCAGCATTGGAGCCGTTATTCACCATATTAGCACCAGGTACGAACGTAAAGTTCTCAGCAGTCACCTGATCAATAGGCACCACACCGTATGGCGCTACCATTACGTTTGGTGCACCTGCACCGATATCGTTTGGCAGTACCAGGTTACCCATTGTGATGTTCACCGCACCACTCTCCAGAGCAGTACGGATGGCCTGACCAGCTTCGTAGTCCAGCATAGCCACAGGCACAGTCACCATGCCTCCGTCATTACCACCTGCCATGTTGATGACACCAACACCCGGCTGATTATTAAAGATGATAACGCCAATGGCACCTGCCATTTCAGCGTTCAGGCACTTTGTACCAAACTGGCAGCTACCGCGGTCCACCAGTGCGATTTTGCCTTCCAGCTC
>PR_CR_10_Liq_3_inCRDRAFT_1000077_pt1 | contig 27844 bp, 20 predicted proteins | sample PRCRCaboRojoPR_2_FD_10240 | JGI IMG/M metagenome (IMG submission 10240)
AAATGCAGCCCAAAAGGTGAAACCCCAACATAGTCTTAGTAGATAAAAGGCTAACGGCCACCCCCGCCACTATTATTTCGTTTTTTGAAGGGATTGAACTTGTCCAGGTTGTCTTTGATTTTATCGGTCGCATCGCCACCCACTTTGTCAAGGACATCGTCGACCTTTTTCTGGGTGGTCGAGTCGAGTTGCTCTCCCAGTTTGTCTTTCAGGGTTTCTTTTGCCTGGTCTTTCAGGTCTTCGGCGGCTTTTTCCGCCTCCTGTTTGGCCAGGTTTCTCAGGGAATCAGCTGCTTTTTGGGCGGCGGCTTTTGCGGCTTTTTTTCCTTCTTCGACTTGTTGGTTGACCTGGTCTCTGACCTCGTCTTTGGCTTGGTCAACTAAGCCTTTGTCCTCGTCTGACTCCCCATCTAAACCCAACAGCTTGATGCCGACTTTGGGGTCTTCAATGGCGCCCTTCAGATCGATGCCCACATTGACGAATTCGCTCTGCCCAATATTCAGCCCCAGTTTAGAGGTTTGGGATTCCAGTAATTTAAGGCCACTATTGGCAGCAGCGCCGAGAGCGTTTTGGGACAGCTTGTCGCGGGGGATTTGTGCTTTGATATTGAGGTTCATCAGGTCGGTAATGCTGTAGGTACCACCGATTGTCATGTCAATGCCGGCGATTTTGGCATCATAAGTTTGCAGTTCCAGTGTGCCATTGTTGATTTCGAACCAGTTTTTGGTATTCTTGATACTGATGCTTTCTTTTAGTTCCTGTACCTGCAGGGTGTTGCCAATAGACTGCAGTGGCTTAAATTGCTGAAGTACGGCATCTATGGTTTGCAAAAAGCCTTCTGCGTGCAGCGTATTCAGCTTAGGGTAGAGATCTTGTCCCAGTTTGCCATCCAGAAGTAAAGTGCTGTTGAAGCGGCCTTGGATGTACTTGCCTATAGGTGCCAGTTTTTCAAAAGTGTTAAAGGTGTTGAAGGCTTCCTGGAATTGCAGGCTGCTCAGGTCATACTTAAAACTGAATCCTGGCTCTTCCGGATTGGTGGTTTCGTAACTGCCGCTCATAGCAAGTTCACCGCCCAGACCGTTAGCGCGCACGTTATCCAGAATAATGGCTTCATTCGCGATGACCAGATGGCCTCTGACGTTTTTCAGGTTAATATTGGTGTAGGTCAGGTGGCCGATAGTGGCCATCATTTCCATATCTATATTTGGAGGGACGGGTATGACGCCGTAGCTTTCTTCAGTAGTCGTTTCGCTGTTTGCTGCTTCTGATTCCGGCATTAGCTCATTGAGGTTGAGCCGGTTGGAATTTACTTGCAGGTCGCCGCCCAGTATGCCATCTTCAAACAGATAGTCGAAAATACCGGTAATCACGCCCCTGCCGGTAAAGTCGCTTTCTCCAATTTGAGCCCCAATATCGGTGACGCGAAGGGTGTTGGGGCGGATGTCGCCCACCGCCAGCGCATTTTTTATGGTGTAGCTGTCGTAGACGATTTCCTTAGCCTGTGCATCCAGCTGGAAGTCGAAGCGGTTAAACATTTCTCCGGAAGTTGCTGCAGAAGTGGTATCTGGTATACCAGCCGTTGCTGTTTCCTCGCTTTCGGGCATCCACTCTCCGATATCAAAATAATCTGAGCGGACTTTTAATTGCCCGGTCATGGTCTTCTCCGGAGAAAAGTAGGCCAAGAGATTATCGATGCGGCCGGAAGCCTGCAGGTCGCTTTTGCCCAGCTGAGCCTTGAAATTGCGCAAATCAACGAACTGTGGAGAAAAGGTCATTGCTGCATCTTGTATCTGAACCGTGGGCAGACCAGTGGCGGCATACTTAAGCCCCTGTACCTGCAGGTTACCATTCATATTGACCTGTTCGTAATCTTCCCGCTCAATGACAGAAAGGCGGGTATCGATATTGAGATCAGCAATAATAAGCCCCGCCATTTCCTCTATCCCTTCCACTGGAAAAGCCTGGCTAAGCGCGGCCAGGTCTATGCGCCCATTGGCTGAAGCCTGCAGGTCAGGGTCGCTGATTGGGGTGCGCAACCGGAAGCTGGCTTCAAAAGGGTTGTCGCCCAGGGTCATGGAAAACCTTGGCACATCCACCACCAGATCATTGAAATCGCTGCTGGGGCTATTGATATTCGCTCTGGTATTGATATTGTCGATGCTCAGGGGGAGGTCAGGATATTTCACCCGCCCGTCGCTCGCGGAAGTGCTGATGGCGAAAGCAGGATAAGCTTCGGTGGTGCCGTTGTAGGTGCCGGATACATTGCCCTCCAGGGTGAACTTGCCGGTTACCTCTACGTCCTCGTACCCTTCGATGTAGGCATTGGGGATGAGGGACAGGAGATGGCGGAATTCGTTCTGAGGGCTGTTGAAAGCCAGTTCCATATTGATATCGTCTCCATCAAGCTGCACAAAGCCATCGGCATTGAGTTGCAGGGCATTGACGGTAAGCTGATTGTCTTTTAGTGTGTATTTACTATTGGGGCTGTCAATGTTGAAAATGGCGTCCAGTTCCGCTTTGGCGCTATTGAGGTAGGTGATGCCACTTTGTGCCACCGTCAGCTCAGCGATGTCGGTATGCGTATCGAGGTCATATACATCGATGGTGAAGTTGCCGGAGCCGGAATGGTTGAGCCCTTTGATTTCCAAATAGGTATCCAGGCTATGGTCATCGTAGAGCAAACTGCCATTGGCGATGCTGTAGGAAGCGAGCTGAATAACCAGGTTGCTGTAATCGCCTGATGCAGCGGTGGTATCAGCAGGGGCATCGGAAGGCAGGGTGATGTCATAGTTGGCCGTCCCGTTTTTGAGCACGATGATGTTAAGTTCAGGTTGTTCGAGGTGAATAGACTTTAGCGCTACCGGCTCGCTGGACCGGATGACAGAAATGAGGTCAAGGGTAAGGGCAGCGTAGGCTCCTTTAGCCAGTGGGACGCCTTCAAAAGCGTCCTTCCCGATCACGGAAAACGAGTCAATCCGCAAGCTAAAATCAGGAAAGCTACGCAGTAGAGAAAGGCTGACATTTGAAAAGTCGACTTCTGCATTCACTGCTTTGTTGGCTTCCTCACGGGCCATCGTTACCAGGTCGTCTTTGAAAAAGTAAGGAATGGCGATGGCGGCTCCCAGGAACAGGCCAATGAGCAGGAAGAAGGCAATCAGTAGGCGTTTGGCAATTTTCATGTTCAGGCGTTTGCTTTTCAATACAACGTATGAGCGTTAGGAATGGTGCTGCGGAGGGGAAAAAAATATAAGCCCGGCACTGGGCATTTACGGAAAGGTTGCGCTTTAAGCAGGGCAAAAGCACGAAACAAACCCTGTACTGCGTTTGGGAATAAAAATCAATCAGACACCATGAATCGACTCTTGTTTGTTTTTTGCTGTTGCCTGATGTGGGGCAGCAGCTTGCTTGGGCAACCCGATAGCGTAGCCTTTAAAGCCACAGATGCTGTTGCCATTGGCGTGACGGATGCCAATTGGATTGACCGCCTGATGCCTGTAGTTCCGGGCGTGGCGATTGATCCCAACGATAACCTCGTACAGCAGAGCGTGAAGCCCTATATGATGCCTGTGCGAAAAATTGGTGCCAAAGGCTCGGCTCTGAGTTATGCGCTGGCGACCTGTCTGGAGTTTTACGTCAACCTGGAAAATAACTATAAGGATAACCTCAGCCCGGATTATATTTCAGTCAATCTCGAAAATTCTGGCAAACCGGTAAATTTAGAAGAAGCCTGCCGTTTCCTGGCGGGAGAAGGCACCGTGAGTGCCGCTATCATGCCCTACGACGCCCCCTCGGTGCCCAATGCGATCTATGCGGCCCAAAAATACCAGATCAATAATTACTTGTACCTGTTCCGGGAGACCACCAAAGGCAGGCAGCGGGTTTTTGAAACCAAAAAGGCGCTGATGCGTGGCAATCCGGTACTGATCGAGCTGTATGCCAGCCCGGAACTCAAGCAAATGGTGCGGGTGCAAACCTGGAAAGCCCCTCGTAACCCGGACACTGTTTATCCTCTGCTGGTGGTCGGCTACGATGAGGTGGAACAGGTATTTGAAGTCATGAGCAGCTACGGCAGCACCTGGGGGAAGAGCGGTTATTTGCAAATTCACTACGATGACTTTGGCGAGTATGCAAAAAATGGGTATGTTTTGGTGCCAAAACCAACCTACTAAAAATTGAATATGAAAGCCATCGTATTGGAAGAAAAAGGGCAGCCCATCGCTTACCGTGATTTCGAAGCCCCTGTGCCTGCTGCCGGCGAGGTTGTAGTCGACCTGAAAGCTGCAGCGCTTAACCACCGGGACGTGTGGATCACTAAAGGTATGTACCCGGGCATTAAAACGCCAGGTATACTGGGTTCCGATGGTGCCGGCGTAATTGATGGGCGGGAGGTAATCATCAACCCAAATATAGGCTGGGGTGATAAGCAGGAGCACCAAAAGCCCGACTATACCATCTTGGGCATGCCGTCGTTTGGTACAATGGCGGAACAAATCAGCGTGCCCGAAGACCGGCTGGTGGACAAGCCCGCCCACCTGAGCTGGGCAGAGGCCGCGGCGCTGCCCCTTGGCGGGCTGACCGCCTACCGGGCCGTATTCACAAAAGGCAACTGTAAGCCCGGGGACAAAGTACTGATTTCCGGCATCGGCGGGGGCGTAGCCTTGTTTGCTTTTCAGTTTGCAATGGCAGCCGGAGCGGAGGTTTACGTGACCTCCGGAAGTCCCGAAAAATTGTCGCGGGCTATGGAAATGGGCGCTAAAGGCGGCGCTAATTACAAGGACGAAGACTGGCATAAAGCTTTGGGCAAGGCATCCGGTGGTTTTGACCTTATCATTGACAGTGCCGGAGGGCCCGGTTTCGCACGCTTTCCCAGGATTTGTAATTTCGGAGCCCGCATTGTGACGTACGGTGGCACGCAGGGCAAAGTGCCTGACTTTTCCCCACAGCTTATATTCTGGAAGCAAATTGCTATCCTGGGCACATCGATGGGCAGTGAACAGGAATTTCAGGATATGGTTGCTTTCGTCAGTAAGCACCAAATAAAGCCGGTAGTCGATCAGGTGTTCCCTATAGCAGAAGCTGCGAAGGCTTTCGAGCGGATGGATCAGGGAAAACAGTTTGGAAAGATCGTCCTTGAAATATGAAGCGCATCGGACTGATTTCGGACACGCACAGCCACCTGGAAGAAAGTGTATTTAAATACTTTGAGCCCTGCGATGAAATCTGGCACGCTGGGGATATTGGTGATGCCAGCGTAGTTGACCAGCTAGAGGCCTTTCGCCCGGTGAGGGCAGTATACGGTAATATTGACGATGGCCCCTTGCGCCGGCGTTTCCCGGAAGACCTCAGGTTTTCCGTAGAGGGTGTAGAAGTGTTCATGACCCATATTGGAGGCTATCCCGGGCGCTACAACCGGCGGGTCCGCGCCATCCTACAGTCAGCGCCCCCTGACTTGTACATCTGCGGGCATTCTCATATTCTGAAGGTGATGCCGGATAAAAAGCTGGGGTTTTTGCATGTCAATCCCGGTGCTGCCGGCAATCACGGTTTTCACAAGGTCAAAACCATTGTGAGGTTTACCGTTGACCAAGGACACCTAAAAGATTTTGAGGTTATCGAGTTGGGCCTGCGTGGCGCACTGCCTAAAGCGGGAAAACTATAGGCATGTAAACGGGTAAAGAAAAAATAGGTCCGAAAGCGTAGTGTTTCCGGACCTATATTGGCTTAGCTAACTAGTTTTTTGTTTTTGTCCGGCGCTTCGTTATCGGACATCAAAATCCCTGGTATACACATTGGCTTCTGTCTCAACCTGAATAGTGTAACGCCCCCACGGCAGGCTTTTCAGGTCGTACCGCTTCTCCACCAGCAATACGTTGTCCAGGCGTTCTCTATAGACGGTTGAGCCATTATTGTTAAAGATGGTCACGATAACATCATCAAGTTTGCCGGCAAAGTAAGACACGTCGACATATTGGTTGCTGTGTACTTTGAAGATGGGCGCGTAAAACTTTCTGACTTTATTTGGGTCAGCTTCCACGCCATATTTAGTCAGTGTAACAGGCTGCACGATCTCCTGCATAGAGGTTTTTACACTCACATAATACATTCCTGTTTCGAGATTATCGAGGTTGAAGACCTTTGCAAAGGTCTTTTTGGCCGGTGCTTCCTCTGAAACCAGGAGTGCACCCGTTGCACCATCGCGCAGGCTTATTTCTGCGCTTTCTTTAAGGTTGGTAATGGTGAGTGCAAACTTCTTCTCAGAAGGAATGGCAGAAACCTTTATAAAAGGCATATAGTCGGTGGCAAGTGCAGCATTAGCTGCGCTCATCATGAAGATGATTGCCATCGCAAGGGTTGTTAACTTTTTCATAGTCATTATTGGTCTTGAGTGATTGAATAGCACATTTTCGAATACAATTACAAATGTAGGGGGTGTCAGCAGGGGATTCCACTATTAGATTAACAAAGGATGATACTATTTTGACGCGGTTAAATAGCAGTAATTATTTGTATGGGAAGTACAATGTTTGTGTTAAAAGAAGTATGTTAGGCAAAGATTGGCAGTAGCCGCATTTTGTTATTTTTACTTAGTGTATAATTTACAATAATTCGGACTTTGTGCTCATTAGCTATTAAGGGGAGTGTAGAGGTATATTGCGCCCAGCCACGAGGTATTTCCTTGATTCAAGCGTATTTTTTTGTTACACATTTTTTATCTGACGGGGTTTTTTAGCAGCGCCTGACAGGTTCCGGGGTACGTATTTGAAATATTTCTCATGCAGAATAAATCAATATAAACGACGTTAACAGACGCAATTCTTTCCTTGTTAAAACCGTTAAACAAACAAAGCTAGCCGATTGAAACAAAAGTTTTCACTAGCTGTTTTAGTAGCGTATCGAAGTTAAAGAAAAACAGCTAAGCATCATTTCTACTGTCACAATACCTTCTTTTACTGTAAGCAATGTTTGATTTTTAAGATTAGATTCGAACTTGTACTACTTTTGGTATTGCCCCATGTCCTCGCTTTTTTTGATTTAAAAAATGCATGAACAAGAAATCAAATAGTGTAGGTAAGTCCAAAAATGACACATCTATTTTACTTTAATTTCATAGAAAAAGTTATCTTAGCGGGCAAAACAAATCGTTTAGGTATTAAACTGAAACGATTATGATCTACCCCATATGAATACCTGAGCTGAGGTTCCCAATGCTCAGGCAACCCTCAAAATACCATCTGCCTTAAGCCTACGTTTAGCTTAACTTCCTTTTAATGCCTCTAACTGAAGGCTCTTTTGGATAGGCTTAAAAACAAATATGTTTAATTTGAATTAGGATTTCCCTCCCTGAAAAACCACGTTTTTAGCTTTTAAAAAACAGGGAAGTAAAGATAATATCAACTGAGTGTTACATTATGCAAAAATCAAATTCATCCACCGCTGAGAAAACCGCTCAGAAAGGTGACGATGTTCCTAAGGTCAAATCCTTTTGGAACGAAAAATGGGCGCCCGTGGAATTCGGGCGGGAAACCAAAACATGCGACTATCAGATCTCTAGTTTTGGCCGTATCAAAAGTGTTGAAAAGACTACCGGACGGGAAAGGCTGCTTAAAGGAGCCAAAGCCCGGGGCGGATTAGTCATGCTCAATCAAAAGCTCAAAGACGGAAGTACGGGCATCGTTTATGTCCACCGGTTTGTTGCCGAAAACTTTGTGGATCGGGAATCTGAGGAGCAGGAGTACATCCTGCATCAGGATTACGATAAAAGCAATAATAACTGGACTAACCTTACCTGGGCAACTGAAGAAGAGTGGAAAGCTTATCAGAAAAAAAACCCAAATCATAAAGGTAGGCCAGCCCGGACCAAAAATTATAAATTGACTGAAACACAGGTCCGAATGATGAAGAAATTGCTGAAAAGAGGCAAGACTAAGCGAAAAATCATCGCTAAACAGTTCGGTGTTTCAGAAAATTGTGCTTATAAAATTGAGAAGGGAATCCGTTGGGGTCATGTCGAAGTCGATGACGACGATGATGATGATATGCCAATGGAAGAACAGTCCTGAGTAGGCACTTTTTAATAAGATAAATATATATTCTCTATTGCTGTTTTGCTTTAGATAGGGCAAGCTATGTCTGTATTTTAGTAAATAATATAGGCATAGCTTGTATTTTTCATTAAAATACTAGTGGTCTGTCAAGTGTTAATTTATGGGTTGAGTGGGAGCGAATTTTGAGGCTAATCAAGGCGGATGTTCCCGCGCATAGCAGCGCTACGTAAGGGGTTATCCAACGAAGAGTAGCCTCAAAAGTCGCCGCAGGCAACCCCTAGTTTTAGCCTTGACAGACCACTAGCTAAAAGTCTAGTTTTTTCAGAAATTACAAAAATTCAAATTTTTAAAAAAAATAATATGTTGTCAACTGGATTATTAGTGTTTTTGTGGTCAAAAGCCTTATCTGGATTCATTTGAATTTTAGTTTTGGCGAAATCGGCTCTGAATATTAATATATACAGCGAAAAAGTAAAATAAATTAACCTAACTGAAAAAAGTATAAAAGAACCAAGTTAGCCTGAGTGTTGGCCCCGGTAAATACCACCTCAGAATATTACCCAGCTGCGATTCCGACCCAACCGCCCAAAGCGCAATCACCTATTTATCACAAGAAAAGTCAAGGCTAAATATTTGACCGGAGATTAATCATTGTTTCCTTATTTTGTTTCCTTTACCTTGTGATTGTATACTTCATATAAGCAAAGAAAATGAGTCAGCAAGCGTTTGATAAATTATGGAAGATGATTGGGTTGCGGTACACTTCGCATCCATGGCATGGTATCTCCATTGGAGAAGAGGCTCCTCAGGTAGTGACCTCATTTATTGAAGTGATCCCATCAGATACGGTCAAGTACGAAATCGACAAGAAAACCGGTTACCTTAAAATTGACCGTCCTCAAAAGTTTTCCAATATCGTACCGGCGCTTTACGGGTTTATTCCCCAAACGTATTGCAAAGATGAGGTGGCCGAATACTGTCAGGAGAAGACCGGCCGGGAAAATATTGTAGGCGATGATGACCCGCTCGATATTTGTGTGCTGACCGAAAGGGAAATCACCCATGGTAATGTCATCGTGCGGGCGATACCCATCGGTGGATTCCGTATGATAGATGGGGGAGAGGCGGATGATAAAATCATTGCAGTCTTGCGGGAAGATGAAGTCTACGGTGCCTGGCGTGATATTTCCGATATTCCAGAGACAGTAGTCAACCGGTTGAAGCACTACTTTCTGACTTACAAGCAATTGCCTGGCGAAGAGCCCAAGTGCGAAATCACTCACACCTATGGCCGATCGGAAGCCATAGAGGTAATCGAAGCGAGCATGCGCGACTATAATAAAGTGTACGGTAACCTGGAGGAGGCCCTTTCCCTCACCTTATTTGAGGCGTTCAACTTTAGTAACCGGCAGCAGAATATGCTGAACGATCTAGATTGATTTGGGCAGGAGTATTGCTATTCTTGTGGCTATTGTGATCGGGCTGTGCGTGCCTTTAGCGGAGCGTTTCACCTTTATTATCCGTTATAATTTAATGGTGATGCTCTTCTTTGCCTTTTTGGAGGTGAAGCTTTCGTTCCGGCTTTTCCATCGGTTGCATATTTTTGTAGCGGGGCTCAATCTTGTGCTACCGCTGCTCCTCTATTTTGCACTCTATCAATGGCAGCCTGCTACAGCAGAAGCTGCATTCGCAATAGCATCTGCTCCAACTGCTGCGGCAGGGCCGGTCATTGCAAGCTTTCTGGGGGCAGAGGTGGGGTTTGTGACTACATCCGTACTGCTCACCAGTCCCATTGTCGCGCTGGTGTTGCCAGTTACCGCCAGTGCCATCCTTGGTGGAGGTGCTGCTGCGTTTTCTTTTTGGGATATTGCGCTGCCTATAGCTTCCTTGATCTTTATCCCCCTCACAGGAAGCCTTTTGCTGCGCAGGTTGTGGATAACCGGAGCAAATACCATCAGAAAATACCAGTTCTTGTCATTCCGTTTATTCCTGGTCAATGTTTTCATTGCCGCGGCCGCCGCCTCAGCTTACTTTCAGGGGCAACAATCAGAAAGTGTAGCTGTCGTTGCAGGCATTGGCCTGGCGATTACTGCCCTTTGTTTGTTTCAGTTCAAGATAGGGGAGTGGCTCGGCCGGGGGCACCTTCCATTGGAGACCGGGCTGGCACTCGGGCGTAAGAATACAATGTTCAGCCTGTGGCTGGCCCTCACGTACTTCAGCCCTGTTGCCGCCCTAGGCCCTATATTTTACATTCTGGCTCAAAACCTCTACAATTCCTGGCAGATTTACCACTATCGCCGGTCCTCTGCAGGCTCAAAGCCCTGATGAATACCTCGTTCCAAAGGAGGAACACCTTTATCCATCCAATTGGGCATTGGGGCGTTCAGCAGGTAGTAATCGAAAAACTGCTGCATCCGGCGCATGAAATCCCTGCGGTTTTCCCTGCCCATTACCCAGTGGGGGTTACCGTTGTAATTGAGCATCCAGGCCGGTTTGCCCAGACGGCGCAGGGCGACAAAAAACTCAATACCCTGATACCAGGGCACTGCGCCATCATCATCATTGTGCAAAATGAGTACCGGAGTGTTAATCTTATCGGCATAGAACAACGGAGAGTTTTCAATATACCGGAGGGGTTTTTCCCAAAGCGTGCCCCCTATCCGGCTTTGGCTTTTTTCATACTGGAACATTCGGCTCAGCCCGCTGCCCCAACGGATGCCTCCGTAAGCTGAAGTCATGTTAACCACTGGCGCACCCGATTCGGCACATTTGAATATATCGGTTTGGGTGATTAAATAAGCGACCTGATAACCACCCCAACTGTGCCCCTGCACTCCAATCCGGTCTTTGTCAATATATCCATGGCTCAGTAGAGAAGTGACGCCCGTAGTAATAGCATCCAAAGCACTCTCGCCCGGATAGCCAATGCGGTAATGTACATCCGGAATGAAAATTACGTAGCCCCGGCTGGCATAAAATGGAAAGTTGATGATCGATCGCGGATAAGTGGGCGTCCAGTGCCGGTGCAGGCGGTCGGCGTAGCGCTCGTAGAAATAGGTCATCATCGGGTACTTGAGCCCGGGGTCGAAACCCTCTGGCTTGATGAGAATCCCTTCCATTTCCTGCCCGTCTGCTCCGGTCCAACGGTAGGGCTCTGCTGTGCCCCAGCGAAAATCCTGCTGCTGAGGATTGGCATTGCTGATCTTTTTGAAGGTCGACAAATGGTCATTGCTGATCAGTAAGTCGGGAAATACCTCAAAGCTTTCCTGTGTAAAGAGGTAAGCATCTGCATTCTGAGCTTTTTGGAGCTGCCGGTCGTAGCTGAACGCTCCATACTGTACGCGGTCCTTAACGCCCGTGTGGATATTGAACCAGGTATAACCGGACGACTTATCTGCTTCGCTAAAGGTGTAAAAAAGCATCGGTTTGACTTCCTCTATGGAACGCTCCTCAGGGTCAAGCTTAATGTAGCGGTACTGTGTTCGGGAAGCCCGCCCTTTAGTCAGGTTGTTGGAAGCCAGCTGGCCACTGGGGTCAACCAGCCAGACATCATACCGGTCATACACTAAAAGAAAATCATCATCGGTCGTCCAGCCTGCTGTACCATACGGATAGGGGTGCATAGGGTGGTCGTCCAGTTCATCGTATAGCGGGACCGGTATATCCCGGGCAATCGCTCTGGTTTGCTGTTCTGCAATATCGTATACCACCCAGGAAGTGTCCGCAACGTTATACCAATAAGCATAGTCGCCCATCGGGGACAGGTTAGCGTTGCCAGGCAGGTTTTTTGCAATAGACTGGCGTTCGCCGTTTTCTACATCTACCAGATAGAGGTCATGCCTTTGCGGAAAGCCTTCCCAACTAAGCAATTGGAGGTATGGTCCACCATCTTTACCCAGCGCATAGCGGGCATTGCCTTCGTTGCCAAGGGACAGCTCAGGCATTTGCTCATCTGCCAGCTGCAATAGCCGGCGGGTATCGGTATGAAAAACAGCACGGTAGCTCTGCTTCTTTCGCTCGTCCAGGAGCTCTTCTTCGTGGGTATAAAGACGGGCATCCTGGCTGGCCCAGACTTCTACATTAACGATCTCCTCATCCAGCAGGCTGGTGTCCTGAAGGACCGGGGGCGGGCAGGTCCCGAAGAACAACCGGCTGCCATCTTCTGAAAATTCCAGTTGTCCGTGTTCGCTGATCATCCATTGGTCCGGGAGAAAGGCCGCGCTGCTGTCTGCAATTGTGACCGCTTCATCCTGCTGGCTTTTCCAATGCCAGAGCTGGTAAGGGACGACTCTGAATTCTGTGGTATCCTGCAGGGCGAGAAAGCCGGCCTGCCTGCCGTCCCGGCTCAGGCTAAGTTGGGTATAGTGCCCCTCACCGGTGAGCAGAGGGCTGAGTTTGGCATCCGGCCCATCGTAAAGGTAGACTCCTTCCTGAAAAGTGGAATCATCACCGGTGGAGTAAATCAAAAAGCGGGGCGATTCTTCGGCGGCTATGAAGTCCTTTACAAATGGGATGGAGTCCTCCTGTCCGGTCCGAAGATTACGGATAACCAGCAGGCTGCCATTCTCTTTGTTTTCAGGCTTGACTTTTATGCTGTCGGGCAGGGCGGTATCTCTGGGCGCAGGCAAGAGCTGATAGGCCATCCAGCCTTCCCATTTTTCAGGCATGATAAAGCGCTTGAGGCGGGGGATTTTTTCCTGGCGCCCGCTGCTCAATTCAAAAATGGACAGGGTGTCTTTGGGCAAGTCCTTCTCCTTTACCTTTGCTCTTTTTTTTGCCTTTAGGCTGTCCTCTGCCGGGCTGATATGAAAGGCGACGAACCGGCTGTCTGCGCTGAACGCTGCCTTATGGCTCCGCTCAAAGGACTGAGATTCCGCTTTGTTATGGTTGTATAGGATGAGGGTTGGATCGCCCTGATTAGGTGTGAGTTCGTAACTGACCCAATTGCCATTGGGCGCGATAGCTTCCTTTTCTATAGTATTCCAGTGGTCAATGTCTTCAATGGAGAGTGCAGGTTTTTGGGCAAAGACACTTAAGGTGAGGCTCAGGAAGAGCAGAATAGGCAGCGGCTTCAATTGCATGGCTTCAGGTTTGAATAGTTTTTCGTTGATCTTTCTCAAAAATAATGTTCGCAGCGGACTCCTCCTATTTTTTAGGGGGGCATAAAAACAGGACTTGGCCATACTAAGGTAAAGAGCAGCCTGAGGTGTGGCTTAGTTTTTTATGCTCCGAGAGATAATATCTCGGCGGATTGGCAAGCCCTACGGCAACGGCCAATGTATGAGCGCCTGCCGGAGGGGAGAGCCAAGGGAAATTACTGAAGCTGGACGTTTTTGAAATTTTTGCCCCGGAGCAGTTTGGCTATGCTCCGGTCTTCCAGGGCTGCCCTGAGGTTTTCGCCGTGCCGGTCGTGGTGCAGGTCTGTGCCCAAATAATCAATCATATCTGCCTTGAGCAAGGCAACGGCATTTTCGCGGGTGGGCTTGCCGTAGTATCCGGTCAGGGAAAGCAGGTTGAGTTGGAATTCACAGCCCCGGTCCTTTAGCTCTGAATACCGCTTGAAGTCCTCGCGGAAAAACAGGTAGCGTTCGGGATGCGCCAGCAATGGCCGGTAGCCTTTAGTTTGTAACCGGAAAAGATATTGTTCTAATTTTGGTGGAGCGGAGATGAAGCTCATTTCCACTAGTACGCGGTTGCCCGGGAGGGTAAGGAGGCCGCCTTCTTCAAGCAGAGGCTCAAAACCTTCGTCCATCAGGTACTCGGCGGCAGCATCGAGGGTGACGTTCAGCCCGGCGGCTTTTATTGCGGTTTGTACCTCCGCCAGTTTCCCCCGTATGATTTCCGGTGTGTTGGGGTAAAGGTCCGCCATAATGTGCGGTGTGGTGATGAGGTGGCGATAACCCATCTCCTGCAGTTGAGTAATGAGCGACAGGCTGTCCTCTATATCTTTGGCACCATCATCAATACCGGGCAGCAGGTGAGAATGCATATCTGTTTCCAGAAATGCGAAATCACCAAGGGGGGGCGTCTTTTTGAAGAGGTTGAACATAGAGGAGTATTGCATTTTTTCAATATCCTCGCAAAGGTAAGGAAAATTGCCGGGGGCTTCCCCCCGGCAGAAAGGTTAAACTTTTACAACTTCCTTGAAGTATTCCATGGTGATTTTCAGGCCTTCTTCCCGGCTTACCGTAGGTTCCCAACCCAGGATTTCCCGGGCTTTGGTGATATCCGGCTGACGGACCTTCGGATCATCCTTAGGCAGTGGTTTATAGGTGATTTTTGCGTCGGGGTTGCCTACGAGCTTAACCACTTCTTCGGCGACCTCTTTGATGGTGATCTCATCCGGGTTGCCAATATTGACTGGCATGTGGTGGTCACTCATTAGCAGGCGGTAGATGCCTTCCACGAGGTCAGCTACGTAGCAGAAGGAGCGGGTCTGAGAACCGTCACCGAATACCGTAATGCCTTCTCCACGAATCGCCTGTGAGAAGAAAGCAGGCAGCGCCCGGCCGTCATTCACACGCATACGCGGACCATAGGTGTTGAAAATGCGGATGATACGGGTTTCCACACCGTGGAAGTTGTGGTAAGCCATGGTGATGGCTTCGAGGAAACGCTTAGCTTCGTCGTATACCCCGCGCGGGCCCACCGGGTTGACATTACCCCAATAGTCTTCTTTTTGCGGGTGGATGAGCGGGTCACCGTATACCTCCGAAGTGGAGGCAACGAGAATACGGGCGTTTTTGGCTTTGGCAAGGCCGAGGAGATTGTGCGTGCCCAAAGCACCGACTTTCAGCGTTTGGATCGGCATTTTCAGGTAGTCAATCGGGCTGGCGGGCGAGGCAAAATGGAGAATGTAGTCAAGTTCTCCCGGTACATGGACAAACTTCGACACATCATGGTGGTAGTATTCAAATTCCTTTAGGGGGAACAAGTGCTTGATATTGTCGAGGCTGCCTGTCAGGAGGTTGTCCATCCCGATTACGTGGAACCCTTCCTTAATGAAGCGGTCGCACAAATGGGACCCCAAAAAGCCGGCGGCACCGGTTATAAGAATTCTTTTCATGGCTGAGATTTAAAGCTTTCGTCTTGTTGAATAAAAAATACCCTCCGCGGCCGATGCCGGGGAGGGTAGTGGGGTTTAAGCTTCTGCTTTTTGCACGACCTTGTTCCGGCCGATGCTGTCGTAGTAGAATCCTTCAGCTTCCATAACCTTAGGGTCATAGATATTTCGGCCGTCGAAGACAACCGGCTCGCTGAGGAGTTCCCGGAGCACCTTATAGCTTGGTACACGGAATACCGGCCATTCGGTAATCACCGCCAGGCTGTCCGCACCAATCAGGGTCTCGTATTGCTCGTTTGCAAATTGAATCCGGTCGCCAAATACCTTCTTGACGTTTTCCATGGCTTCCGGGTCGAATGCCTTGATGGAAGCACCTGCATTCAGCAGCTCCTCAATGATGGTAAGCGCTGGAGCTTCCCGGATATCGTCCGTATTTGGTTTGAAAGCCAGTCCCCAGACCGCGATGGTCTTACCGCTGAGGTTGCCGCCGTAGTAGTCGATGATCTTTTTGCTGAGGATGTGTTTTTGCTTGGCATTAACGCCCATGACCGAGTTCAGAATACTGAAGTCATAGCCATTTTCAGCGGCTGTTTTAGCCAGAGCCTGAACATCCTTGGGGAAGCAGGAGCCGCCGTAGCCGACACCTGGGAACAGGAAGCGCTTACCAATACGGGAATCGCTGCCCATGCCGAGGCGGACCATATCAACATTCGCGCCGACCTTTTCGCAGAGGTTGGCAATCTCATTCATAAAGGAAATACGGGTGGCCAGGTAAGAGTTGGCCGCGTACTTGGTCATTTCCGCTGAGCGCTCATCCATAAAGTAAACAGGGTTGCCCTGACGAACGAAGGGCTCGTACAGCCGGGACATTACTTCCTTAGCCCGCTCTGAAGACGTACCAATTACCACCCGGTCCGGGCGCATGAAATCGTCAACCGCGACGCCCTCCCGGAGAAATTCCGGATTGGAAACCACGTCAAAGAGGTCTTCAGACAGTTTATCGGAAAGGATGGCATGAACTTTCTCCGCTGTACCTACAGGTACGGTACTCTTATCGATGACCACTGTGTAGATATCAATAATCTCAGAAAGATCAGCGGCTACGCCCATCACGTAGGAAAGGTCCGCAGAGCCATCCTCACCCGGAGGTGTAGGCAGGGCCAGGAAAATAGCCTCAGCGCCCTGAATCCCTTCCTTAAGATTGGTGGTAAACTTCAGGCGCCCTTGTCTGGTATTGCGGTCGAAGAGGGTGTCTAACCCAGGCTCGTATATTGGGATTTCTCCCTGCTTTAAGCGTTCTACCTTTTTCTCGTCAATGTCTACGCAAGTGACATGATTGCCGGTTTCTGCAAAGCAAGTGCCAGTGACAAGCCCTACATAGCCCGTTCCAATTACAGCAATATTCATGGTGTTAAGTTATGTTGTAAAGATGAAGAATGCATATTTGTCTAATGTTTGATACCAGCGGTATATTGCCCGATACCTCAATCCTGTGGGGCATGGGCTATTGTACGGTCAGTATGCAACGACGAACGGTAGGTCGTCTATACTCTCGGTTGGGTGTGCAAACGATTTTGAAGGCAAGTCAATACCTTGACCAAAGCTACAAATGCTCCGAAGCTGAACGGGACAGTGCCATACTGATCCTCCTTAATGCTTCATCGTTCATAGAGCAATAGTGTTGTTCGAAAAGGTGTGTATCGTACCTTTTCTAAGGTTTGAAGTAGTGACATGCAATCTAGGGTATTAAAATTTACCATGGAAACCCACTAAAGAGAATTTGCGCATACTTTACCTCAGTAATCAGTACGCTATAGTTTAAGGGAATGTTACAAATAATCCTTAAAACGCCCCCCTTTGGGCTCGTTATCGGTCCGGGCGCTGCCAGATCGTACCTTACGCAGGCAGGACGGTTCGATATCCATAATCAGCGAGTACCCCATGTTTTCGAGCTCGACAACAAACTTTTTTTCGTTTTTCTGGCCCATCAGAATGCCTTTCACCCCTGTCATGCTGCCACCGATGATTTCGACTTCGTCCCCGCTGGCAAAGTTGAGGCTTTTGCTTTCCTGAGCCTCCACTTCGATATTTTCGCCCACGACACGTCGCAAAATATCAATTTCTGATTCCGGAATGGAAATGAGGTTTTTAGAGAAACGTACAAAGTTGAGCAGATCCTGTGTCTCGACCACCCGAATGTATTCGCTTTTCTTGATCTTGACAAACATGTAGCAGTTGATCAGCGGCAATTCCAGGTGCTTCACCTTGCGGGTATACTGGCGCGTGACTTTCTGCAGCGGCAAAAAGAACTCGATGCCTTTTTTACGGAGCCGGTTAGCGACCATTTTCTCTCGCTTGTAATTGGTGTAAACGGCAAACCATCTGCTCTCGATGTTGCTCAGATGATTTTCAGGTTGTTGTTGAATCGCAGTCTTCATTGGAGGTCTTTTTGTGTTGCGAAATATCAGATTTCAGGATTATGATTTATGGGGAAAGCCAAAAGGCTAGTGGATTGAGCCGTAAATTTTTGACAGTTAATGGCCACGCACCTGGGAAGGCTTAAGTGTGGAAATACCATCAAGCCATTCGGCTTGGTCGCACTAGAGTCTCCAGTAGGTTAGTCCGGCATCTGCGCCTGGCTTTTCATATATGGCTTTGAGGTCCATCAGAATTGGCTCAGCCTTACAGAGGGATTTGAAATAATCAAAGCCCAAATTTTGATATTGCTTGTGGTTGACAGCTACGATGACCGCATCATAATCGTCAGAGACGTTATCGACCAGCGTAAGTTTATATTCCTTAGCCACCTCATTGGGCGAAGCGAAGGGGTCTGTAATATGGACATTGATGGAGTATTGCATGATTTCACGCGCCAGGTCCGCCACTTTGGAGTTGCGGATGTCCGCTACATTTTCCTTAAAGGTGATGCCCATGATAAGCACTTTAGTCTGACTTGGGTTCTTGCCCTGCTGAATCAGCATTTGGGTCAGCCGTTTGGCAATGAAGCCGGGCATGCCGTCATTAATACGGCGGCCACTCAGAATCACCTGAGGGTCGTACCCCATTTGCTTGGCTTTGTGGGTCAGGTAGTAAGGATCCACACCAATGCAGTGCCCGCCTACAAGGCCTGGCGAAAACTTCAGAAAGTTCCACTTAGTGCCCGCGGCTTCGAGGACTTCGTTCGTATCAATTCCCATCATGTCAAAGATGATCGAAAGCTCGTTGACGAATGAAATATTGAGATCACGCTGCGTATTCTCAATCACTTTGGCCGCTTCAGCAACTTTGATAGAAGGGGCCTCGTAAATGCCGGCCTGTATAATGGCTCCGTAAGTTTTGGAAATTTCCTGCAGCGCTTCCTCATCACTTCCGGAGACAATCTTCAGGATTTTCTCGATGGTACGTTCCTTGTCGCCCGGATTAATACGTTCCGGAGAGTAGCCAATTTTGAAGTCTTTGCCGAGCTTCAGTCCCGATAGTTCCTCCAGAATGGGCAGGCAGTCTTCTTCGGTACAGCCCGGATAAACGGTGGACTCGAAAATGACATAGTCGCCTTTTTTCAGCACCTTACCCACCGTTTCAGAGGCGGAAAGCACAGGCTTTAGGTTGGGGACTTTGCTTTCGCTCACTGGAGTGGGGACTGCTACAATATGGAAATGGGCTTCTTTAAGCATCGCCGGGTCGGCCGTGAAGGTAATCCGCTTATTGTCAAAGGCGCTACCTTCCAGTTCTTCTGAAGGGTCTTCGCCGTTTTTCATCATTTGGATCCGGTCTTCATTGATATCGAAACCAATTACCTCAAAGTCACGTGCAAATTCTAGAGCGAGTGGGAGACCTACGTAACCCAGGCCAATAACAGAAATTTTCTTCTCGCGGTTTTTTAGTGCATCAAACATAAGTAAGGAGTCTTAAGCTTTGTTTTTTTATTGGGGAATCATTAGTGGCAGAGGATAAAGCCCCTGCCTGCTTCCATTAGGTATTGAAAAAGGCTTTCACCTGATCGGTGATGTAGGCCAGTGTCGTCTCATCCAGTTCGGTATGCATGGGCAAAGAAATCACTGAATCACAGAGGGCTTCCGTAACGGGAAGGTGGTCTATCTGCTGATCCATAGCCTGCTGATAGGCTTTTTGCTTGTACAGGGGCACGGGGTAGTAGATCATATTGGGGATGCCGGCTTCCTGCAAGTGCTTTTGCAGCGCGTCCCGTTTTCCGTTACCTACCTTTAAGGTGTACTGATGAAAAACATGGGTGGACTTAGGGTCCCGTACCGGCGTCTGCAACCCGTCAATACCTGCAAAGGCCTGATCGTAGTAGTCTGCGGCAGACCGCCGTGCTGCGGCGTAGGCATCGAGGTGCCCGAGTTTGATATCCAGAATAGCCGCCTGAATACTGTCGAGTCGGGAATTGACACCAACCATATCGTGGTAGTAGCGCTTCACCTGACCGTGGTTGGCAATCATCTGTAGCTTTTGGCCTAGCGCTTCATCATTGGTGTACAGCGCGCCCCCGTCCCCGTAAGCGCCCAGGTTTTTAGAAGGGTAAAAAGAGGTACACCCAATGTGGCCGATAGTACCTGTTTTTTGCGTATGCCCGTCTTTAAAAGTATAATCGGCTCCAATAGCCTGAGCATTGTCCTCAATGACCCATAGCCCATGTGCTTTAGCGACTTTTATGATAGGCTCGAGGTCGCAGCTCTGCCCAAACAGGTTGACCGGGACCACGGCTTTGGTATTGGGCGTGATCGCCGCTTCCACCAGTTCGGCTGTTACATTAAAGGTGTCCGGGTCTACATCCACCATGACTGGCTTTAGGTTGAGTAGCGCAATGACTTCGGCAGTAGATACGTAAGTGAATGCAGGCACAATCACCTCATCGCCCGGCTGCAGGCCTGCCCCCATGAGTGCAATCTGCAACGCATCGGTACCATTGGCACAGGGGATGACATGGCGGGCGTCCAGGTAAGATTCCATGTGCGCCTTGAAGGACTTTACAGCGGGCCCGTTAATATAGGCGCAGGACTGCAGGACTTCCTGAACAGCAGCATCGATCTCCGGCTTCAGCCGCTCGTACTGCGTTTTGAGGTCCACCATTTGTATGTTCATTTTGACATCAGACATATAATGAAATTGTTTTTTGTTAGTTGAGATTTAAATGGTGTAGGGCTTTTTCGGCTACGGTTTCCCCAATCGCCAGGGATGCCGTGGCAGCAGGACTTGGAGCGTTGCAGACATTAATCACGCCGGGCTTTTCCAAAAACAGGAAGTCGTCAATCAGCGTGCCATCCGGGCCGCAGGCCATAGCCCGGACTCCCGCACCGCCCCTGATCAGGTCTGCGGTGGTGATCTCCGGGATCAAATGCTGCAGGGCACGTACAAAAGCTGATTTGGAGTAGGATCGGTAAAGTTCGTTTAGCCCATCCCGCCAGTACTTTCGTGCGATTTGTTGAAAACCAGGGTAGGAGAGGGTCTCCCAAAGCTCGCTCAGGTTAATATCATAACGGCTGTACCCCTCCCGCTGAAAAGCAAGGACAGCATTGGGCCCGGCCTCAATACCTCCGCCAATCATCCGGGTAAAGTGTACGCCCAGGAATGGAAAGTTAGGATTGGGCACCGGGTAGATCAAATTGTTGACCAGATAGCGTTTCTCTGGGCGCAACTCGTAGTACTCCCCCCGGAAAGGAAGGACTTGCAGGTCAATTTCCGGCATCGTCAGCTGCGCAATCTTATCAGAATACAGTCCGGCACAGTTGATGACCAGCCGGCAGGAGATGTCTCCCTTGTTTGTTATAACGGTGCCCTGACCGGGCCGCAAGTCAATATCCAGCACCTTATGCCCCAGCAACGCCTCACCTTCCCGGTCTTGGACTATTTCCATGTACTTTTCTGCTACCGCACGATAGCTGATGATACCAGACTGTGGCACCCATATTGCTTGCTGAGCGTTTACATGCGGCTCAATTTCCCGGCATGCCTCCCGGCTAATCATCCGGATGCCCTCCAGCCCATTCGCTTGCCCGGTCTTCAGTATTTTTTCCAGACGTGGCACTTCATCAGGTCGGGTGGCGACGATGACTTTACCGCAAACGTCATGCGGGATATCATGAGCCCGGGCAAAATCAAGCAGGTAATGGTAGCCCCGGGCACAGTTGAGCGCTTTAGAGCCGCCGGGCGTATAGTAAATGCCAGAGTGGATGACGCCGCTGTTATGGCCAGTCTGATGCTGCGCCACGCCTGCAGCTTTGTCGACCACGGCTACACGGAGGCCAGGCTGCTTCTCCGTCAACTGATAAGCAGTAGCAAGGCCCACAATGCCGGCACCGATTATAGCGACATCATATTGCATCTAGTTCATTTCCATTTTATTGAAATAAAGTAGAAGAGGCTCGGGCGTGAAACGTTCGAGCATGCTTTCGGAAAACTCTTCTGCTTCGTAGAGCAGATACCGGATTTTCCGATTGACCACTTTCTCCGCTTTTTCCACTAATCTTAGCAGGTAGCTCCGGTCTACGGTGCCGATAATCAGCAGGTCGATGATGGTACTGTCTATGCCCCTGGAAAAATCACCGATCAGGTATACCCGCTCCACATTGCCCAGGCGTTCTATGACCTGCTCCACGACCCGGTCTACGCCAATTTGCTTTAAAAGTATATTGTGTATCTCAAAGAAGAGTGGATGTTGATCGTTGGCCCGAAACATTTTTTTGTTGCCAACGGTCTCTGAGCGAAGCATTCCAGCTTCTTCCAGGCGGTTAAGTTCCACACGGATGGCATTGGAAGACTCTCCAAACTCCTGCTGCAAGCCTCGCAGGTAGCTCGTAGTCTTACTGTTGATGAAGAACTTCATCAGCAGCTTAATTCGTGTCTTTGAGGATATTAAGGTTTCTATCATGATTGAGTAATAAAATTACTCAAGCTTGGTAAATAAGCAAGCTAAAGCGGTGAAAAAAAGCTGTGATTACTTATTGCCGACCTTCTCGATAGGGAATACCAAGAAAAGAACGAGCAAAAATGTTGCTCATTTTATTTTGTTTTTGCAGATGCAATTTTAGTGAATAATCTGCTGATGTCCAGTGAATTTTTGAAAAAAAGTGCCTAAAACGATAAACCTTTTCTCAGGGCGCTTTCGGGAGTCTAGTATTGACAGGGGCTTTCGTGCAAATACTGCATTGTAGCACATTGCCGCCCATTTTGCGTATCTATGCTGCAAAAATGCAATTCTGGAGCAAACAGAGCCCCGCGCAAATCCATCAGCGGGTATTCGAGGCACTACGCAATAATGTGGATTACAAAGAGCGTTCCCCCCTTGGCTTGCCGGCATCTCACCTGGATGAGAAGGTCTTTACCCCGCAGGCCGCCATGCTGCGCAAAGCACCTTTTCTGGCTACCCTGGTACAAAACCCCAATCACATCGGCTGCCATACCCTGGGTGATTCAGAGAGCTTCTTTGCAGGCACACAAGAGATTGAGCGGGAGCTGATAGCCCTGTGCGCGGTGGATATTCTTAATGGAGCAGAAGCGGGGCAGTTTGATGGCTACGTAGCCAGTGGCGGTACGGAAGCCAATATTCAAGCCATGTGGATCTACCGGAACTACTTTATGCGGGAGCACGGGGCTGCTGCCACTGAAATTGCTATCCTGTGCTCGGCGGACGCTCATTACTCTATGCATAAAGCAGCCAATTTGCTTGGCGTACACGGCTTTGCCGTAGCAACGAGCCCGGAAGACCGCTGCATCACAGCCTCCGCCATCCGGGAAACAGTTGCCGAAGCGCAGGCCTCCGGGGCTAAGTATTTTATCGTAGTCTGTAATATGATGACCACCATGTTTGGGTCGGTAGACCATCCTGAGCCTTATATGGAGGTATTGGAGAAAGCCGGACTGCCTTATCAACTACATGTGGACGGCGCGTACGGCGGATTCTTTTTCCCCTTTTCAAAGATTGAGCACACCCTGGATTTTTCCAATCCCAAAGTCACCTCAATCACCCTTGACGCTCACAAGATGGTCCAAGCGCCCTATGGCACTGGGATTTTCCTCATTCGGAAGGGGTGGATGAAGTACGCTTACACCGAAGAAGCTCAATATGTACAGGGGCTTGACGCTACACTTAGCGGCAGCCGCTCGGGTGCAAATGCCATTTCCGTTTGGATGATTTTGATGACTTACGGCCCGCACGGCTGGTTTGAGAAAATCCATATTCTGAATTACCGGACGGAGTGGCTGTGCCAGCAACTCAGAGACCGGGCTATCCGGTTTTACCGGCACCCGGGGTCTAACATCGTCACCATTCACAAAAGTGGTATCACCGGAGAAATGGCAGAAAAGTTTGGGCTCGTACCCGATAGCCACACTCGTCCGGAGTGGTATAAGGTAGTGGTGATGGACCACGTTACGGTGGATGCACTGAGTGAGCTGGTGGATGCGCTTTAGCTTTTGGGTAGGAGCAGGCTGCTGTCCCCGTAGCTCAGAAAGCGAAATCCTTCATTCAGGGCAAAGTCGTACACCTTTTTCCAGTCCTCTCCAATGAGTGCGGCAATCAGGAGCAGCAGGGTGCTCTGTGGCTGATGAAAGTTGGTGATAATGCCACTGCAAACCCGGAAGGTGTAGCCCGGAGCAATGATCAACTGTGTGTAGCCCTGCACGGTTTCCTGCTGTTGAGCTTCCATGGCTCGCCGCACTACCAGGAAGCTTTCCAGCGTGGAGGGGCGCTTGCCTTCTTCATAGGGTGTCCACTGTTGTACATCAATAAAGGAGGTCTGATGGCCGGAGCAGAGGCTTTGGCCATGCCAGTAGAGGCTCTCTAACAGCCGCATACTCGTGGTGCCGACCGGAATAACGGGTTTCCCTTGCTCCAGATGGGCAATGAGTGTATTCAGTGTAGCAAGATTGATGTAGATACTCTCCTCATGCATATGGTGGTCAGCAAGCGCTTCGGCTGAAACCGGCTTGAAGGTTCCGGCGCCCACGTGCAGAGTGACTTCCAGTGTTGAGATGCCTTTTTCTTTCAGGTCATCAAATACGCGGTCAGTGAAGTGGAGCCCGGCGGTAGGCGCTGCCACTGAGCCTTTGGTTTTCGCATAGACGGTCTGGTAGCGGTCTTCGTCTTCCGGTACATTTTCCCGGTTGAGGTAGGGGGGCAAGGGGATAATGCCCGCAGCAGCAAGCAATGCTCCGAAGGCTATACGGTCGTCATTCCACTCGAATTCGATTTCGAAGGCATTGTCCATACGGCCGATCCGCGTGGCTTGGAGTTGCACATTCCCCAATTCGGTAGTAATCGTCTTTTCGATTACACCCGTTTTCCATTTTCGGTTGCCGCCTACGAGGCATTTCCAGCGTACGGGCTGCGTACTGGAAAAGTTTTGCTGGTATTCGGCCGGTGCCAGGGGCTCCAGGCAGAGGATTTCCAGCCGTTTGTCATTGGGCAGGGTAAAATGCAGGCGGGCGTGGATGACCTTGGTATTGTTGAAAACCAGTAGCGCCCCTTCAGGCAGGAGCTCCGGCAGGGTGCGGAAGGAATGAGCGGCCATATCTCCGCCATTGTAAAACAACAGTTTGGAGGCATCCCGCTCCTCTAACGGGAATTTGGCAATCCGGGACTCGGGTAGCTCGTAGGAAAAATCCTTGATATTGATAGACTTGGGATCCACTAGACTCTGGAATTGGTTCGCAATCGCGCAAATGTAAAAAATCACATAACAACTCCGGTGCTTTTGGGTTCGTAAGCCTCGTTGCTGCGCATGTGCTACGGTCAGAGTTTCAGTTTGCGGGCCAGAAAGTTGCTCGACAGCGTTCCAAACAATACGATGCTTATAGAACTTAGTGGCATCAGAATCGCTGCTACGATGGGGGACAAAGCGCCCTGCACGGCAAAGCTCAATCCGATGATATTGTAGATGAGTGCAAAGCCGTAGGCGTAGTACACCAGCCGGATACTCTTCCTGGCAAACTCGGCAAAGTCGGGCAGCCGGTCGAAGTGGGCGGCATCCAGGATCGCGTCGCAGGCCGGGGTGAAGTTATTGGTATTTTCAGCTACCACAATGCCGGCATCGCTCTGCTTCAGGGCACCGGCGTCGTTCAGCCCATCGCCCAACATCATCACCTTTTCTCCCTGAGCCTGCAATTTGCGGACGAACTGTAGTTTATCCTGAGGACTTTGACGGAAGAACATTTCTCCTTTGCCTTTAAAGGCCGGGGCAAGCAGGCTTTTCTCCCGGTCGTTGTCTCCGGAAAGGAGGAAAAGGCGCGCACGCTGTGCGAAGTAGTTTACCACGTCCCACAATCCGTTACGAAAGTGGTTTTCCAGGCGGAATGCCCCCCTGACCTGTCCGTTGATTTGGATGTATACGCCGCTTTCCGCAGTCACTTTTTTATCCATAAATGCAGCTGAACCAGCTTTCATATGATAATGGGAGACGTTGCCGGCCACACCCTGCCCGATGACTTCCTCCCAGTTGGAGACCGGGTACAAAGTGGCATCCTGAGCCGGTTCATCAGCGCTAAGACAGGCTACAATTTGCTGGCTCAGGGTATGGCTTGAAGGCTTGAGCAGTGCACGGATCATCTGCTTTTCGTGGGCATCAAGCGGCTCGCCCTCGAAGTGGATCGAACTTTGATGGCGATCGGTAAGGGTGCCGGTTTTGTCAAAAATAACGGATTGTACGTTGCTTACCGCTTCGATCACTGCTGTGTTTTTCAGGAAGAAACGGTTGCGGGCCAGCACGCGCAATGCATTACCAAAAATGAAGGGTGCTGCAAGGGCTACGGCACAGGGGCAGGCGATGATCAGTACTGCTGTAAAGGCATTAATTGCGAGACCAGTATCGTACTGCAGCCAGTAGCCCAGCGTGGTGAAGGCGATTATCAGGATGGCAAAGGTGAAGTACTTGCCCACGCGGTTAGCGAGTTCACTGGTACGGGAATCGGTGGCCTTGGTGAAAGCTTCATCGTTCCACAGCTGAGTCAGGTAGCTCTGGGAAACGCGGCGGGTCAGGCTGACTTCAATGCTGCTGCCGGTTTGCCGTCCTCCGGCATAGACTTTCTCCCCGCTGTTACGCCCAACGGGTTCGGATTCGCCGGTCACAAAGCTGTAGTCAATCGCTGCTTCTCCGCTCAGGAGGACGCCATCGGCAGGGATAAGCTCGCCGTTTTTAACTTCTATGATGTCGCCCGGGTCTAACTTGTCGAGGGTGGTGGAGGTGGTGCTGCCATCCTCATTTTTACGGTGGGCCGCAATAGGAAAATAGGACTTATAATCGCGTTCGAAGGAAATACTGTGGTAGGTCCGTTGCTGAAACCATTTGCCAGCCAGCAGGAAGAAGACGAGCCCGGCAAGGCTGTCGAGGTAGCCCGCTCCGGTATGGGTCAGGATTTCAAATGCAGAACGGCCGAAAAGGGTCAATACGCCCAGTGCAATCGGCACGTCAATATTCAGGTTGCGGTTTTTCAGGCCCAGCCATGCAGATTTGAGGTAGTCGCTGCCGGAATAAAAGACCAAGGGCAGGGCCAAAAGGATGTTCAGGTACCCAAACAGTTGGAAAAACTCGCCTTCCAGCGTCTTGTCCAGGCCCAGGTATTCCGGGAAGCTGAGCAGCATGATGTTGCCAAATGCAAAACCAGCCACCCCAAATTTGTAGTAAAAGGAGCGGTCGACCAAAGGTTTCTGATCACCGTCCAGGTTGCTGAGGTTGATAGCAGGGGTGTAGGCAATGCTGTCCAGCAGTTCGACCAGTTGCCGGAGGCTGATCACCGACTCGTCAAAGGTGACATACACTTCCTTTTTGACGAAGTTGACGGTAGTCGCCTGAATGCCGGGATTGAACTTGTAAAGGTTTTCCAGTAGCCAAAGGCAGGAAGCGCAGTGGATGGCCGGGATGAAGAAAGTGACGCGGGTCTGGTCATCATTGGCAAAATCGATGAGCTTTTCGCGGACATCAGGATCGTCCAGATAAGCAAAGGCGGCCTGCTTTTTGCCCTTGAGGCTCATACCAGCCTGCTCATCAATATCGTAATAACGGCACATGCCATTATCATCCAGTATTTCGAAGACCGTCTTGCAGCCTTCGCAGCAGAAGTCTTTGTCGTCCAGCTGAATATGGGTGGGCGCACAGGGCTCACCACAGTGGAAACACGCGGGTACAATATTGGGCACAGCCCCTTGTGTCATTGGCTTAGTGCTAACGGTCGGCATGTTTGGCTTTTTTCATTGGTTACGGCCCGGGCCGTTTACCTTTTGCGAACTAGAAAAACAGTTGTCTTTCGTTTGTTTTGTGCCATAAATGTACGATACCGTGAAGGGCAGGCGGGTGACTTTTGTCACTGGTTTCTGATGATTCTTGTTGGTAAAGGGGATTTGCTTTTTATGTTTCCGGCAACAGAGGTTTTACAGGCTTTTATTCCCTGCTTCCACCGGTTCCAGCTTGGTTTGCTGACCTTCAGAATGTTCCCCCTGCCGCTCTCGTTCATACTGCCGGATGAGGTAGGCGTACCAGGCCACGCCCACAATGTACATAGCTACGGTAATGAGAAAGATGCTTACATAGCGGAACTCCATTTGCCGCAGCCAGCCGAACAGTTTCATGGAAATGAACCAGCTGCCCGACCAGACAGAAGCGTTGAGAGCACTCATGATTTCCTGGTTTCTGGGGCCCACGTAGTACATCGTAAGTTCGGAAGTCATGGGCGCCGCAGCGCTCATAAGGGGCTGTCGCAGCACATAGGCTCCGATGGCAATGCC
>PR_CR_10_Liq_3_inCRDRAFT_1000080_pt1 | contig 27512 bp, 20 predicted proteins | sample PRCRCaboRojoPR_2_FD_10240 | JGI IMG/M metagenome (IMG submission 10240)
GAGCCGGTAATCAACTTCCTGCAGCACCATAGTAAGATGGGGGAATTCCTGAACGATGTCTTCCGAATTGTGGACGAAGCTGTGGAGAACTACATAGAGCGCAGTTTCACCAACCTAATGGTCAGCTTTGGGTGCACCGGCGGGCAGCACCGCTCTGTCTACGCAGCCGACGCCCTGGCTAAGCATCTGAAAGAAAAGTACGGTGTGGCGCTGGAATTGGAGCATATCGAGCAGGAGAAGAAAAACTGGATTAATAAGTAGGGGGTTCCGGGGGAGGGGACTGAAGAGAGGTTGAGGATAAGGTTGAGTGGCTTTGCGATGGCTTCCTTGCGGGAATAGCTTGCTATTCCTCCCCCCAGTAGCCAAAGCCTGGTCTCAACCTCAGCCTCAACCTCAGCCTGACTCCCCTAGCTCAGCACCCCCTGCATCAGCTCTCCAAACTCAGCAGGGGCTTTGAAGAGGCTATCGTTGTAAGTAGTCGCCCGGAAGCGCAGGTTGTGCACCCGGTCGTTGCGGTGCTCCAGCTCAATCATAATATTGCCAAAGTGCTGTACGAAGCGCCCATCCTCTTCCTGATTGCTGCGGATGCTCAGCCCCGGCTTCAGGTAGTGGCGCTCGATGGTTTCCACCCAGTTGGCCCGCTGATAGCTGCGGCGGTCGGAAATCTGGGTGCGGTACTTCAGTGCCAGCACCTGCTCTTTGAGGTAATCAAAAAAGTGCTGCACATCCCGCTGACTGTAGCCCGTCTGACTGAAGTGGATCACAAAACCCTTGGAGGAAGGCGTATTGAGAAAGTCCAGTGCCTCGTCGATATCATCGGGCCGGACGCGGTAGATGGCATACTGTTCGTTAAGCCAGTTAAGGAGGCGGCGTAGCACCAGCGTTTCCTTCCAGAACTGGTAGTCTTCCCGTTCTTCGGCACTGCGCTCAATCATCTCATGGATAAGCGGCTGGGAAGGCGAGCTTTCCTCCGCTTGCTGGAACAGGTTCTTGAAATATGACCACAGCTTATCCATTGTGCTTTTGGAATGTTCAACAGCGGGGCGGGCGGTTTGTTTTGGGAGGCGTTGCCGGGCAGGCTGCCAGAACTATAGGTGAAGCTGTCTCGCCGGGCGCTCTCCTTTCGCCCGGCGTGCTGATCCCTGGTAAAGCAAAAAACACCGGGTGAATGCCCTGGCAGTGGCTTGGCTTAGTACACCCGGTGAGACTGCCTCACCGGGCGCTCTCGCCGTCCGACGTAGTTTGGAAACGAGGTCGGTCCTCTCGCCCGGCGCACTCCTTTCGCCGGGCGTACTGGCCTTCCCTAACACAGCACACCGGGTGAATGCCCCGGCAATGGCTTGGCTTAGTGCACCCGGTGAGGCGCGCGTAAAACCTGACGTTAATCACCCGCCCCCAATGACCCCCATCACCCGAAAGGAGGTGAGCCTGCCATAAATTTGCCCCATTGAATTGACCTCACAAACAAGACACACATGACCGCGCAGCAATTGCTCGACAAGTACAATGTCGCCGTTCCCCGCTACACGTCCTATCCTACTGTACCTTACTGGGATGCTTCCTGCCCTTCCACCGGGGACTGGAAAGGAAGTGTACTGCAGGCTTTTGGCGAAAGCCGCGAAATCAGCCTTTACCTTCACCTGCCGTTTTGCGAAGCGCTTTGCACCTACTGTGGCTGCAATAAACGCATCACCAAAAACCACGCCGTGGAGTCGCCTTACATCGAGGCAGTGCTCAAAGAGTGGGCCCTGTACCGCGACTTGCTGCCGGGCCGCCCTATCCTCCGGGAACTGCACCTGGGCGGGGGCACACCGACGTTCTTTGCGCCGGAGAACCTGCACTACCTGCTTTCCAATATCCTGAAGGATGTGGACCTGGCGGAGGACTACGAGTTTGGCTTCGAAGCTCACCCGGGCACGACCTCTGCCGAACACTTGTCCACCCTGCGCGATCTCGGCTTCACCCGCCTGAGTATCGGCATTCAGGACTTTGCGCCGGAGATTCTGGAAATTATCAACCGCAAACAGACTTTTGAGGACGTACGCTTCGTGACCGAAAAGGCACGGGAACTGGGCTATGAATCCATCAACTACGACCTCATCTTCGGGCTGCCCCTGCAAACCCCGGCCCATATCACGGAGACCATCCGCAAGACCAAAGCACTGGCACCGGAACGCATCGCCTTCTACAGCTACGCCCATGTGCCCTGGATCAGCCCTGCCCAAAGAGCCTACTCAGAGGATGATTTGCCGAAAGGTAAAGACAAACGAGCACTCTACGAGCTCGGGCGGGAACTGCTGGAAGAAGCGGGCTACTTGGAAATCGGCATGGACCACTTCGCACTGCCCAAAGACAGCCTTTATCAGGCTATGCAGGAGGGCTCCCTGCACCGGAGCTTCATGGGCTACACCCCATTCACGACCCACCTCAACCTGGCACTGGGCGCTTCCTCCATTAGCGACAGCTGGGGCGCTTTTGTGCAGAATGAGAAAAAGATCGAGCGCTATCAGAAGCTGGTCAATGCAGGGGAGCTGCCCATTGTAAAGGGGCACCTGCTGACGGAAGAAGACCGCACCCTGCGGCAGCACATCCTCAATATCATGTGCCGCTACCGTACGAACTGGGCAGATGCCGGGCTGCAATGCGAGGCACTCTACGCCGGGCTGGGCCGCATGGACGAGCTGGAAGCCGATGGGCTTATCATCCGGCGCCCCTTTGAACTCGAAGTGACCGATGTCGGCAAGCCATTCATCCGCAATATTTGCATGGCGCTTGATGCCCGCTACTGGCGTAAAAAACCCGAAGGGCAGCTCTTTAGTCAGGCGGTTTAGGCCCTTCCAAAGTCAAGCTTTGCAAATGAATCCTCTTTTCCCCATAAAGATTGGGGATTAAGTTGTTACTTTTGATGAACTTTTAACCACAACCCGGTTGATTATGCATTGGAAAGTTGGATTGTACCTCATTGTACTGGCGGCCATCACTTGGTCCTGCCAACCGACAAACCCCAATTATCAGGAGGACATCAATGACGCGGCTTACTTCCATGAGTCTATGAAGAAGCTGAGCGACGTGATTGTGTACGATATTTTTTCGCCCCCGGTCGCGAGCCGCATCTATGCCTACGCGAGCATTGCGGGCTACGAGGCCCTGCAGCCGGACTATCCGGAGTATCAAACACTGGCTGGTCAAATCAATGGTCTGGAAGCATTGCCACAGCCCGAGGAAGGGCAAGTCTACTGCCACCCGCTGGCATCCCTGCATGCCTTTCTGAAAGTAGGCAAAGCCCTGACTTTCTCAGAAGACAAAATGGATGCCTATCAGCAGGAGCTCTATCAGCGCCTGGACAGCATACATGTGCCGGAGGATGTCTGGGACCGTTCCCTGCTATACGGAGAGGCGGTAGCTGACCACATTCTGGAATGGGCAGACAAAGATATGTACAAGCAAACACGAACATACCCCAAGTTTTCCATCAACGATGACCCCGCCCGCTGGCAGCCCACGCCCCCTGACTACATGGACGGTATTGAGCCCCACTGGCGGGAAATCCGGACGCTGGTGCTGGAATCTCCACAGCAATTTACACCACCGCCGCCCACGGAATTCAGTACTGAAAAGGACAGTAAGTTTATGCAGGAGACCATGGAGGTCTACAACGCCCTTGCTGTTGCAGACACAGCTGAGCGGGGCGAACGGGAAGCAATCGCTAAGTTTTGGGACTGTAATCCCTACGTGTCCCACCACACTGGCCATGTTATGTTTGCCACCAAAAAAATCACCCCGGGCGGCCACTGGATCGGCATCACCAAGATCGCCTGCGAACAGGATGAGGCCAGCTTTATGAAAAGTGTGGAAGCCTACACGCTGACTTCTGTAGCCTTATTCGATGCCTTCATCAGTTGCTGGGACGAGAAATACCGGAGCAATCTAATCCGGCCCGAGACGGTCATCAACAAATACATTGATGAAGACTGGGTGCCAACGCTCCAAACGCCACCGTTCCCGGAACACACGAGCGGGCATAGCGTGATTTCCCGCGCTGCCGCTGTAGCCCTGACTTCGATTTTTGGCGACGACTTTGCCTTCAACGACACTACTGAAGAAGAATATGGCCTGCCTGCGCGTCAGTTCAGGTCCTTCTACCACGCCTCTGATGAAGCTGCCGTGAGCCGCCTGTACGGGGGCATTCACTATCGTCCGGCTATTGATTATGGCGTGGCGCAAGGCGAAAAGGTGGGCGAATACGTGGTCGAAGAACTACAATTGAAGCAGCAACTGAGCTCGAAGTAACCCATGCCGGGGCTCGACCGCAAACTCACCCTCTACGGGCTCACCATGATTGCGGTGGGCTCCTGTATCGGTAGTGGCATCTTTGTAACGCCCTACGAGGTGGCGGCGGCGGTGCCCCATCAGGGCATTATACTGTTGGTGTGGATACTGGGCGGGCTGATTGCCCTTACCGGTGCGCTGACGTTCGCAGAGCTGGGCGGCATGTTCCCTACTGCAGGCGGTGTTTATGTCTTCCTTCGGGAAGCTTACGGCCCCTTTTCCGGGTTCCTGTACGGCTGGACCATCCTACTGGTCATCAACACCGGCGCTTTGGCGGCACTGGGCATTGCCCTGGCGGAGTACCTTTCCTTTTTTTACGCTTTTTCGGCTTCCGCCAAAATCGGGATAGCCATTGGGGTGATTGCCGGGCTGACCCTGTTCAACCTGGTCGGCGTCAGTGCCAGTCAGTGGCTGTCGAATGTCTTCACCGGGCTGAAGCTGCTGGCTATTGCCGGGCTGATTGGGCTGGGCTTTTGGTTTTATGATGCGCAGCAAGTCACATTTAATCCTTTCACCGCCCATAATCTACCTGATAACATCCTTTCTGCTTCCCTTTTGGCACTGGTTGGTGTCCTCTGGTCCTTCGGCGGCTGGCACCATGCCTCTTATCTGGCGGGGGAAGCCGTAGCGCCGCAGCGTACCGTGCCCCGGGCGATGGTGCTGGGCGCGCTGATTGTCACGCTGACCTATGTGCTGGTCAATATCGGCTACATGCTGCTCCTTCCGGTGGAGGCGAATGCGCAAACGACCCGGGTAGCCGGGGATGCAGCGGCAGTAGTCCTCCCAGCCGGCGGGCAAATCATGACGGTCGCTATTGCCATTTCCATCTTCGGCACGATAGGAATTTACACCATGTCTGCTCCACGCATCTACTTTGCGATGGCCAGGGACAAGGTTTTCTTCCCGCAACTGGCTAAGGTGCACTCCCGTTTTCACACCCCGGCGGCGGCCATGTTGGTACAGGCAGCCTGGGCGGTCCTTTTGCTGCTTTTCTGGGGCACCTTTTCCGACCTGATCACTTACGTCACCTTCATGGATATTGCCTTTATGGCGCTGGCGGGCGGCAGCATCTTCTACTTCCGCTGGAAACAGCCCGAGTGGGAGCGGGTATACCGCTGCTGGGGCTATCCGCTGGTGCCGGGCATTTTCGTGCTCATCAGTACGGCTTTTGTCCTCAACACTCTTTATCAGCGCCCGGTACAGGCCCTTGCCGGGTTGTTTATGCTGGGTCTGGGCATGGCTGCTTTCCGATTTTTCCGTCATAAATGAGGATTGCGTTCGGCTTCCAGCTCCCAATTCCCTATTTTAGTGATAAATCAGATCAATATGACCGCCTTCAAGACCGCGACAACGCTTAAAGAAAAGATACAGCAACTGGCCAAAGATTTTCATGCCGATGTGGTGGCTATCCGCCGACACCTCCACCAAAACCCGGAGCTTTCCTATGAGGAAGTGCAGACCGGGCAATACATCGCTGCCCAACTTGAGGCGATGGGCATCCCCTATGAGCATGGGGTAGCTGACAATGGCGTAGTGGGGCTTATCCACGGCCGTAATGGCAGCACCAAAGTGGTGGCCTTGCGTGCCGATATTGACGCGCTGCCCATCACGGAAGCCAACGAGGTGCCTTATAAATCCAAAAACGAAGGCGTGATGCATGCCTGCGGCCACGATGTGCACACCTCCTCCCTGCTCGGCGCAGCCCGCATCCTAAACAGCCTGAAGGATGAATTCGATGGCACCATCAAGCTCATCTTCCAGCCTGCGGAGGAACGGCTACCAGGCGGTGCTTCCATAATGATCAAGGAGGGCGTGCTGGAGAACCCCAGGCCTGAAAGTATTTTGGGGCAACACGTACACCCCCCTTTGCAAGCAGGTAAAATCGGCATCAAAGCCGGTCAGTACATGGCTTCCGCCGATGAGCTCTACATGACGGTGACCGGCAAGGGCGGGCACGGTGCCCTGCCGATGGACTGCATTGACCCCATCGTCATCACCGCCCACATCATCACGGCTTTACAGCAGATTGTAAGCCGCAATGCCAATCCGGGGACACCAACGGTGCTCACCTTCGGGCAGATTGCCTCCACCGGGGGCGCTACCAATGTGATCCCAAATGAAGTCAAGCTCAAAGGCACCTTCCGCACTATGGATGAGCGGTGGCGCTTCGATGCCCACCAACGGATGAAGAAGATGGCCGAGAGCATTGCTGAGGGCATGGGCGGCCGCTGCGAACTGGACATACAGGTTGGCTATCCGGTACTGCACAACCACGAAGCACTGACGCATAAAACCCGCGCCCGGGCCGAAGCTTATCTGGGCAAAGAAAATGTGGTGGAACTGCCCATCCGAATGACGGCAGAGGACTTCGCCTACTATTCTCAGGAAATGCCCGCCTGCTTCTATCGCCTGGGCACCGGCAATCCGGCCAAAGGCATCACTTCCCCCATCCATACCAATACCTTTGATGTGGACGAGGACTGCCTGGCGCTGAGCACTGGCCTTATGGCCTGGCTGGCGCTACAAGAACTGGAGGAAGCCTAGTTATGGCCCGCCATAATGACATCGGCCATGCCGGGGAAGCCATTGCCAAACGCTACCTCGAGGAACGCGGCTACCGCATTCTGGAAACCAACTGGCGCTACCGCCGTGCAGAGGTCGACCTCATTGCTATGGATGGAAAGACCCTGGTTTTCGTGGAAGTCAAAACCCGCAACACCACCGCCTTTGGGGAAATCGAAGACTTTGTGACCCGGAAAAAAGAGGATCTGCTAATCGCGGCAGCCCATGCGTACATGGAGCACATCGACCACGACTGGGAAATCCGTTTCGATATCATCGCCATCCTGTACCTCGATGAGCAATCGTACAGTGTAAAGCACCTCGAGGATGCCTTTTTCCCGGGCTTGGAATAATGCTATAGCGTGCTGTCCCAGAATTGGTAAAGCTCATGACCAGTACCACCGGGCAGGAGGGCCGAGAGTTCAGCCAGCAGGAGTGCCTTGCGTGGAGCCAAGTGCTGCTGCCGCTCCTGCAGGAAGAAATCCGTTGCGGTCCGCCGCCCCTCGTCCGAAAGGCTGCGGTCTTCGGTAATGCTTTCCCGCAGGAAGTCGATGCCCTTTGCCCAGGTCTTTAGCCCGGCAAGCTGTACTAATACCAGATAGGTCTCCATTTCGGTACTGATGCCCGCCGTGGGTTCCCGGTCCCGGAGGTGGTTCAGAGCTTCTTCCAGATCAGCCTCCGTATCTTCAGCATTATGATACACCTGCTCCTGATACTGCTGCTTGGCTGCTGCAAAATTGATAGCGCCTTTATGAAAAGAAAACAGGTCGCTGCGTACCTGATCCAGTACCAGAATATCAGGTAAAGCTCTCATCAGTGTCTCATCGCGGGACATGCGGATGCGCTTTTCGCTTTCGAGCCGATTGAAAATTTGCAATGCTTCCAGTGCCGACTGCTTTGAGACATCGTAGGCATTCAACTTCCATTCGCACAAGGCTTTCAAGGCGAGCGCGTTGCCTTCCAGGTTATTTCGCGATAGCTGGCCGCGCTTTTTTACCGCCTTGCTCACATGCCGGTAGGCAACTGCATAGGACAAGGTCGGTGATACAAACACGCCCGACTGAGGAGAAAAACGCTGCTGATTCTCAATCGTAGCAGCTTCATTGAACGCTTTTTGAGCCCGGTCCAGTTGCCGCATCGCACAACCGGGAAGGAGCAAGGCAAGCGTCAGTCCGAGGAAGAGAAAACGAGTCATAGTCATCATTTTAGCTGGTATTTTGAGGGTTATGGTAAAGCGCTTCCGTTAATATCGCCAATTTTTACAGCGATCATATCTGGCAACTGCACCGCTTGCGTGGGCAGATTATCCACCATCAACACTTCGGGCAGTGGCTCCGCCCAGGGATTTTCCGGGTTGAGGAAGGTATGGTTAGCGGGTATCAGGCGCCAGCTGTCCTGATCGGGCAGCTCCACATCCAGATTGAGAATGAGTTTTTGCAACTGAATCAGGTCAAGGGTGGTGATGGATTGAGAGTTGTTGGCGTCCGCTGCTATGCGCAGGTAGGGATTGTCCAGCGGGCTAATGCCCAGGATATGCTGGCTGATGAGGATAAGGTCGAGGGTAGAGACACCGTTGATATCATCCCCATCTTTAGAGAAGCTTAGGGTGAAGTTTTGACCAAAGGGCAGCCCGCTGATGGCATAATTACCGTTGTTGGCATCCAGGTTAAGCCCAATTTCGTCTATGGAAACAGTGGCATCGGTGGCATCCCCAAAGGCAGTCCGTATTGCGCCAGAAATGGTACCGCCGGTTTGAGGAAGGTCTTCCAGATTAATGCTGTACATAGACCGGCCGTAGGTGCCGGCGTAAAGCGTACGCGTAGGCTGATGCAGGCAAAGATCGCCGATCACCACCGGTGGCAGGCCGAAGCCCAGTGGTTGCCAGGTCAGACCTCCGTTGTAGCTGATGTAAACGCCCACGTCATTGCCCAGGTAGAGGTGTTCCGGGTTTTCGGGATCAATGATGATCTCGTTCACCGGCACTTCGGGAAGGCCGAAGGAAACGTCCTGCCAGGTTTGTCCCCCATCTTCTGTTTTGAACACATGAGGGAGGTAATCGTCAAACCGGTAGCCGGAAAAGGTGACATAAGCTGTCAGGCTGTCCACAGGGCTGGCCGCAACGCGCGTCACCCAGCGGTCGGGCAGACTGCCGGAGACATCCTCGAAAGTCAGTCCGCCATCCGTACTCTTCTGCACAAAGCCGTTGTCGGTCCCTACGAAGATAATATTTGTATCCACCGGAGAGATCGCGATATCTGTAAGTGTACCATACACCAGGTTACCGGGTTCATCGGGACCGGTGAGGTTATCGCTCAGAATATTCCAGAATACTGCGCGGTTGGTCGATTTGTATAGCCTGTAGGTGCCGTAATAGAGACTATTAGGATTCAGTGGATTGAGGGCCACTGGAGTACTCCAGTTTCGCCGGTCCACGCTCATAATGCCATTCAGGGCAGCGAAAGAGGGGATGCCGCCAGCTACAGAACGCCGAAGTCGTCCACGCTGAGATTCAAGATAGACGAAGTTATTATTGGTGGGGTCAACCAGGCAGCGGAAACCGTCACCACTCCAGATCAGGCCCCAGTCATCCAGCCCCGCTGTAGTAGTGCGTATGGTGCCATTATCCTGTGTGCCGCCGAAGCGGCGGTCAGGGTTGAGGTTGGCGACCTCACAGGTGTAGAACTGCGTGATGGGTAAAGTAGGCTTATGCGTCCAGGTTTCGCCATCGTCTTCTGAAATATATAGTCCTCCATCATTGCCCAGGACCATGTAATCCGGGTTATTCGGGTCAATATACAGATCATGCTGATCGACGTGCACGGTATTACCAGTTATATTGGCCCAGCTTCCACCGCCATTGTCCGTCCGGTAAAGCCGCAGACTGGGTAGACATACCGTTTCCGGTAAATGGGGATGAGGAAACAGGCGGCCAAACCACCACATAAAGTCTACCCCATTGACACCACTTATACCAGCGTCATACCAGCTGCCACCACCGTCATCACTTCGGTAAACTGCCTCCAGGTAGCCGATCGTATCAATCAGTTGAGCGTAGATCACTTGCGGATTGGCAGGGGACAAGGCCAGGCCGATACGACCGGATGCTCCGCCCGGCAGCCCATTGGTGAGGTGCTCCCAGGTATCGCCGCCATCATAAGAGCGATAGATGCCAGAGCTATTCCCGCCATAGCGATAGTAGCCAGGCGTGCGTACCCGCTCCCAGGTCGCCGCATAAATGGTATCAGGATTGTGCGGGTGCAGCACCAGGTCGATCGCCCCCGTGGAATCGTTGAGGTACAAAACCTGCTCCCAGGTCGCGCCGCCATCCTCCGTCCGGTATACGCCCCGCTCCGGATTATCGGCATATAGCCGGCCCATAGCTGCTACGTAGACCCGGTTAGGGTCCTGTGGGTGCACCTCCAGCCGGCCAATGCTCCCACTTTGCTCCAACCCAATGGGCTCGAAGGAAGCACCGCCATCGGTACTTTTGTACATACCAACGCCATCGTAGGCTATAGAGCCGCCCCCGGCATTTGCTTCACCGGTACCCACATAAATGATAGAGGGGTCAGAAGGTGCAATATCCAGGTCGCCAACGGAGAGGCTGATCTGATCATCAAAGACCGGCTCAAAGGTATCGCCCCGGTCATAGGAGCGGAACACACCGCCTGAAGCCGCCCCTACCCAGATAGTATCCGGGAAGTCCGGATGCACATCAAGAGCGGTGACCCGGCCGCCAATATTCATAGGGCCTTCAAAGTTCCAGCCGGCATTTTGCGGGCTACGGGCCAGCAGCTGCGCCACCGCCTGTTGGTGCTGCCGTGCGCTACGGGTGTACACTTTGTGGTTAATGCCATCCGGATACGCCCGCTGCCGGAATAGCCAGTCGCTGGGTTCTTCCTCCTCGTATTCTTCTTCGTAACTCGCAATACCAGGGTCAGACTGGCAGCCCTGCCCAAGCAGCGCCAGCAACATAAAGTAAAGGATTGGGTTTAAGTTTCTCATAGGGATTACAATTGAAGCGCCTAAAAGGCAATATAACCGATACCAAGGGCTCTGTGCAGGATATGAGGCTGTCGGAGTGCCTTGAACGGGACTCCTTCTGCCACAAGATAAGCAATGACTTTTTATACAGCCCCGGAATACAGCAAGAACTTGGACCAGATAAAGGCCTACTTGCCGTGTAGGGATTATTGCTTTTCTGCAAATACACTGTTAGTGCAGGTGAAGGCGGTAAAAGTAGGAGAGGCAGGTTGTTTTAGCAGTTAACTTCCTGCATAGCCATTAAAGGCAACTTGCCTAAGGTGGATTAGTGGATACATCATTCATCTTTGCCAAAAAAGAAAGGGCGGAAGGATTACCTTCCACCCAGTCTTTGTGTGGCACTTGCCCTTACCCCCCAATAACGAGCAAGCACGCACTTCTTAAAATGCCTAAAGGCATTAATTTCTAAAAAGGTCCTATTGCGCGAGCAACGGGTCAACTACCCCCCAGTATTGACCACGCTGCTCACAACAATAGACCTTTGTAAGCTACACGAGGCAGCCTACATCGGCTTTTATCCAGGTATGCGAAGCAGGGGCGCACAACCTGTTGTTTATACACGGCTAATACCTGTTTGGTACCACCGTGCAAACGATGTCTTAATAAGTAAGAAGTTGGTGTGTAGATAGGGGGGGATTACCCAAACAATGCGGGTGCACCTCTCTTTTGGAATAGCTCTTTCAGAACAGGCGAAAATCGTTTCGCCCTGATGACACAATATTAGAAAAAATCTTAATAAAGGTCAACTTTTGCTTTTGTTTATTGCTCTCTTTTTGCTCTTTCTGTCTACTTGTACGCCCCCAAAACATTAAGGTTACGTCAAATTGTCAGTTTTTTTCGACTGGCACGCCGTTTGCACGCACTGCTGTACTAGGCACTGCTGTAAGGTGCTGTATTCCTGATAGTTATTTGAATACACTTGCAATCAAAAAATTTAAAAAATTCCTGACCAATGCAGAAAGGCAACATATCTGTACAAACGGAGAACATCTTTCCGATCATCAAGAAGTTCCTTTACTCTGACCACGAGATTTTCCTGCGGGAACTTGTTTCCAATGCGGTGGATGCCACCAACAAACTGCGCACCCTTGCTAAACGCGGTGATGTCAAAGGCGATATTGGTGACACCACGATCGAAATCCTGCTGGATGCGGACGCCCAAACCCTGACCATTCGGGATAAAGGGATTGGCATGACCGCTGATGAAGTGCAAAAATACCTGAACCAGGTCGCCTTCTCCAGCGCATCAGAGTTTTTGGAAAAGTACAAGGACGACGCCTCTATCATCGGGCACTTTGGCCTGGGCTTTTACTCTGCCTTTATGGTGTCTTCCAAAGTGGAGGTCAAAACCCTTTCTTACCAGGAAGGTGCACAGGGCGTTACCTGGACCTGCGAAGGCAACCCGGAGTACACCCTGGAGGAAAACGACAAAGACTTCCGTGGCACCGATGTCATCCTGCACATTAATGAGGAGGACAAGGAGTTTCTGGAAAACCACCGTATACAGCAGCTGCTGGATAAGTACTGTAAGTTCCTGCCGGTTGAAATCAAGTTCGGTACCCGGACTGAAACCGTAACCGAGGGCGAAGGCGATGACGCAGAGGAAAAGCAGGTGGAGGTTGACAATATCATCAACAATCCTGACCCGGCCTGGCGTAAACAGCCTGCCGACCTGACGGATGAGGACTACAAAGCTTTCTACAACGAGCTTTACCCGTTCAGTACGCCACCGATGTTCTGGATACACCTGAATATCGACTATCCATTTAATCTGACCGGTATCCTGTACTTCCCCAAACTGGGCAACAACTTTGAAGTACAAAAAAACAAGATACAACTCTACAGCAATCAGGTCTATGTCACTGATGACGTAAAGGATATTGTACCGGAATTCCTGACGATGCTGCACGGCGTGATTGACTCACCGGATATTCCACTGAACGTTTCGCGCAGTTACCTGCAGAGCGATTCGAATGTCAAGAAAATCACGGGTTACATCACTAAGAAGGTAGCCGACAAACTGGCGGAGCTTTATAAGAAGGAGCGAGACAACTTTATCAGTAAGTGGGACGACCTCGGCGTCTTCATCAAGTACGGCATGATCTCCGATGAGAAATTCTACGACCGTGCACTCCCCTTCACGCTGGTGAAAAGCCTGGACGGCACCTTTACGCCAATTGATGAGTACAAAGAGAAGGTAAAAGAGCAGCAGACCGACAAGTATGATAAAATCGTCATGCTCTACACCCACGCTCCGGATCAGCACAACACCTTTACGGAAGCGGCTAAGAACAAGGGCTATGACGTGTTGATCTTTGACAACGTCATTGACAACCACTTCATGCAGCACCTGGAGCAGAAGCTGGGTGATGTGACCTTCGTGCGCGTAGACTCGGATACAGTCGACAATCTGGTGCAGAAAGACGAAGCTACCGAGTCCGTTCTGAACGAAGACGAACAAAACACCGTAAAGGGCGTCTTCGAGAAAATCGTCACCGATCAGGGCAGCAGCGTAGTGACTAAAGCCCTTTCGCCGGAAGATCAGCCGGTGACTATCACCCGTCCGGAGTTTATGCGCCGTATGAAGGAAATGCAGAGCCTGCAGGGCATGAGCTTTGGTGATTTCCCCGACAGCGTCAACGTGGTCGTGAACACCAACCACCCACTTGTGGCGCAAAAACTGCTAAAGGAAGAAGACGAAGGCAAACAGCAGGAGGTAGCCGACTATCTCTACAAACTGGCTATGCTCAATCAGCAAATGCTGAAGGGTTCAGACCTGACCGCCTTTATCAATAAGAGCCTCAGCTTCCTGAAGTAAGCAGGAGGAAATGGCAAAACATAGTTTAAGCCCTCAGCCCTTAATACATGGCAGCTGAGGGCTTTTTTGTTCATCAGCGCTCCAACTCTGCTTCCAACTGGTCCGCCTTTGCAGCTCTTGCCCCCTGAAAAGCCGTTTGGCTCAACAGCTTCGACGCCACATCCAGTTCGTCATTCTGAATATGAGCTAAAATCAGCAGCCAATACAGGTCTGCTGTTGCTACACTGCCCGATTCCAGCTGCTGCAGAATATGTATAGCACGCTCCGGTTGCCAGTTTCCGAGCAGCGCACTAGCCATCAAAAGCCGGGCCTGATCATCTTCCGGATAAGTATTTATATGCTGTTCCAGAAACACAATACTGCCTTCAAAATCCCTTTGTTCGTACAGTTGTAGTGCCGCTTTGAGCTCCGGTTTCGGTGCGCTGTCCAGGCTGACCGCTGCCCCCCGCAGGTTGAGGTAAGCAGGCTGAACCGGCTCGTAATAAGCTGCAAAGACAGCCTGATGCCGGGTAGCCGCCCGATACTGCCATAGTGCATACGCTCCGGCAACAATCAGCAGGACGGCAGCCGCCCGGTTTATCCACACCCGTGGAAGCAAGCGTTTACGGGCTGGAAAAGGCATTTCCCCCAGCTCTTCCAGTGCGGCTTCATCTGCTTCAGTAAAAGAATGCTCCGTATACCCTTCTACTGCTGCAGCACACAGCGGGCAGTCCAATAAATGCGCCTCCACCTCATGCGCCTGCCGGGTGCTGAGCTGATGATCGGCATACCTTTGGAGCTCCCGCGCTGACAGGCAGCGCCGCTCCTTAAACAATGATTTCATACTCCAGATTTAAGCGGCCGGCACCAGTGCCAAAACCGCTAAGACCTCTCCGACAGTAGCTCCCGTAGTAGTACAGACAGCTTTCGCCGCCCGTTTTGCAGATAGCTTTTTACCGCTTTTAAATCATACCCCAGTTTTTCGCTGACCTGCTTGTAGGTCATTTCTTCGAGGTAAAAAAGCTCGATGCATTGGCGCTGTTTCGTCTCCAGTTGTTCCAGCGCCTGCGGTAGCAAGTCGGATAAATGAGGGTGTTCTCTACTTATATGTCGCAGCAACCCCTCATTTTCCACAAATTCGTCGGCATGTTTTTCAAAAAAAGTTTCTTCACCGCTTAAAAAAGGGCCGGCAGTCTGTGTTCTAAACCTGGAAATACAAATGTTACGGGCAATTCGGTTGAGCCACCGGGGCAACGCACGAATCGGCTTTGAGGCAGGCACTTCCATCAGCGCCGCAAAGGTCTCCAGGGTGGCATCCTTACGATCTGCGACCTGATGCAGGTGGGTACAGCATAATTTATAGACCAAGTGGTAATAACGTTGGTAAATCTCGTTGAAACAAGCTTCATCCCGCTGTTCCTGCCACTCGGCAAGCAGTTGTTCGTCGGTCCAGTCTGATAGCCTGCGCGGAGCAGAGCGGCGGAAGAGCTTCATACCAATGCTGTAAGTCTATGCAATATAGTGAACTTGCCACAAAACACCGGCAAGCCATGCATTTGGGATGCTATACAGCAAGTCCCCGACTATTCAGAAAACGGCAACCCCGATGTATTAATTCGGCTTTCCAAAATAAGCCTGGTAAATTCTTTTACGCGGGTAAAAACCAATAAAAATAGCGGGGTACATTAGGAAAGTGATCAGGGCATTTGGCCCTTTGAAGGTAATGTCGTCAATGATACGTGAGGTATCCTCTGTAATTTTTTCCACCACATGCCGGTGGTGCCAGTACCGAAGTGGAAAGGGCAGTGTATCTCCCTCGTCTATAAAATATGCCTGTTGCTCATCTACTCCGTCATCCGTAATCAGACTAATCCAGTCTGCTTTTATGGGGCTAAGGAAACGGAGGTGCACCCGGTCGCCCTTTTTAGAGCCTGTGAATTCCACGATTTCAAGTTGGCCCTGTTTTGGGGTGAGTGCCTCAAACAGGTCGCGGTCAAAGCGGTCCATGACTGCTTTGTAATTCCCGTTGACTATGGTTGTGAGCTTCAGATTCATATTATCGATTTGACAGATGCTCAACGCCGGCCAGCCGGCTTTGTTTAATCCTTTAGCAGTTCCAGCTCGGCAAATACAGGCAGGTGGTCTGACGGTAGCTGTCCACCCCAGCTTTCCGACAGTGCAGCATGACGGTGCACAATAGCTCCCCGGGTCACAAAGATGTAATCAATCCGCTCTCCGGTGCCAGGCACCTTGAAGCTGTCCGTCCAAGTCGCGTTCGGACCATGATGGGGCATTTCTGAACGGTGCATGGCGTCTTCCACCGGGCTGTTTGCAGCCGTGATCACGTTATAGGGTATTGACCCTGGCCCACAGTTGAAGTCGCCTGTCAGCACTACCGGTGCTCCGCCTGCAATACTACGGATTTTCCGCAGGATTAGCTTTGCGCTTTCAAGGCGGGCTGTATCGCCCCGGTGGTCAAAATGGGTGTTGAAAACAAAAAAAACACCCTCGTTTCGTTTGTCTCTCAACTTCACCCAGGTAGCAATTCTTGGCAGGGCGGCATCCCAGCCTTTACTGCCGGCCTCATCCGGTGTTGGCGAAAGCCAGAAAGTACCGCCATCGAGCTTCTCGAAACGTGCGTACCGGTACAAAATGGCAGAAAACTCATTATCAGGATCCGGTTGCAAACTGCCATCTGTACGGCAGTGCCCAATCCACTCATATTCGGGCAACATAGTTGACATTTCATCCAGCTGTGCACGGAAGGCTTCCTGCACCCCAATGATGTCTGCCTGATGAAAGCGGATAACGCTGCCCACCTTTTCCTTACGGTTGGGCCAGTAGTTGGCGCCATCGTCCGGATTCGGGTAACGGATATTGAAGGTCATCACATTAACAGGCTGGGCGCTAAGAACCGTACTCAGTAAGAAGAACAGGAAAATACCGAGGGCTTGGGCTTTCATTTTTCTTTCAAAGGTAAGTGATTCCTTAGATTTGCAGTGAACCAACCAAAATGAAATCATGCGATTGCTAAAGCCTGCTTACCGATTACTGCTAGCCGCGCTTCTGGCACCATTTTGGCTGTCTGCGCAAAACAGCGACAATGTACCTGTTACATTGGAAACGCCTCATAATACAGCACTGGTGCACCTGCACTACCTGCAACCAGCCACCTACGATCCGGCCACTGCCGCCCGAACGCTTTATGGTGTAGCCGACAGCACCCAGGCCAGCCGGCTTGCCATTAAGCTCAAGCAGATCTATGACGGGCTGGGGCTCTACGTGCGCCTCAACCGCATACCGAAGGAAGCTAATTATGTCGATTCCACGGTTGCGCAATCGGTTTTCACCCTCTTCCCCAACGAACTGCCTCAGGTTTATCTGGAAAAAGTGGACGGGCGATGGTATTACTCGGAGGAGACCGTCAGTCAGATCAACACCCTGCACGAGGAGGTCTACCCCTTCGGCACCGACCTCCTGCTACAGCTTATACCGCATATTGGTGAACGCGAGATACTGGGGCTGAAAGCCTGGCAGCTGGTGGGCTTACTTTTGCTCCTGATCTTGGCGGTTTTGGTCCATTTTATACTCAGCCGGCTGCTCAAACCTGTGGTCAGAAAGCTTTCCCACTCCCGGCTCTACCCATCACTGGTGCCGCCCAGGCTGGTCTGGACCATCGCCCGTCTTATCAGTGTGCTGGTAGTGGTAAGAATGCTTAAGCTGTTCGTGCCCACCTTACAGCTCCCCATTGAAGCGGCCAATTTCACCATTGTGGTTATTAAGCTGGTCACGATTGGGCTGGTGGTCGGTATTTTGCTGCGCATTCTGGATGTGATTATCCTGTATGCCGGAAAGGGCGCTCAAAAGACCGAGAGCAAAATGGACGAGCAGCTGCTGCCGGTCATCGAACGCGGGGTGCAGTTTCTGATTTTTGCGGGCGCCATCATCCAGATGCTGCGGGTATTTCAGGTGGACATTACCACCCTTATTGCCGGTATTTCCATCGGTGGCTTAGCCATTGCCCTGGCGGCTCAGGATACCATCAAAAACCTCTTTGGCTCCCTCACCATTTTTATGGACAAGCCTTTCCAGATCGGAGACTGGATCAATTTTGCTGGTGTGGACGGTACCGTAGAGGAAGTTGGGTTCCGGTCTACCCGGGTACGGACCTTTGCCAATTCCCTGGTATATGTGCCCAATGGCAAAGTGGCTGATATGGTGGTGAACAACTACGGGCTACGGCAGTACCGGCGTTACAGCACCACGCTGGCGCTGACTTATGACACCCCACCGGAACTGATTGAGAAATTTGTGGAAGGGCTGAAAGCTATTGTTGCCCGCCACCCGCTTACGCGCAAAGACTATTACGAGATTCACCTGAATGGTATGGGGGCGCACTCCCTGGATATTTTGTTTTATATCTTTTTTGAAGCACCGACCTGGTCGGAGGAGTTAAAAGGCAGGCACGAAATCCTGCTTGAAGTGCTCAAACTGGCCAAAGCCCTTGGCGTCCGGTTTGCTTTCCCTACCCAAACCCTGCACCTGGAGGAAATGCCAGGCACCACGCCGACCACGCCCCACTACAACACAGACCCCAACGAGCTGGACCGGCGGCTGCAGGACTTCATGAAGCAGCATAGTCAAAATTAAAGACACTCCTGCCCCCAAAGAAAATCCCCCGCCCGGCGACAAAGCCAGTGCGGGGGATTTTTATGTTAACCGATGGCTTGATTAGCCATTCATGGAAGTCAGGAATTCTTCGTTGGAAGAGGTATTGACCATGTGCTTGCGTAGGAACTCGAATGCCTCGTCCGGCTTCATATCGGCCAGGTGATTGCGGAGGATAAACATCCGCTGCAAGGCATCTTTGTCCAGCAGGAGGTCTTCGCGGCGCGTACTCGACTTGGTAAGGTCGATCGCAGGGTAGAGGCGCTTGTTTGCCAGTGAGCGGTCAAGCTGCAGCTCCATATTACCGGTACCCTTGAATTCCTCGAAGATCACACCGTCCATCTTGGATCCGGTATCGATCAGGGCAGTCGCCAGGATGGTCAGGGAGCCACCGTCCTCAATATTACGGGCAGCACCAAAGAACTTCTTAGGCTTGTGCAGGGCGTTTGCTTCCACACCACCGGAGAGTACCTTGCCACTGGCAGGCGCTACGGTGTTGTAAGCCCGTGCAAGACGAGTGATGGAATCCAGGAGTATAACCACATCGTGCCCGCTTTCCACGAGGCGCTTGGCTTTTTCCAAAACGATATTTGCTACACGCACGTGATTGTCGGCAGGCTCATCGAAGGTAGAAGAGACCACCTCTGCATTCACACTGCGCTTCATATCCGTCACTTCCTCCGGGCGCTCATCGATCAGCAATACGATCATGTAGCACTCAGGGTGGTTCTTGGCAATAGCATTAGCAACGTCCTTCAACAGGAAGGTCTTACCGGTTTTTGGCTGGGCAACGATCAATCCACGCTGTCCTTTACCGATCGGCGTGAAAAGATCGATCATCCGGTTGCCGATATCACGCCCGGTAGGCGAACTGGTAAGGGTAAACTTCTCCGTTGGGAACAGTGGCGTGAGGTAGTCAAAAGGTACCCGGTCACGGATATCCTGTGGCTCAAGGCCATTGATACGGGATACCCGCAACAGCGCGAAGTACTTCTCACCATCCTTTGGAGGGCGAATGGCACCACGTACCGTATCCCCTGTACGCAAGCCAAAGAGCTTGATCTGAGAAGGGGAAACATAAATATCGTCAGGTGAAGTCAGGTAGTTGTAATCTGAAGAACGCAGGAAGCCATAGCCATCCGGCATCATTTCCAGGATGCCTTCGCCCTCGATAATACCATCAAGCTCGATGTCGAACTTCTCCTCCGGCTCACCTTTAGGCTCCTGCTCCTTACGTTTAGAGGGCGGAGGGCCATCAGCACGTTTCCTTTTATCGTCTTTCTTTCTTTGCTCTCTTTGATCAGAGACAGGAGCGGACTCTTTTTGTTTTTCATCAGGCTTATCAGCAGGTGTTTCTTCAGGCTCATCTTGTGCCTGATCCGGCTTCCTGCTGTCCGTATTGTCATCATTAGCGACTTTCACCACCCGGCGCGTAGAACGGCGGCGGGCACCATCTTTTTTGCCATTGTCGTCGTCATCGTCTGATTTACTGGCCCGTCGGTTGGTTCTTTTGTCTGAAGAGCGGCGTTTAGGCTTGCTATCCTTTTCTTCTTCTTCCCCGGCGGAATTGGAATCATTACGCTCACCGGAAGCCGCCTGATGGTCTAGAATTTTGTAGATCAGTTCCTGTTTGTTCAGGCGTTTGTAACCAGAAAGGCCAAGTTTTTCGGCTAGCTCCCGGAGCTCTGGAACCAGCATGTAGTTTAACTGTGATATATCTAACATAGTATCGCTGTGTTACTTAGAGTTTGATTTGTGTGTCGCTTAAGGACGGTTTGTGTGGTTAATGAAATGAATGAGTTTGGGGAAATAGTAAAAGCGGAGGCATGAAAAAATTCTTGCTATTCCTAATGGATGAACGCCCTGGGTTTAACCCTGGAAGCCACTCCTGAAGACAGGGGGCGAACGAATTCATCCAAGCTAAATAAGATGTTCAGGAACATCCAAAACACATGACGTGTCACTTAAAATCTTAACCTTTATAAACTTGCAGGAATAAGCAGGATAGAATTTGTGCGCCTTGGATCGCTCTTACAGAGGCTGTATTGGCGTGCATTTGTGCTTTGGTGCAACAAAAATACGTTTATTTTCTGAATTCAAATAGTATCTTTGCAAAAATTAAACTGATTATTCTTCCATAAGTTCGATCGGGCACTGCTACCCGCAAAAATCCGTAAACGAAAACCGCATCATGCTGGAACTTAACTTTCTGAGAGTCAACACCGAACGTGTAAAAGAAGGCCTTAGGGTCCGTAACTTCTCAGATGAAGCCTTATCCATTGTAGACGATATTATTAATTTGGACGACCGCCGCAAAGCTACCCAGACCCAACTCGACAGTCTGCTGGCGGAGCGCAACACCCTCTCCAGGGAAATTGGCAACCTTTTCAAATCGGGTAAGCGGGAGGAAGCCGAAGAAAAGCGCAGCCGGGTCAACACCCTCAAAGAAGAAGCCGCAAGCCTGGAAGAAGCGCTAAAATCTATAAAAACGGAGTTGGACGAGGCGCTTTATCAGGTCCCCAACATTCCGCACCCTTCTGTGCCTAAGGGCTCTACCGAAGACGATAATGAAGTCTACAAAGCCTGGACGGAAGATTTGCCGAAGATGGGCGACGATGCGCTGCCACACTGGGAGCTGGCTCAAAAATACAACCTCTTCGACCTGGAGCTGGGCACCAAAATCACTGGTTCCGGCTTCCCATTGTACCGGGGCAAGGGGGCTCGCCTTCAGCGGGCGCTTATCAGCTTTTTCCTGGATGAAGCCAACCGCGCAGGATACGAAGAAATACTGCCTCCGCTAATCGTCAATGAAGATTCTGCCCGTGCCACCGGACAGCTGCCGGATAAAGAAGGGCAGATGTACCATATAGAAAAGGACGGCTTTTACCTCATCCCTACCGGCGAGGTACCCATTACCAATATTTTCCGGGACGAAATCCTGTCTGAGGACGACTTCCCGGTGAAGCTGACCGGGTACACGCCTTGTTTCCGTCGAGAAGCAGGTTCCTATGGTGCACATGTGCGGGGACTGAACCGGGTGCATCAGTTTGATAAGGTGGAGATTGTACGCTACGAGCACCCCGACCGCTCCTATGAGGCACTGGAAGAGATGCTCGCACACGTGGGCAGATTGCTCGACAAACTGGAGCTGCCTTATCGCATCCTGCGCCTGTGCGGAGGCGACCTGGGCTTTACTGCTGCGCTTACGTTCGACTTTGAAGTCTACTCGGCTGCGCAGCAAAGGTGGCTGGAAGTCAGTTCGGTATCCAACTTTGAGACTTATCAGAGTAATCGGATGAAGCTCCGTTTTAAAGACGGGAAGTCTACCCGCCTGGCGCATACCCTTAATGGATCAGCGCTAGCTTTGGCGCGTATTTTTGCAGCCCTGCTGGAGAACAATCAAACCGCAAATGGAATTATTATTCCTAAGGTATTGCAAAGCTACACTGGCTTTGACCTGATTGATTAACCCAATAGATTCACACAGCAGAATCCGAAAATTACGAAGCTATGGTCTTTGATATGGGCTATATGATTGTGGCAGGCGTGATGTCTCTGATTGGCATGTTCGTCAGTCAGCGACTGAAGAGCAAGTTTAGCCATTACAGTCAAATCCCTCTGCGTTCCGGCTTATCCGGTTTCCAAATTGCTCAGCGGATGCTTGAGCATTATGGCATCAGGGATGTCAAAATCGTAGAGGGGCAGGGGTTTCTTACTGACCACTACAATCCGGTGAGCAAAACGGTAAGCCTGAGCCCGGATGTGTACCGGGGCAATACGATCGCAGCAGCAGCAGTAGCCGCGCACGAATGCGGGCATGCCGTACAGCATGCACAAGCCTATAGCATGCTGCAGGTGCGCTCTGCCCTCGTGCCAATGGTCAATATCTCGGCAATGGCACAGCAGTGGCTGCTGATTATCGCTTTCATGACACTGTCTTCCATGCCTTCAATTATGCTGATCACGATTGTAGCATTTGGGGTGACCGCCCTGTTCAGCTTTATCACGCTGCCTGTGGAGTTTGATGCCAGCAAACGAGCACTAGCCTGGCTGGAAAGCAGCGGTGTAACCGGCGGACAGGAGCAGGCGGGTGCCAAAGATGCCCTCTGGTGGGCAGCTATGACATATGTTTCAGCGGCGCTGTCGGCACTCGTGATGCTGTTGTACCTGTTTATGCGGTACTCTGCTGCAACGCGGGACTAGCCGCAGCGATGGGCGCTGTAAAGTGCAACTGCAAAGACGCTGCCGGTGATTGGCTTCACAGTGAAATCCTGCAGCGCTCTAATAAATCGCTCGAATTTTATGTATTTTTGCCCTGCTTTGGCTGAGGCCGGTGAATGTTTACCGCGAATGAAAGCCCGGGCAACCAAATTTATCCACTGCTAAAAACTTACGCTCATGCAACAGGAAGAAGTTGATATTTATATTGAGGCGGCAAAAGAAGGTATGGACCATGCCGTGGAACACCTGCAAAAAGAGCTGCTTAAAATCCGTGCGGGCAAAGCTACCCCGGACATGCTCTCCGGTCTGACTGTGCCCTACTACGGTGCGCAAACGCCACTGAATCAAGTCGCTAACGTAAGCACCTCTGACTCCCGCACGCTCGTTATTCAGCCCTGGGAGAAAAACATGATTCAGCCTATTGAAAAAGCGATCATGGAAGCCAACCTTGGTTTCACGCCGCAAAACGATGGCGAGGTAATCCGTATCAATATCCCAGCCCTCACTGAAGACCGCCGGAAGCAACTGGTAAAACAGGCAAAAGCGGCTGCCGAAGAATCTAAGGTAGGGCTGAGAAGTGCTCGCCGCGATGCCATGGAACAGATCAAAAAAGCAGTGAAAGACGGTTACCCGGAAGACATGGGCAAACGTATGGAAGAGGAAATCGAGAATATGACCAAATCTTACTCCGGCAAGATCGACAAGCTCGTTGAAGGCAAGGAAAAAGACATCATGACCATCTAAAGTGCCGCTTTTTGGTACTCCGCTGGCGTATCCTATTATTAATAATCAAGAATTTGGCTTGGTCTTTCCAACCAAATGCCCTACCTTTGTCGCACTTTTGAGAAAAGGTAGAATTTACACAGAAGGATAAAGAAAATACCGCAATGAAGCGTACATATCAACCCTCAAGAAGAAAGCGTAAGAACAAGCATGGTTTCCGTTCACGGATGGCAACTAAGAACGGCCGTAAAGTACTGGCAAGCCGCCGGAAGAAGGGCCGGAAGAAGCTGACCGTTTCTAACGAGACTCGCCTGAAGTAATAACAAGGGCCATTTCGCCCCTTTCACTTATTACGCTTGCGCGGTGTACAGTATTGAGATGTACACTGCGAAAAAAGATGGAGCTAAGCAGGAATTGCCCTGTACTTAGCTCCATCTTTTGTATTTATATCACAAGTTTGGCAAGGTGGAAATAACACTACTACCATCTACTGAATATCATCGCCCCTGAGTATGCGGTAACGCTTGCGTGCTTCCACAGCAAGTGTACTATTGGAGTAATCGATAAACAGCGTTTCGTAAAGCTCTTGTGCCTTGCTCGGCTGTTCCAACTGATTTTCGTAAAGCGATGCCAGTTGGTAAAGGGCATTATCTGCCCGGATTTCATCCGGATGATTGTCCACGATTTCCTGCAGCAACGTAGCAGCTTGCTCATAATTGCGCTTTTTCTTTTGGATCTGTGCTTTCAGGTACAGCACGTCGTCTCCCAGAGCATGGTTGGGAAAAGCGGTTTTGAGGGAGTCCATTTTTTCGAAAGCCTCCTCGAACCGGTTCTGAAACACCAACAGGTCGGCATCAGCATACAGCTTGAGCGCCGTTTCTGTCGTATCCAGTCCAAGATTGTCCATTATAAAAACGGAAAGATCAAGCGCATCATTCGCAATCAGCTTGGAAGTCGAAGACTTCAGGATATCAAACTGTGCCTGCGCCCACTGAAAATCGCCGGCATAATAAGATAACCGGGCATTGCGGAAGCGGGCTTCGTGCCCGAGCAGATCCTCCTTAAACGCTTTATCTACCTGGGAATACAGCAATGTAGCTTCCCATATCTCGCCCTGCATCAGGTAGTAGTCTGCCAGTGACAACTTCCCCCTGGCCTGAACATTTGGGTTAACGTTCGGGTAGGCAATCATCTGATTAAGCAGGTCAATGGCTTTGTCCAGGTCATTAATATACAGCGCCTCAAGCTCAGCCAGCTCAAGGATGATTCTTGCCGTCACTTTGGAGCGGCCGAATTCAGTCAGAAACCCTTCATACTCTTTTTCCAGTTCCCGTAGTTCTTCCATCGTATAGTTATACCCACTTACCAGCTGTTTACGCTTGGAGCGCAAAAATTGTCGCTTGGCATCGAGATAGTAGGGCGACTGCGGTCCTTTTTCATCCACGATGTACTCGTAGGCCTTGATAGCGGCAGTATAATCTCCGTCATTGGCAGCAATATCTGCTAAGGCAAAGACCCTGCCCCCGTTTTCGTTATACCGCCGGTCCAGGGCTCGCATCTGACGGAGTGCCCCGCTGTAGTCTTTTCGCTGAATAAACACCCAGGACAGAAGCTCGGGATAGAGCGGATTGTCTGCATCCTCTTGTATTTTAGCATAGAGCTGTTTTTGTACCTCGAGGTAATCCTCTGCATTTAGATATCGCTGCAGAATAGATTGTACCCGGGAAATACGGTTGGGCTCCGCTTCTATACTAACCAGATAGTTTTCGATCATTTTGGGAATATCTCCCTTGCGCCGGTATAATTCGCCCAGGTCATAGGCAAAGACGTCCCTGTTTTTCAGCATTTCTGCGCCCCGCTCATAGGCAGCGATAGCCAGGTCATATTTCGTGAGCGCCATGAAAGCATTGGCAAGCCTCGTGACCTGCATCTGGTTTTTAGGCAGCTTTGCGATAGCCGTCGTGTACATCTCCTCTGCCTCTTCACTTCTCACCTGCCGTTCGAGCAGCTTCCCGTAGGTAACATAAGTCTGTACATTCTCCGGGTCGCGCCGTAAGTGCTTTTTAATGGCTTTCTCACTGGCGTCGTAGTCATCCATAGCCATAAGCGACTCAATGTAGCGGTCAAAATAAAAACCATTATAATTGGACTCTTTGTACAGCTGTTCATACAAAACGGAGGCCTTCTCAAATTCGCCATCGCGGTAATACTGATTGGCCAGCTGCCGGTCCTGCCCGAAGGTTAAGGTAGTGAGGGTGCCCGTAAGCAGCAAAGCGAAAACCCATTTCAAGTGTCTCTTCTTCATCAATGTATCGTTGTAGCTATTATATCCCAAACGCATTTCCAGAGGAAAAGGTATGCTTTTTCTTTTCAAATAACGGAGGAGCGGCAGGATTGGTTGGGCATCAGGGTACAAAAGCAAAAACGGCTGACCGCTCCTCGGAGCCATCAGCCGTTTTGTAAGGAAACCAAAGTAGTCTGTTACTCGAGGCGGAAACGGACCGGCAGGTTAAACTGAACACGCACGGCGCGCCCACGCTGCTTGCCTGGAATCCACTGTATTCCCTGTTCTTTCATCAGGTTAACCACCCGCAGGGCTTCTGCACCGGTTTGAGCACCGGGGTCACGCACTACGTTGGCATCCGTGATGGAGCCATCTTTCTCTACAACGAACTGCACCACTGCAGTACCTTCCACACCATTTTCCCGGGCAATAGCCGGATACTTGATGTTTTTGTAGATGAATTCAAGCATTTTCTTATCCGCACACTGCTTACGCTCCTCTTTAGTAGGGAGATCTTCACAGCCTGGGAAACGAGGCATGTCTTCCACAACCTTGAAAATTTCCTCCACCTTTGGCTTGGGTGGTGGGGGTGGCGGTGGTGGGGGTGGCGGTGGCGCGTCATCAACAATAGGCGCCTCTACGATCGTCTGATCATCGATTGACTGGTCCTCGAACGTGACTTCTTCATCTTCGAGAATTTCTTCATCCGGCACCTCTTCGATCACGGGTGGTGGTGGTGGTGGCGGCGGGGGTGGCGGTTCAGCCGTACGTGGGGGTTCTACCTCAATTTCATCCGGCAGCTCAAGCGCATCATCCGGAATATAAATCTCCTCTTCGTACTGTGTCCAGCCGAAGGCAAGCACAGTGAGGCCCACTGCAAGGGCGAGGCCGAGGTTGAAGTACGTACCGCTGTACTTAAAAGCATCAGCACCAGCGTACTTGGTTCTGGAGGTAAGCGATGAGCCGGAGTCGGATTGCTGTAACCCTTCTTTCGCACGCTTGGAATAAATACTGCGCATTACTACAATAAATGCAACGATGCCCACAGTAATTAGCGCCAGCGCGGTGGCTAATCCCCCACCAGTAATTGAAACATCCATACTGACAAGGTTTATTTTATCAAAAAACTAGACAATAATACACATGCTACGGAGCCGATAATATTAGCAAGAATATCGTAAAGCTCAAAAAGACGCCCCGGGAAAAACAAATATTGGACGATTTCTAAAGCAAAACCGAACGAACTGCTGATCACAATGGCCCAAAGAATGGGGTGCTTTTGCAGCCCCCTCATTCCAGACCGGGCGAATCCGAAAGCAAGCAGGCTCGCCAGTATAAAATAGGCGGCAGCGTGCGCGAGCTTATCGGGCTCCAGTAGTGAGGTTAACTTCGGTGGAGAGACTTGCCCTCCGGTTGAGAAAAAAATAAGCGCTCCTGCCCAAACGAGGGCAGGTAACAACATCGTTTTGTTGTTGTCTTTATTGGGTAGATGCAGCGCTTTGAGTTTTTGGTGTGTGATGGGGAAATAAAATTACTTTTTTTTAGCTGACCAGCTTTTTATAAGCTTCTGCATCCATCAGTTCTTCGAGTTCAGCAGGGTTGGTCATTTCAATCTTAACGATCCAGCCCTCTCCGTAGGGGTCTTCATTGACTAGCGTAGGGTTATCCCCATCTGCCTCATCAATCTGAGGGTTGAATTCCAATATTTTGCCAGAAACCGGCATAAAGAGCTCAGATGTGGTCTTTACAGCTTCTACGGTTCCGAAGACTTCATCCTTGTCCAGGGTTTCATCTACGGTTTCCACTTCAACGTAGACCAGCTCGTCCAGTTCGCCCTGCGCAAAATCTGTAATGCCAACATAAGCGATGTTGCCTTCTTCTACG